>JMSU01000322.1_pt1 | contig 13226 bp, 10 predicted proteins | sample 179011 | NCBI WGS metagenome assembly JMSU01 (sample SAMN02769580, study PRJNA246767) | bioreactor metagenome | isolation source: Culture-1 Bioreactor ArsB derived from microbial biomass from the upper 2 cm... | place: Germany: Bremen | collected day 87 after inoculation
ATTTTCAAACCCACTATTATCATGATTAATACTATCCCACTGTTCTTTTGCAATCTTACCATATTTAGAAATATAATAACCATCTTCTTCATAGACGATGAATGGTTCACTAGTTTTAGTTGATAGGTTATTATTATATAGCACTACACAACCTACAATAGCAAATACAAATATTATGCTTAATATGTAATATTTTTTCACTATTTCACACCTCCATATTATTTGAATAATTTGTACTATTACTTCATCAAACCATAATGCTTCCATTTTACTACTGTTAGTTGATACAAGCATATTGTCTAACATAAAACTATCTTGAGAAAAAAATGCTTTTGAGTTATTCACATTTTTCCTCTAAATTATTGTATAATGTTTAGAACAATCATTATTTAACTTCACATATAAATAAGCTATATATGAATATGGAATATTTTTCAACATAGCCATATGTGGCTTTATCAATATGATTAATCAAAACCTTGAAAATACCATAACAAGATTATGCCTTAGAATATAAAATACTTAGTGTGATTTATATAATAATTTCTTCATACGAAAATTCCTCTGATAAGACATGCCATAGGTAATTTCCCCTTCTCTTTTTACTTCTTTAACTTCAACAACTCCCGCTGCGCCAATAGAATATATCTATCCAATTCCTGACTCATCTTAACAACTTCCTCTGTATGTCCATTTATCTCAAAAGCTCTATTTAATTTCGATCGTAACTCATTTATTTTTTCCTCTATCTCCCTATAATCTTCATCATTTATTCTTGTTTCCTTCATATAATCTCACCTCTTAGATAATATTTTATGTCTTTTATTGCAAAAATGCAACTAAAGGCAATTATATTCTCTATCTATAATAGATAAAATTCTTTTATAGATAGAATTAAAAGAGAGGGGTGTTAGCTTTGAGTAAGGAAATCTTATCTAAAGATATTGGACATAGGATAATGCTAAGAAGAAAGCAACTTGGATATACTCAAGAACAGGCTTCTGAAAAATCTGGTTTGAGTCATCAATTTTTCTCTACTGTTGAAACAGGAAGGAAAAATCTTCGTGCTGAAAGTATTATAAAAGTTGCTAAAGCTTTGGAAGTAAGCACTGACTACTTGTTAATGGGTACTACTAATCAAGTAGATATAGACAATATATCTAAGTCCTTATTGAAACTAAGCGGAACTGAACTCCATTGTTTAGAGGAAATCATAAAGAACTACTTTATAGCTCTAGGATACGATGATATTGAAATTTAATATGAATATCTCAATTTTTTATCTCTGGATGTAGCTCTATTTTTCATAAAGCTTATATGCACACAAAAAAACACTTGCCTAAAAACAAGTGTTTATGTATAAATTATAACGAGTAAGTCTATAAGCCGAGTTCTGTATCTGATAGTCATCTATCTAGGCCTACTGTCGCCAGCAGGCTCGTGCGACCTACCAACGGGACGGGAACGAGCAGCCCCCTTTTTTAGTCCCTACTTGGTCTTGCTCCAGATGGGGTTTACAGAGCCAACTAGTCGCCTAGTTGCTGGTGAGCTCTTACCTCACCTTTCCACCCTTACCAGCCTAAGCTGGCGGTTTATTTCTGTTGCACTATCCTTGGAGTCACCTCCACTGGGTATTACCCAGCACCCTGCCCTATGGAGCTCGGACTTTCCTCGTCGCTAAAGCTTAGCGACGCGACCATCTGACTTACTCGTAATATTTAATTTTAACGACAAGATATATATTAACACATATATAGATTAATGTCAAAATGCAAAATTATCCATTGGAAATAGATAATATATAAACTTCTACAGAAGTATCTCATTTACACTCTTTTAAAGGATTTTATATTTATCTAAAAAGGAAAAATGGGGGGCTGGCTTGTAATATTCTAATTATGGATATAGATATCTTAATTTTTTATCTCTGTATATATCTTCTTCCTCTACAAGATCCATTTGCATATAAAAAAACACTTGCTTATGTACAAATTATGACGAGTAAGTCTAAAAAATGTGCAGAGCTTTATATCAGCTTTTGCATAAAAACTCCACACATCTCTAATTTTAGTTTCTAAAAAATAAGACTATTCTATTACTTTATCTTAGAATCGCATCCAATAAATTCTACAAAGGCCTCAACATTTACTACTAGAACTTGTCGTCCACAGTCGTCGGTTACTATAGAAAATTCAATCGCTGCAACAGGAATATTAAAGCAAGGTTCGCAAGGTGAAGTTTTCCCACAAGTAAAACCAATTATTTGATTGACACAAGTCGTTGCGTTACAGCAAACTGCACATTTTAGCGGGGCTATTCCAGAAATAGGTGTCACGTCCCCAACATTGACAAATAGTCTTGCACATCCCACAAGGCGAACTGCCTGTATATCAACGGGACAGTTTAAAGTTCCATCACAGGGATTAGGCACTTCACACATCGTAGTTCTCGTTTCTAGACAACAGCTTAACTCACTTAAGTCAAGGCAAACTCCTAGATTAGTAATGGTAAAATCAAGAACAAATCCATCTGGTACTGTACTTGTGCAGCAAAATTTAATTGTGTTATTACATTCCCCTTCTGTTTCTAGTGGAACATCAGCAGAATTTACTATTTCTCCATTACTATTTAAATATAACTTAACTCTTTGATTATCTTTAACCTTTCCTTCAGTCATAACAATCTCCCCTCTAATTATTTAATAGCCGCTTAATTGCTTCTCCTCCGGCTACTAATAATGTATGAGCTTGACTTCAAGATTGTTATAACTTTTTTAAAGTCGTTTTTTAGAATAATTCTTCTCTGATTGTTTAACTTTGCCTAAGTAAATGTGTAAAAAAACTGACTTTGGTTTGCGATATTTTCATTCTAGATATTATTATTTCTTTTTTTATCCTTGCATATATCTTCACTCCCTGTCAAATCCATATGCACATAAAAAAACACTTGCCTAAAAAGCAAGTGTTTATGTATAAATTATAACGAGTAAGTCTATAAGCCGAGTTCTGTATCTGATAGTCATCTATCTAGGCCTACTGTCGCCAGCAGGCTCGTGCGACCTACCAACGGGACGGGAACGAGCAGCCCCCTTTTTTAGTCCCTACTTGGTCTTGCTCCAGATGGGGTTTACAGAGCCAACTAGTCGCCTAGTTGCTGGTGAGCTCTTACCTCACCTTTCCACCCTTACCAGCCTAAGCTGGCGGTTTATTTCTATTGCACTATCCTTGGAGTTACCTCCACTGGGTATTACCCAGCACCCTGCTCTATGGAGCTCGGACTTTCCTCATCACTAAAGATTAGCGACGCGACCACCTGACTTACTCGCAATATTTGATTTTAACGACAAGATATATATTAACACACGTATAAATTAATGTCAAAATGTAAAATTATCCATTCGGGGCAGGAAGTATATAAATATCTAGAAAAGTATTTCATCTACACTACTTTGAAGGGATTTATATTTATCTCTGAAGTAATAACCTCAATAGTAAAATTATTTTCCTCAAATTCTTTTAATAGTCTATCCTTTAAAGGTATACATATTATGTTTTCCGTTTCATAGTGTCCAGCATCAATTATACATAAACCTAAGTCTGAGGCTAACTGTGCATCATGATATTTTATATCCCCTGTAATATAGCAGTCACAACCACTTTTTTGAGCAGTTTTTATATAGTCACTGCCACTTCCTGTACAAATTCCAATTTTCTTAACGGTTTGCTGTTCATTGCCTATTACTCTTACACTGTCAGCACTTAAAACCCTTTTAACTTCTAGTGCAAATTCCTTTAGATTCTTTGGTGTACGCAAATACCCTATTCTACCAATGCCTAAGGACTCTATATTGTTTTCTAATGGAATTACATCGTATGCAGCCTCTTCATAGGGATGGGTCTTTAGCATGGCGTCTAAGACACTGCTGAGCTTATTTGCAGGTACTATTGTTTCAAATCTGTACTCATCAACTTTTTCCATCTTATTAATCTCACCTATGTATGGATCTGCCCCTTCTAATGGTTTAAAAGTCCCTACACCTTTACTTTGAAATGTACAATGACTATAGTTACCTATCTGGCCTGCATCTGCAAGACTAACAGCTTCTCTTACATCCTCAATATTATTCTCTGGCACAAATACCACAAGTTTATAATATTTTTTATTCTCTGTTATACTTAGGGGCTTAAGATCACTTAAATTTAGCAATGATGCCAAATAGTCACTTGTTCCACCAATCGCAATATCTAAATTTGTATGTGAGCAATATAAATTAATATCATTTTTAATTAACTTGTTAATGACTCTTACTATTGGATCTGAAGATAATAATCTACTTAGCGGTTTGAATATTAATGGATGATGTGTGATTATCATATCAATTTCTTTCTCAATAGCATCATCGATAATTTTATTGTTTAGCTCAAGGCTTACCATGATTTTTTCTATCACTTTATTTTTATCGCCTACCTGTAGTCCTACATTGTCCCAATTTTCAGCTAAGGAGATTGGTGCAATCTCCTCTAGGACCTTCATAACCTCATTGCATTTTACAGACATGCTTTCACTTCCTTAAGCTTTTCTATTTTTCCTTTACATTCAAGGAACTTCTCTTTTGCTTTAACAGTATCTTCGTTTTCTACTGTCTTTAATATTTCTGTATATTTTCTCAGCTTAGCTTCGATATAATCATTCATATAAGGGTCCTTATTTTCAATTAGCTTACAGCCTACCTCATAGTAAATATCATTTTCTATTTCCATTTTACCCTTAGTAACAACTAGTATTTCGTACAGTTTATTGCCTTCCTTAGCTAATCTTTCATTATCAATTCTAAAGCCATTTTCACAAAGCCACTTCCTTAGCTCATCCTGTGCAACCATGGGCTGTAAAATAGGGTTTTTACTGTCCGAACAACCTCGATACTTTCCTTCAATATGTCTCGTATTAATAGTCCGCCCATTCCTGCAATTATTACTGTATCTGCTTCATTAGTCTTAATTGGAGTTAAGCCGCTGCCTAATCTGGTTTCAATATATTTATCATAGCGATAGCTTTTTATGGTCTTTTCAGCATTTTTCAGAGGTCCTACATTTATATCGGCCGCAATTGCTTTTTCAACAATTTTATTTTCAATTAAATATACCGGTAAGTATGCATGATCTGTTCCTATATCAGCTATAATTCCTCCATTTGGAACTAAGTCTGCAATTGTCTTTAATCTTTGAGTAAGTTTCATATTTATACCTCGTTTCATTTATAGTCATGCTACTTTAAAACATAGAATAAATTTTATTGAAATAATGCACGCTTCTACATTCTTTCAGTGAAATTTATTAATCCTTAGACTAGCATTACTTTATATCTAAAAATATTTATTCATAATACTAATATTCCTATGTATCCATAAAAAAATGATAAATAATAAATAAAAAATTCAAATTCAGCAAAACTTATTAATGAGGTGATGGAATGAAAAGGAGAATATATAACGAAGACAATCAGCCCAAATCTAAGCTTGTTCATTTCAGCTGGGGTGGAAAAACACATGAATGGGAAGAGGAAGCAGATCAAGTAATGAATTTTAAACAAGATCAATTGGATGATAATGAGTCCAAGAAAGAAAAAGAAAAGAAAATAGAGTATGGTAAGCAGCAACAATATTGGTTAGATGGTAGGGGCTCAGAATGACAAATTTCTGAAACACCCTAGAGGGGCTGAACTTAAGAGATGCTTTTTTAAGACAGCTCCTTTATCTAACAAAAAAAACGAAAGGGCTCTATGCCCTCTAATTTTTATTCTAAATAGTCTTTTAGTTTTTTACTTCTACTAGGATGCTTTAGCTTTCTTAATGCCTTTGCTTCTATCTGTCTAATTCTTTCTCTTGTAACATCAAACTTCTTACCAACTTCTTCTAGAGTTCTAGCTCTTCCATCTTCTAATCCAAATCTTAATTTCAGAACTTTTTGTTCTCTAGGTGTTAGAGTGTCTAAAACTTCTATCAACTGCTCCTTGAGCATAGAAAAAGCAGCAGCTTCTGCAGGTGCAGGAGCATCATCATCCGGGATAAAATCTCCTAAATGACTATCTTCTTCTTCACCAATCGGAGTTTCAAGTGAAACTGGTTCTTGAGCAATTTTGAGAATATCTCTAACCTTTTCAACTGTCATATCCATTTCCTTAGCTATTTCTTCTGGGGAAGGCTCTCTACCGAGCTCTTGTAATAATTGTCGGGAGACTCTAATAAGTTTGTTTATTGTTTCAACCATGTGAACAGGTATTCTTATAGTCCTTGCTTGATCAGCAATAGCTCTTGTTATTGCTTGTCTTATCCACCACGTTGCATAAGTACTAAATTTATAACCCTTTCTCCAATCAAACTTTTCAACAGCCTTAATCAGTCCTAGATTCCCTTCTTGAATAAGGTCAAGGAATAACATTCCTCTACCAACATATCTTTTGGCAATACTAACAACCAATCTTAAGTTTGCTTCACATAGTCTTCTTTTAGCTATGTCTTCACCATTTTCCATTCTCTTAGCTAACTCGATTTCTTCTTGTGCAGTAAGTAAAGGAACTTTACCAATTTCCTTCAAGTACATTCTAACTGGATCATCTATATTAATGCCCTTTGGCAAAGTTAAATCAAAGCTAACTTCTTCTTTAGATTCAGTGTCGTCATCGTTTATTTCTACTACATCATCCTTATCACCGACTACTTCAATCCCCATAGAAGTCAATGAGTCATAAACTTCTTCAATTTGTTCTTTATCTAAATCAATATCTTCTAATGTATCCATGATTTCAGTGTAAGTGAGGAGCCCTTTCTTCTTACCCTTTTCAATAAGCTTAGTTACCGATTGAATCTTATCCTTTTTCTTCTTTTCACTCATTTGACTTCCCTCCCTTCTAATCTATTTGGCCTACTCTTAAATTCCTAAGGCTCTTTTCTAATAATTGTTGTTTTCTTAATAGTTCAATAATTTTCATTTTATCCCCTTCATCTTTATTTTTTGTAGTTTCTAATCTCTTTAATTCCTCTTTTATAAATTTAATTTCACTTTCAATTTTAAAACGCTTTAATGAGATTAATAATTCCTCTATAGTTTTATCTAAATCATCGTATGGAACAATACGCTTTTCCATTTCTTTTAAGCGCTTCGCTTCTTCAATATCCAATCTATCTATAAGTGTATCAAAATCAATTTTGTAGCTACTCTTATATATTTCCCTTATAATACTAAAAACCTTCATTAAATTTTCATTTAAAAAGTCATGCTCATCTATTTGGGATATTATCTTATCGTAATTAGTTTTACTTGATAAACATAAAGATATGATGCTTTTCTCTATTTCTATCGAACCATTTTTTTCCATCAACTTTACTGGTTTAAATTGCTTCTCATATTGCTTTGATTTTGGGTTGAAATTTCTATTCTTTCTATTATACTTAGTTTGATTTTTTTTATCACTATTATTACCATAAATTTCCGACTTTATAACATCTGGAGATACTTTAGTCTCCTCAGCAAGTCGCTTGGCATAAATATCTATTTGCACTGGACTTTTTAAATCTCTTATAACTTTTATAGACTCATTAATAAAAGTTATTCTTCCTTCATTTGAATTCAAATCATATTTAGACTTTATTTGCTCTATTTTATAATCAGTTAAAGGTAAAGCATGTTTTATCTTTTCTTTGAACTCATCAGTTCCAAAGTTCCTAATATAATCATCAGGATCCATTTTATCACCTAGGCTTATAACTTTGACCTTGCATCCAGCCTCATTTAATATATCCATTCCTCTTATTGTGGCAGCTTCTCCTGCAGTATCAGAATCATAAGCAATAATTACTTCTTCACAATATCGCCTAAATAACTGGGCGTGATTTTTTGTTAATGATGTTCCTAGTGTTGCGACTGCATTTTTTATTCCAAACTGATATAATGAGATTACATCTGTATATCCTTCTACAACTACAAGCTTTTTCTCATTTCCTAGTTCATTTCGAGCTAGGTTAAGACCGTATAAAGTGTTTCCTTTATTAAATATAAGACTTTCAGGAGAGTTAAGATATTTCGGAACAGAGTCATCTAAAACTCGACCACCGAATCCAACAATTTTTTTTGTAGTGTTAATTATTGGAAAAATTACTCTGTTTCTAAATCTATCATAATGTCCTTTTTTCTCTTTGCGTTTAATTACTAAACCAGCTTCATAAATTAGTTCTTGGGCGTATCCTTTAGTTAGTAAATATCTATTTAATCTTTCCCACTCATTAACAGCATAGCCTAGTCCAAACTTTTTAATAATATCTATACTTAATCCTCTATTTAATAAATATTTTACTCCATCATTTTTATTCTTAACTAAGTTTTTGTAAAGGAATACAGCAGCTTCTCTATTAACTTCATATAATTTATTTTTCTTATTTATTTTTTCGCTATCTTGACTACTATCTTGATATCTTGATAAATCAATGTTACTTTTTTCAGCTAAAAGTTCTATTGCATCAATGAAATCAAGATTTTCAATCTTCATTATGAAATTAATTACATTACCTGCCTCTCCACATCCAAAACAATGGAATAACTGTTTGTCATCAGAAACAACAAATGACGGTGTTTTTTCATTATGAAATGGACATAAACCTTTATGGTTTCGCCCCGCTTTTTTTAGATTAATATATTCAGATATAATATCTACAACATTATTTCTTTGTGACACTTCTTCAATTAAATCATCTGAATACCTTATTGACATTAAAATCACACCTAACAAAAATCACTAGTATAGAGTTCCATAGTAAAACTTAATTTATATATACAAATACTCAACGCTTCTAAGAGTTTTGGATGTGTATAAGTTAATTGTTTTACTTGAATCTCTATGTAGAGTTCATATAGCAAAGCATAATTTATGTATATACTTTGCTTCTATTTTTTTAATAAAACAACGTCAAATTATAAAATTGAATATCTATATACATATGTTCTCTACTACTTAAATATTTCCTTTTAAAATTTTTATGATTTTTTAATTAAGTCGCAATATATATTTTCTGCACTTTGAGCAGTATATATTTATAATCCCTCATCAACCCCCAAAACTGACTTTAGTAAATAAATTTAAAGTCGAAAATTTATTACACAAAACTACAAAGTCACACATTCTTTTTTAATTTTTTTCTTATGATTCCAATATTCGACATTATTCTTTAATATCCTTCTTATTTATGAAAATCATAATTAATTCAATTTTTCAAATAATCTCTTCATCAACTCAAATCCTCTATTTTCAATGCTATACCCAAAATTTCGGTACAAATAATTCTAAATATTTATTTATAGCATATCTATCAGACATACCTGCAATATAATCCTTTACATTTTCTTGGGCCTCATTAGGGTCTACTATCGCATTATATATTTCCTGGGGAAGTTTATTGGGATTTTTACAGAAATAATTATAAAGTTGTGAAATTATATTTTGTGCTTTATCTTCTTCTTTTTTGGCTTCTTTATTTAAGTAAACTTTTTCAAACATGAAACCTCTTAATTTTTTTGTACAATAACAGACTTGATTGCTCATCATGATAGTATCCTTATTGAAACTTACTCCGATTACATCTCTTATCATCGTGTTTATTCTATCTCCATGGGTATAACCTAAGACATCTGTGCAATCGCTAGGTAATGAATCTATATCTAAAACTTTAGCTCTAATTGCGTCATCAATATCATGATTTATATAGGCTATTCTGTCACTTAGCTTAACGATTTGACCTTCAAGAGTTAATGGTAGTTTTTCTCCTGTATGATTTAAGATACCATCCTTTACTTCATAGGTTAGATTTAAACCACCTTGTTTATACCCTCTTTTTTCTAATTTTTCTACTACCCTTAAGCTCTGTTCATTATGTTGAAATCCACCCTTATGGATTTCATCTAAAACATTTTCACCACAATGTCCAAAGGGTGTATGCCCAAGATCGTGTCCAAGAGCTATTGCTTCAGTTAAATCTTCATTCAATCTTAACGCTCTTGATATTGTTCTTGAAATTTGAGCAACTTCTAAGGTATGTGTCAATCTTGTTCTATAATGATCTCCTTCCGGGGACAAAAAAACCTGAGTTTTATGCTTTAATCTTCTAAACGCTTTTGAATGAATTATCCTGTCCCGATCTCTTTGAAAATCTGTTCGAACATCACATTTTTTTTCTGGAAATTTCCTACCTTTAGAATTACATGACTTGGACGAATATTCAGACAAAATATCTTGTTCTATCTTTTCACTAATTTCCCTGATATCCATTAAAATACCCCTCTTTTAATAATTCTAATATTCAAAATCTTATAATCTTTAATTCCAAATTTTTCTCTTCAATATATATAGAGTCCATTTAACAAAATCTAAATCGAATCTCTACACAATATTTATTGCAAAAATTTCAGATTATGAAAATTTCCTGTTAGGTATATATACAACAATTTTTTCCTAAATCCTTCATAAATATTTTTAAAATTTTTATAATGAAAGAAAAAAAACGACTGATGTCGTTTTTTAGGGTGCAAGGTCCATAGTACAAAATGTGAAGTATAAAATCTTATAAGAAAAAGGCATGATTAACATACCTTTTCCCTACAGACTTCGCACTAGCTAAAGCTTACTTATCTATTTTTTAAAACGGCTTGAGCTGCGGCTAGTCTTGCAACGGGAACTCTGAATGGAGAACAAGAAACGTAATCTAAGCCTATTCTATGGCAGAACTCTATAGAATCAGGGTCTCCACCGTGTTCTCCACATATACCTAGCTTTATATCCTCTCTTGTAGACCTACCAAGCTTGATTGCCATTTCCATCAATTTACCTACCCCTAATTGATCTAGTCTAGCAAAAGGATCCTTTTCAAATACCTCTTTTTCTCTATACTCGTTAATAAATTTACCAGAATCATCTCTTGAGAAGCCAAATGTCATTTGAGTTAAATCATTTGTCCCAAAGGAGAAAAACTCCGCATGATTAGCAATTAAATCTGCTGTAAGAGCTGCTCTTGGGATTTCAATCATTGTCCCAACCTTATAATGTAATTGAACATTTCTTTCCTTCATAATTTCGTCAGCAGTTTCATTAACTAACTTCTTTATAATTTCTAACTCTTTTTCATGGGCGATTAGTGGAATCATTATCTCAGGCTCCACATCTATGCCCTTTTCCTGTATAACATGGATTGCCGCATAGATAATTGCCCTTACCTGCATTTGATAAATTTCTGGGTATGTAATGGCTAGCCTACATCCCCTATGTCCTAACATAGGATTAAATTCCTTTAAGTCCTCAATAGTTTCTTTTAATCCATTAAAATTAAGATTTAAATCCTCAGCTAAAGCTTTGATGTCTTCATCCTTATGTGGTAAAAATTCATGTAGTGGCGGATCAAGAAGTCTTATAGTAACTGGCTTAGATTCCATAGCTTCAAATATCCCAATAAAATCTTCCCTTTGGAATGGTAACAGCTTGTTAAGAGCCTTTATTCTATCTTCCTTTGCTTTAGCTAAAATCATTTCTCTAACGGCTAAGATTCTATTGTCTTTGAAAAACATGTGTTCAGTTCTGCAGAGACCTATTCCCTCTGCACCAAAGTCTACAGCTATTTCTGCATCCCTAGGGGTATCCGCATTTGTTCTTACCTTTAATTTTCTTATTCCATCGGACCATTCCATTATCTTTCCAAAGCTACCAATTAACTCAGCACTTTTCGTTTCAATAATACCTTCATACACTGTCCCTAAGTTACCGTCCAGCGAAACAAAGTCACCTTCTTTTACTTCTATATCATCAATCTTGAAGACTTTATTATGCTCATCTACCCTTATCTCACCACAACCTGCTACACAACATTTGCCCATTCCTCTCGCTACTACTGCAGCATGAGAAGTCATTCCTCCCCTTGTTGTCAATATCCCTTCAGCATTAACCATTCCTTCAATATCCTCTGGAGAAGTTTCAACTCTTACAAGTATAACCTTTTCTCCTCTACGAGTAGCCTCTACTACCTCTTCCGAAGTAAAGTATACCTTTCCAGTTGCTGCACCTGGAGAAGCCGGTAATCCCTTTGAGATCTTTCTAGCCTTCTCTAATTCATCAAGCTTAAAGGTTGGATGCAAAAGCTGATCAATCTGCTGAGGGTTTAATCTCATTAGAGCAGTTTCCTTATCAATTAGACCTTCATCTGTCATTTCAACTGCTATATTTACAGCTGCCTTTGCAGTTCTTTTTCCTGTTCTCGTTTGCAATAAGTATAATTTATCATTTTCTATAGTAAATTCAATATCCTGCATATCTTTATAATGTTTTTCCAGTATCTTTGTAATTTCAATAAACTCGTCATAAATATTTGGCATGATATCCTTTAGCTGTGATATAGCTTTAGGGGTCCTGATACCAGCTACAACATCTTCTCCTTGGGCATTGATAAGGAACTCTCCAAATATTTCATTTTCTCCCGTAGATGGATTTCTTGTAAAGGCTACACCAGTACCACAGGATTCTCCCATGTTTCCAAATACCATTGACTGAATATTAACAGCTGTTCCCAAATGATGCGGAATCTCATTGATATTTCTGTAGACAATAGCTCTAGCATTATTCCACGATTCGAAAACCGCTAAAACTGCCATCATCAATTGTTCTTTAGGATCCTGTGGAAATTCTTTTCTGGTTTCTTTCTTAACAATCTCTTTATATTTCCTTACAACTTCTTTTAAGTTTTCAACAGAAAGCTCAGTATCATCCTTTATTTCATTAGCTTCCTTTACTCTTTCTAATATATTATCAAATTTATACTTACTTATACCAAGAACTACATCACCAAACATCTGAATAAATCTGCGGTAGCTGTCATATGCAAACCTTGGATTTCCCGTTAGCTTTCCTAACCCCTCGGCTGCTCTATCATTCAATCCTAGATTAAGAACTGTATCCATCATACCCGGCATTGAGATAACTGCACCAGATCTTACAGATACAAGTAATGGATTATCTAAATCTCCTAACTTTTTATTGGTTGTTTTTTCTAATTTATCAAGATTTTCAAAAATCATTTCTTTTATATCAGTGTCAATCATTTTTCCATCTTCATAGTATTTGTTGCAGGCCTCGGTTGTTATAGTGAATCCCGATGGAACTGGTAAGCCAATTTTACTCATTTCAGCAAGGTTAGCACC
>JMSU01000323.1_pt1 | contig 13191 bp, 14 predicted proteins | sample 179011 | NCBI WGS metagenome assembly JMSU01 (sample SAMN02769580, study PRJNA246767) | bioreactor metagenome | isolation source: Culture-1 Bioreactor ArsB derived from microbial biomass from the upper 2 cm... | place: Germany: Bremen | collected day 87 after inoculation
TTTATTTTGGAGGAGATGATAGAAAGGTATATGCGTTAAATCCTGATGGCAGCAAGAAGTGGGAATATACCACAGGTGGTCGAATATACTCTTCTCCCGCAATAGATAAAAACGGCGTTATTTATATTGGATCAAGCGATAACAATTTATACGCCTTATATCCTGATGGTAGCTTGAAATGGACCTTCCTAGCCACTGACGACATAAAATCTTCACCAGCAATCGGCTTGGATGGAACAATCTATGTTGGTTCCGACGATAATAGCTTATATGCAATCAACTCCGATGGGAGTAAGAAATGGGAATTTCTGACCGGAGGAAACATTATCTCGTCTCCGACAATTGGTAGCGATGGAACGGTTTATGTCGGATCATATGATGATAAACTATATGCAATTGAAGGAACTTCTGGAGGATTAACTTGCAGCCCATGGCCGAAACATCGGCAGAACTCAAAAAACACAGGAATATATAATTGTGTTCAAGAAAGTCCGGTGCAGGAGTCGGGGACAAGCGTAAGCATTATTAACAGCTGTGCTAAGGCACAAACTCTGGATGAATTAGGCGAAATGTATGATGAATGGCTGTTCACACCTAAAAGTACAATAAACTCTTTTAATGCCACAATTAGCCCGGGTGGAGCTTACGGGGTCTTCAGAATAAGTTCGACAGAAATACCGACAGGTAAAGTTGATGATCTCACTTTGATGAAATTCTTTAACTCTACTCAAACTGTCAGGTACACAATCTACGCAGCCAGCGAACCTGAATACACTACAGACGGGGCCTGGTGGATGACTGATTCTGCCGGTAACCATATGACTCCGGAAGACTCAACGACTCTTGGAAATCAGTATCTTATCTATTTTGTTGTTAAAGATAACGGACCAAATGATGAAGATAAAACGTTGGGCCGGATTACAGACCCTGTTGCTATAGGTAACTATGAGGTTCTGACTGGGTGCGTTCTTTCTCCGAAAGCAGGGTTCAGCCACGACTGGGCATTTTTGGGAGTTCTTGTCGTATTGTCACTTTTCAGAAGTAGATATAGAAAGAAGACCAAGTAAAACATTACCACGCGTAAAAAGATTCAAAAGATGCGTGCAACAGCCCTGTAATAAAAATTAATCGTCATTATATTTGAGGCCGGGACACGGTCCCCCCTATTAGGAATAAAACCCTCATTACCTCTGGTGTGCGCCCTATCCTATCAGCGGACGCTGGGAATCAACCCTGAAAAAGACCAAGAATCTCTTTTTTGCTGTTTCCTTTCCCTTGTCATCACATCGTCGACATAATTCATAAAGCAGCTCTGTATTTTCTTCTTCACGAAGCTGAGTGAGTGCTAAACGCACACCCTTATAACCAGAAGCATCTTTCTCTCGGAATAGATAATGGGCTTTGGGATTGGAAAGAACATTATCATGGCTCAAATGATCATTCATTATGACAGCAAGTGTTCCATCATCCATTACATGTGGACGTGAATATATAGCTGCATTGACTACGCCGGATGAATCAGCAGTGGACAACACACCCAAGCCTTCTGTTTCATTGAAATAAGTCTTAAGATCAGACATAAATTCTCCTATTTCGATTGAATTATCTGCATCACCTTAAAGCGAGGTACTGCTCATGCAGCAGGTTGATGACCTCAGTAATCTTATTTTGGAATCCCGCGGATGGAAAAACGTTATCCTTTCTCAGGATAAAGCCTTGCTCACGCAAGGACTTGAATATCCAGATCAAGCTGCCAACCTATCAGCAAACAATATTTTTATCTATTCCTATAACAAAACATGGAGCTAGACTTTCTATAAAGTCTACCAACTCAACCCATAAATTATTACCTTGCAGACTGCGTCAGCTTGCTTTTGAGACAATTGGTGATGCCCAATCTGTATAAGATAGCTTCCAGAGTTTTCAAGAATGAAAACTCTTTTCATGCTACTTTGCTCACTCCTACAGTTAAATATTTTGTGTAAATAAATTGTATTTGACTGATTAGTTTATTATCTTCTAAACAAATTTCATCACTATCGACAAACTAAACCATTAAATTTTATATGAAAAACATTATCTTAATTCCACCATCTGAGGGTAAAGCCGATGGAGGAAATAACAAGCCTTTAAAATCTGTATCAGGTGTTGCTGCTGACTTAATTGAAGCGATTAAAAAAGCTGATCCTAAAAAGTTATATGGGCTTAAGGAAAAAGCACTCGAAAAAGCAACTACTGTAAATAAGGAAGTCTTAAACTCAAAAACAATGCCAGCAATTGAGCGGTATACAGGTGTAGTTTATGACGCTATTGATTATCAAACTTTGAAAAATAAATCTGACTTTGATAAAAAAGTGTTAATTGTGTCAGGGTTATTTGGCCTTGTCAGCCCGACTGATTTGATTCCTAATTATCGTTTGAAGATTGATAAATTAAAAGCTGCCAAGTTATGGGTGAATTCCAATTCAGAACAATTAAAAATAAATTTGTTATTGATTTATTACCGCAAGCACACAAGAAAGCTGTGAAATATGAATAATGGAATTGAGGTTGAATTTGTCCTGAAAAAAGCAGGAAGAAAAATGCCGGCAGGTCATCAGGGAAAGCACATTAAAGGTCGATTTGTCAGATGGCTTATTGAAAATAACATCACTTCACCAAAACATTTTAAAGATTTTAAGGAAGAAGGCTATAAGTGGACTGGCGAAATTTTCTTAAAGGAAGTTTAGCCTTGGCACCGGTAAAGCATGAATTGGTTAAAATAACAACCGAGATTGGCTACCTCTCCATGTTCGGGTGATTGCCCTACCACAATTAGACGTTTATATAGGTGTGTTTGAAAATAAAAGGCATTGGGATTTAACAACTATATCCGCCACCTCTGGATCACAACCATGATTAACCAAGGCGTAGAATTTTCAACCATAGCCTACCTAGCCGGAACCAGCGTAAGAATGATTCACCAAAACTACTACGAACCCCACTCTGCAGACAGAGCAAACGCCGCTGAAAAATTGCCACAGCTTTAAAAATTTCACCGCCACTTTGTGCAATAGTTTTGCAAAAGAAAACCCCGCCTCAAGTGAGGCGGGGTTTTCTTTTTAGCTAATGATGAACATGAAGAGTGAATCTTCTAACGCCTAAATCTATTCCGAAGCGCGAAAGCAAAAAGGGCAGCCTGTAAAGGAATAACCAACCGCGTCAAAATTAAAACAATTCCATTTGCCCATCCATATTGAGCATGAAATTCTATCGCATTAGTTTTAAAGAGCATCACGTTTTTGAACAAAGTCATAAAGACCGTTCCAAAATTTTCTATATTTTCCCAAGTGGGTGCAGCCAAACCTTGAATAAGAAGGCTCGACTTAGAAGAGACTATCCCCCCACCCCCTAAAATGAACCAAACTCCAAGAATCAAACTAAGAAGAACTCCACCAGCCCTAAATGGTTTTTCACCAAATCCACTAATTAACCAATACCAAAATGTAGCTGATAAAACTTTACGAACTGGTCTCCAAAATAAAATTTTGACAAAATGAAACGAACGCTCGTTTATAGAACTTTCTTCATCTTCAAATAACTGCAAATGAATAGCTAATGGATCATCTGAAAATTCACTAATAAGCTTAAAAAGCTTTTCACGATAGTGCCAATCAGATAATTTCAACATATCATGTTTATCAGCAGCCATTTGCTTAAGACTCCTATATAAGTCCTCTAATACCGTAAAGAAATGACTTGGCAAAATATCGTTATCTTGTGCAGCGCTCAACCTTTCTCTTTCTAAAGACATTCTAACAGGCCACTTACATCCTTGAAAAATAAAGAATGGAGTTTCACGATCAGAAAACACAATATTATCTAACACTGCCGACCTAATATGAATTTTCCTATAGTCTGCATAGCAAGAAAAAAAACTAACATCTCCAATAAATTTGACTGATTTAAATTCAGCTAAATTTTCAAAAACACAATTAATGAAATCAGTACGTCCATGAAATTCAGCAAACTTAAAAGAAACACTAACTTCAAATTTTGCCCACATAAAATCACACTTAGCTTTAAAGATAGACCTTTTAAAAGAAACTTTTGTTTCAGAATCTTTCATAAAGTGGCTTTCTGCAAAAATAGCTTCACTTTCAAAAATGCAACCGGTGAAATTAACATTTCCAAAATGGAACTCCTTAAATATAGCCTTTCCATGAAAATGGGATTCTTCAAATGAAAACCTTCTCATTGCAGCGGAGGTTACTCTATTAAAACGCATTTCTTTATCTGTAAAATCAATATCTCCAGGAAAAACTATTCCCCTCATTTCCTGTGTTTCATAGCCATCCGGTTTAATCAAAGCAAAGACCCTTTGATTAAAGTCCTGAGTAGAAACAAGACTCTTATCGTGTATACTTTCATATTTATATTCTTTTGGGGCATGAAATAAGCAGTAACTTTTCCCACTTTCAAGATCAGTATAAATAATTTCTTGAGGCTTACTCCACTTATATTCTTCACACTTACAACAAGACATTGACGACTCCTAATATTGTAGATTGGGCGGACATTAAAACCTTTCTCACAGTGCCGCAACTCTTACGTAAAAGTTTGCAATGACAAAACGCATAAAACCCCGCCTCAAATGAAGCAGGGTTTTTATGCGTTTTTACGGCACATGTACGTAAAACAGAAAAGGCCTAGAAGGAAAACCTTCTAAGCCTTTGATATCTCTGGTGGAGCTGGAGGGAATCGAACCCACGGCCTCTTGAATGCCATGCTAGGGGACAGTTCTTCAATGCTTGAAATACTTGGATTAATTTTACTCCTTGGGAACAGGTTTTGGGGATTTTCCGGGATTTGCGGGGGTGGGTGGTTCCCCGTTTAAATCCTGACCGATCCACGCAAACACTACTCAATGACTCGATACTGCAACTGTTCGTTTGGAATTTTTGAACCAAAGACCTTTACCCTGAAGAGCCTAATTTCATCATCTGTTTCGGCCTTCAGAACGAGATTTCGCGCTGCTCGCCCTACAAAGACCTGATACCATTTAGTACGCTTTGAAAGGTCAAGACTCTCTATCCTGTAATGATCTGCATTTACCCCTAGCACTCCATCATGTTTATTGCCATAGCGATCATCAGCGTAGATTTGAATATAATCAATATTTGTCAATGCACGCAAAGAAATAACGACTTCATTTCTTTTCTCTTCATCGTTTCGACGACGACATTTATCGCCACCAAAACATACATAATTTGTTGGATGAAATTCAGCGATTAAACCTTTCGCAATATCTTGCTCTAACTCTTGCTTTCGTTGCTGTTTTTTTTGTTCAAGATAAACTCTCTCTCGCTCCGCTACCAATTTCTGTTTTTCCAAATCAATGGCATCTTGTTTCTCTTTTGCCTCGATCTTTTGCTGGGCACTCAACTCTGCCCATTCCTGATCTGATAGACCTAAAGGACGTGACGAACATCCCAGTAGAACTAATAATAAAAGGAAAGATAATACCTTTGAGGCTTCTGAGATAATCTTCATTTCACACCTTCTACCTATTTCATCAGCATTTAAATAAAAGATGTCAAACACTTCGAGACAAAGCACCTAACATCTTTAAAATCAATATTTGCATGGACTATGAAACCATCAATTTTTCTTTTTGAGAATCAAACCTTCTTTGCTAATAATACCTTTTTCACAAAGATCATGAAGTTTGGTTATTTCATCAGCAGAGCTTAATTTTGGCTCCACTTTGTCAACATTTTTCCCTTAATCAAAACACCCCCTGCGCTAATGACTAATCTTTTTTAATTGATAAATTTACAACGACTTGAGTTTTACAAAAAAGTTCCTAATGTTGATGCGCATAGGCAGTGATGGCTTTGCCGTTTGTTTGTGTTTTAAGTTATCACTAAACATTGCCTTAACGCTATCTGTGCCTGCATCGCGAATAATATCTCTGATTATTTCAATATTAGAGATGCCATATATAGGGCTTGCATTTTCTAAAATTGATTTAAGCAGATTGTTAGCCATTTGAGCTTTGCCACCAAAATCATCTTTTTTAGTAACCGAATACCGTCACTCTCGCTTATTTGGTATGGAGCAATGTCATTGCTTGGGGTTCCAAGTAAAAAAAGGCGGCTTAAAAAACATTTAATGGTTGATTGGCCTGATTGCCTTTTGAGTTTTTCTACTTCTTCCCAATCAACATATGCAAAATATCCATATGTAGAATATTTTAACATATATTCAGTGAAGTCATTAACACTTATATCTGCACGGTTCTTTGTAATTGGATGAGGTTTAGAGTTCTTAGATCCAGTATATATAAATTGTTTTCCTTTCGGTTTATCAAACTCAGTATTAGTAACCATAAGACTATCGACGTTATCCATATTGTAATAGAAATACCTATCACCTTCGTGCTCTATGTAACCAGCAAGAGGTGAGAGTGATGGATCTTGGTCAAAAATATAGAGTGTAAAATCATTATCTCCAACTTGTATATCTTTAAATGAGCACTCAAGGCGGTTCCTACAAATACCAGCCCCAACGCCAAGAGTGGAAAGGGGGGCCTGACTCGTGAGTCTGGAACTACGAAGTATAGCTGTTTTCATGCCACGTATTTTGTTCTTATTACCAAATGAAGCGAAACAAGCACTCGCTCCTTTGCGTGGACCAGAATCTAAGGTGATACATATAACAGGATCAGGATTACCTTCAAAAACATCCCAATTCCTTCCATTATCTCTCACCTGTTTCAGCTTAACTTTAACATTGATTTCAGCGTGACAAATAGATGTTGCGAGCAAAAATATCATCAATGTAAAAAAAGTTTTCACAGTTAATCCCCTTTTAAATGTTCGACATTTTGTGAAATCGTCTATTGGTAGTCCCCCCATTTATAAGGGGTTTGAAAAGTAGAGGCTATGCAGCCATTCTCAATTTCTGCATCGGAGTGATGCCACCAATGCCCATATTGGGCCGTTCGTTGTTATATGTCCAGAGCCATTTGGTCGCGTGATCCTGCACCTCATAGATGCTTTCAAACATGTAATGGCTCAGCCAGTCGTACCGCACGGTCCTATTGAAACGTTCTACGTAGGCATTTTGTTGCGGATTGCCTGGTTGTATATATTCTAGCCGAATATTTTCTTTTTCAGCCCATGATTTCAGCTTATGACTGATGTACTCAGGACCGTTGTCGCATCTTATTGCTTTTGGTTTGCCCCGCCATTCGATAATCTGGTTTAGCGTCCTAACAACACGATCAGCTGGTAAAGATAGATCAACTTCAATCCCAAGACCTTCGCGATTGAAATCGTCAATCTCGTTCAGCAGACGGATACTACGCCCATCCTGCAACTGGTCATGCATAAAATCCATGGACCAAGTTTGATTCGCAGTTCCAGGCTGCGATAATGGTTCCGGTTTCTCGCGTACAATTCGTTTTTTAGGTTTGATGCGCATATTAAGTTCAAGCTCACGATAAATTCGATATACGCGTTTATGATTCCACGTAAGGCCCTGAACATTACGCAAATACAGGAAACATAATCCAAAACCCCAGTTTTGCTGGTTACTGGTAATCCGTATCAACCAGTCTGCTATTAAATCATTTTCGGCAGAAAACTTAGACTCGTATCTGTAACAAGTTTGGCTCAGGTTGAAAGCTTCGCACGCTTGGCGGATATTGGCCTTTTCTTCCTTCACGGCTGCCTTTGCCATCTTGCGGCGGCAAGACGGCTTTACCACTTTTTTTCAAGAGCTTCCTTGACGATTTCAGCCTTCAGTCGTTCTTCTGCATACATTTTCTTTAGCTGTCGATTTTCTCGCTCAAGCTCTTTCATGCGAGCCATCAGAGACGCATCCATACCACCATACTTTGCACGCCATTTATAGAAACTTGCGTTGCTCATTCCATGCTCTCGACAAAGCTCAACGACAGGAACTCCGTTTTCGGCTTGCTTCAAAATATTCAAAAATCTGACTGTCGGTGTAACGTGACTTTTTCATGTGAATCTCCTCATTTTCCTTTACGAGAAAATTCTACTTTTCAGAACAATTATTTTTCGGGGGGATTACCTATTATTGATACTAAGCATATCCACAGCGAAAAAATTAACGTCCTAAAATCAACTCCGAGTGTCTTTCGAAGAAAATTATTCACAGGATATGCATATGGCTGCATCTGAATAATCCAACGATAGGCTAGACTAGCAGGAACAGACTGTTCATAGTTTTTTTGCTCCAGTTTTAAATACCCATCTGAACGTGTCAGCTTATTCTCTAAGAAATAAGGAGTTACAATTAAGCAAGCAAAAAGAGCGTAAATAAAATAACTGTACAGCCTCTTACTTGTAAGCAGGCGCCCTGAATAGTTCATAACTTTACAGATATGAACGACTCCACCAAGAAGAGAAAAAACAAGAGCTAACGGCGGCACGACTACAGCTCGCATAGCCTCAATTCGTTGCTCCCTTATTTTATTTGATATTTCTTTTTCATCTAATGTTAATTCGTTCAATTTGTCTCGTACAATGCCATGAACAAAAGGAGCGTAGAGAGATCTATTGAAGTCTACTAATGACATATTCAACTTAAGCTTAGCCTCAACCATAGAGTCAAAAAACTTACTCCGCCAATAAGATATTATTCTAGGGTCATTTACAAACTCTTCGAAAGAAGTCATCTGCATGGGGATGTTGCCAAAGCTTTTATCCACACTTTCAAAAACTTTTAGTACTTCGACCATTTTAAGCCTGTATGATTCTCTCATACCCTTTTTTACTGTCCTAATAAAAGTTTTCTTATCATTCGGCCACCAATCATCTGGCAACTCACTCAATACACCATTCTCTTTTAACTTTTGATTAACTATCGGACGAATTTTATGTTTAAGAAAGAATGCTGGGCGAATCTTTCGTCTTTTCAATTCTCGAACATATTCATTCCACATTTTTTTGGGATAAGTTTTTAAGTTATCTTCTAAAAAAACTGATGCCTGATGCCCTTTAATATAAACCTCATACAATTTTTGGAGTTGTTGCAGAACGCCAACATATGCAAGTTCATAATAATGCTCTACTCCTCCTAACTGGCTATCAATATTTTTATCCAAGATAGCAGGAAGAACGGGCAAGATTTTCGCCTCAAAATCGGGCACATATACAAACATAGCATTAGACAGACCTAAATAAGCCTTCCCTTCAGGAGTTTCTGACATTCCCCCACCTATGGGAGTATCGCTGATCTTAACAAAATCAGAATCAGCACGCAGAGAGTGTGAGAAATAACTAACAACCGTAGCCTTTTGACGCTCTTCTGAAGAGCTGTAATGCACAATTGAATCTATTAACATTTTTTCCGCATAGAATACTGTAGGAACTAATATCATGCAGTATAAACAGAAATATCCCACTACAACAATTGCTGCATGTTTATTTCGCTGATGCCAAGGAACACTTTTCCATCCAAAAAAACCTAAAGCTACTGCAAAACCAGAAATAACACGCCCATAAAATTCCACGCTATCAATATCATCAATAGATCCTGTTCCAGCACACACATCAAGCAATGTTGCATTAAATGCTAATTCAACACACAAATAGCAAACAGTTACAACAAGTATAAACAATATGTATGGAGAAAATTTAGTGTTAGGCATTCAGCACCTTATTAAAAATCGACAACAATAGGTTTAGTAGAAGTCACATCAGGTTTTCTTCTGTCAAACTTCAAAACAGGACAAGGGGCAGGAACTCGAGCATTTGTTTTTCCTGTTTTCTTTTTTGATTTACTCTTTGTCCTTTCCGTAATTTGCTGTTTACTTACTTGCTGTTTTTCTGGAATTGTAACTAAGGAATTTGATCGTCCTTTATTTTTAGCATTTTTAGGACTAGGACTAGGCACCAGCTGCCTTTCAGAAGGAAAGCATGCCTTCTCCCAACCTTTAGGGCCTAAAGCTAACCCTGTATACTTATCATGATCTGACACGATATAAACAATCCCCTCAGACTTTACTGCCTTATATCCTTCGCTATACTTATCTTTATCAATATAATGAAAACCAATGTCTTTGCTAACTGTATCGTAAAACATAAGCATGGTTTTAGTTTCACCATTATTCATCAGTATTCTTGATACATCGAACAAAATATTATCTTGAGAAAATTGAGACACATTTCTCACCAAAGAGATATTTGACAATTCAGGCCGCATTGAAATGCTGGCATCATTCGAAGTAGAGTACTGTAGATAATATTCGCCCGTTTTTTTTATCTGACAAAACATAGTCCTCGCATCTCCCCAATCTACAGCATACTCCAACTTTATAGGAGTTTCTCTTTCATACCACTTCGGTGCCTTATGCTCAGCACATCCTGAAAGCCCTAAAACAGCCAAAAAAACCAACAACATGACGTTACGCATATCTACCTACTCCACCCCAATTAAGTAAATTACACTATAAACTAGTTGATTTATGCCTACGAAAAACATAATTATTCCAGTGATAGTTAAACACCTTTTATTTTATCAAACTCTTTAGCTATCGAATTATTTTAATTTGTAAGTCATATGGTAGTTAACCCTTCAACAGGAGTACTTAAAATGATTAAACTCTTTCTTTCAAAAGTTCATTTTAACTGGACAGACACAAAGCTATGTAAAAAATGTGGGAAAAAATATGATTCTAGCGTCTATTCTACGTGTCCCCACTGTGGCGGTTAAAACTCTCTGCGCTGTTAATTCCAAAAAAGCCCGTGAGTTATATTCACGGGCTTTTTCATTTAACACCAATTGTTCTCTTTTAGTATTCTTATGATATGTGGGGTAAATTTTGAGTCAGGATATTTTTCAATTAATTGCTGTGATATTTTTATTGTTTTTAAATAAGCTTCATCTGACGAAATAAAACTTGCTGCTTCAATCATAGTGTCGGCACTTTCTATATATTCTTCCCCCATAATACTCAGTTCTGATTTTGGATTTGCATATACAATCGAACATAAGATATGTTGAATTGCTGTAAAATAATCCCCAAGAGACTCTTCATCACATATAAACATTGTGCAGTATATCAATTTTAAGCATTCTTTTTCGCTATCGCTTAAATCTTCTACTTTTATTTCACAGCTAAAAATTGATCCCCCTGTCTGTGTCGTGAAATGATAGTCATGAAGTATTCTAGTATGATTTGATGTAAATTCGAATAAATTTGATTTATTTTGAATAAAACTTGATAAGCAATTGAGAATGTATTCTCTAACACTACAATAATCGAATTTTTCTGTAAAAAACAATGACTTAGATGAGTCTAGCTGTTCTTTAGGAAACGATGCAGTCTTTTCATATATATAGTGATCTAAGACTACGGCATGTCTCTCCAAAACACGCACAATGTCGAGAGCATATCTGTTAATGCGCGCATTCTTAAGTTGTTGATCATGATCAACAACATTTAAAAAATATCTGCAAAATTCAACATTTTGTTCTTTGGCAGCATATTCGTCCATGACTAATTTCATATCATGATCTAAGTAGTCATATTCTTCCATATATTCCTTTGACATTATCATCGCTCCAAGAACATCTTTTGTCCCTTCTAAAATAACCTCATCATCGAGATTATTAAAATATGAACACAGATCTGGTGATGCATTATTTATGTCAAAGGACTCAATTTTAATTTTAAGCTCAGGAGCTAAAATGTCTTTCATTTCATCGAGTCTGCTAACAACGTTAGCTGCTTCTTCTCTCGCCCTTTTTAATTCCTCGCGTTTTTCCCCATATTCATGAAATTTATTCTTCACAAACTTAAACACTTTACACCTCTCCTTTACGATTTTTAAATTAAGTTATAGACATGTATTACTTTAAAAAAAAAAAAGCGAGAGAAGAATTTCACCAATAACCCCTTCGCTAGCTTATTAAAAACGAGCTTTATCTTATCTAAGCATAACTCACTTAAAAAACTTTGATATTTTTTCTCGTAATTGTTTCATTTTTTTTGCCCAATTGTCCTGATTTTCAGTAATATATTGTCGCGTTTTATTCTTGGCAGTGTTTACCGACCTATCGACCTCAGCGCACCAATTTTCTTTATTTTCATCAACATATCTTTTCACATCGCTATAAAATTCTTGTCTATTTTTTTCAGTTTTAGTTAGATAGTTTTGGCCCTGCTGTGTCTTGTTTTTAAATTTTTCCAACAAACCTACACTTACCTGCTCCGCAGAGGTAAAATGGTCAGCACTAACGGATGAATTCATTAAACATAAGAAAACGAACAAAAAGACCACCGTCACGACTAAATTGAAATTCCGTGAAATTAACAGCATACGTAGTCACCTATTTAAAATGATTATCCAAAAATTTTAATAAATGTATTAAGCACTTGTTCAGATCAATATGTAACATATTACTATATCTAAAGCGTGGACTATTCTTTGCGCATTTACCCCACGCTTTCCATCCCCAAAATTTCGCACAAAACACCCCCGTCCTGAAATTTTCCCCCAAAATCCCATGTTCTCCGAACCCCCATCCCAAAATAGCAGGAGGAGCAAAATTTGCGCGAATCCTACCCCGGTCAAAATTTTAAAAATTCAATATAAGTACAGATAGTTGCAATCGTATACAGCACTCACAAACATCCCACCAACAGCTACATTCATATCCGTGACCGAACACATTCAGCGAGGATAACATTTAAGTTGATTGAAAATATTAACTGCAAAAGGAGTCCTAAATGTCAAAAGACGAATTCGAAGTGGTATATTCATATACTCGAAAGCAGGCCATAGAAGACGGCGTGCTGGTCGATGTAACTGAACAGGCAAAGGAGACTGGCTTCAAAGTTCCTGTGGCTGCTACAGCAAACCTCTACCATCAATATGTCAAACCTCCGGATGAAGTAGACGGAGAAGGCCAGTCAGTGAAAGGACGGCTGCATGATGTGCTGTTGATGACCATTAAAGCTGCAACGGACCGCTGGGACGGATCAATGGTGGAATTTGAAATTCTGTTCGTAATGGGGGAGGGGCCAAAATTTGAAAAAGTGAAGTGCTGGGCGATGACTGGCCCCGGTGATTCGGGCGAACCTGTGATGACAATCATGTTGCCTGAAGACTATTAAAAGAATGAATCCCATCTGCTTTGCTGCGGATGGGATTTGTTGTTCTTGGATTGGTG
>JMSU01000324.1_pt1 | contig 13151 bp, 11 predicted proteins | sample 179011 | NCBI WGS metagenome assembly JMSU01 (sample SAMN02769580, study PRJNA246767) | bioreactor metagenome | isolation source: Culture-1 Bioreactor ArsB derived from microbial biomass from the upper 2 cm... | place: Germany: Bremen | collected day 87 after inoculation
GAGCAGTGTTCCGTTTGAAGCGATTTCGTGGTCCAGTTTGGCAACGGAAAGCACAGAAGCGGTGGGGCCGCAGGAATCGTAACCGGAGATGGGGGATACTCCATCTGCCAGTGGCGACCACGCTTTGCGCCCGTCAGGTGTAGCCATTACAACGGACCCCAGAGGTACGTTAGCAGAAGCGGGATACAGACCGGGCTGGAATTTGCCGCCACGTGGGTTGCTGTACTTGTTGACTTCTTCGCAGTAGATGAGCGCGGCTTCCTTGGCGATTTCGTCAGCGTAGTCATCGTCGTTGCCGTATTTGGGAGAACGGTTAACGAGCATCATGCGCAGATCTTCCTGACCTTCGAAATCGGTTGCAAGCGCTTCCTGAAGCTGTTCAAGGGTGAGGGCTTTGTCATCAAAAACGAGCTTTTTGATGGCAGTGAGTGAATCGCCCGCGTTGGCAACACCTACTCCCTGAGGTCCGGTAAAGTTGTAATGTGCTCCGCCTTCCTGCAAAGAGAGCCCTTCGGCGATGCAGTCATCAACGAGGGAAGAGAGGAAAGGCAGCGGACAATGCTTGCCGTGGGTCATGTCTACAGCGTTGTCGGCTGCAGCCATTAGTTTTACGAAGTAAGAGGTCTGCTGGGTATAGGAATCCATGAGATCTTCAAAGGATTTGAAGGTCTTCAGGCTGCCTGATTTAGGACCGAGCTGTTTTCCGGTACGCTGATCAACGCCGTCATTAAGGCAAAGCTCGATGATTTTGGCCATGTTGTAGAAAGCTGCGTCATGCCAGCCTTCAGTTTTTCCGCCAACCTGTGGCTCAACACAACCGATGATGCCGTAATCTCGGGCATCTTCACGCTCAAGGCCGCGAGCCAGCAGTGCGGGAACGATAACGCGGTCATTATAGTATGCGGGGTAACCCATGCCCATGCGGCTGAGTTCCGCTGCTTTTTTATATAGCGGGTCAGGAGTCCCTTCATGAATACGAATGGACAGGGAAGGAGCATAGAGTTTGGTGTTGGCACTGGCTTGCAGGATCAGATAGGACATGGTGTTGGTTGCATCAGAACCATCTCTTTTCTGTCCGCCGACGATGAGGTTCATGAACATGGGGTAGCCGGCAAATGCCATAGTAGAGTTTTCATCACGAACTTTGTTCAGTTCGGAAAATTTAATCCAGAGCATATCCAGCATTTCCTGTGCCTGTTCAATGGAGATAGAATCATTCAGCAGGAAGGGATTGATGTATTGGTCAAAACGCATGGGCGAGATGGAGTGACCGTTGGATTCTATCTGGATAACCAGATGGATAAACCAGAAGGCCTGCAACGCTTCCTGAAATGTTTCTGCGGGCTGGGCAGGAACTTTGCGGCAGATACGCGCTATTTCGTTAAGTTCAGCTTTGCGGCTTGAGTCTTCGCAGGAGGAAGCCATCTTTTCTGCAAGAACTGCAAAGCGTTCAGCAAAAGCAATAACTGCTTTGTTGGCAGTCACTACGGACTTTTAGAAAATGCATCTTGTTAAGCTGGGAAGCATCAGCAAAGTCAATTTCAGCCAGTTTGTCTTCAGCCTGTTTGATAATGGCATTGAGTCCCAGATTGAGTCCTTTTTCGTAGCTGGCGGAGATATGACCAACGCCGTTATAAAAGTAGTTGCCGACAGTGTAGACAACTTCATTGTGAGCTTCGAGGGATTTTTCGGGCATGAGCTGGGCTGCGATTTCGTTAACGGTCTTGCCGTCCCAGTATGAGAAAGCTTCGCGAAGTTTGTCTTTTACATCTTCGGAGATGAGGAAAACATCAGCGGTTCTTTTTTCAAGGCGATCCAGTTCTTCTTCAACCCATTTGCAGGAAAATTCGGGAAAGATAGGTGCCGAGCGGGGCATTGAGCACTGGTTACCTACGAGAATTTCATCGTCCTGAATGAAAATAGACATGCCGGAAAGAATTTTTTTAAGAGCTTTGGCGCGGCGGGTGGGCATGGGCTGGCCTTCTGTCTCCTTGTAGGATTCAGTAATCAGCACAGCGCGTTCAGCGCAGATTGCAGGGGCTGTGTTCAAAAAACGATCAAGAGTTTTTTCAACACGTTTGGAGGCACCAACTGTTTTGGGGATTTCCACATTAGGTTTGTTTTTAGTCATTGTTTCATTCCTTCCTTAAAAAGTTTTTTACGACTGTCACTTTTGTTCCGCATAAAAAAGTGACAACCCTTTAGGGATTCCAAAGGGGCTTAGCCCCTTTGGCCGCCGGAGGCGAAATCATCTATAAAAGCGCGAAAGCGCATCAACTTCATTCCTAAAAAGCAGCAAGTCCTGCCTCAGCGCAGGCGATATCCTGTTCAACACTGCCCCCGCTGACTCCGATGCCGCCGACGACTTTTCCGTTTCTTCGATGGGCAGTCCGCCTCCGAAAATGACAATGCGTCCATTGTCTGCGGTATGAATGCCGTAGAGAGGCTCGCCGGGCTGTGATACCGTTGCGAGGGTTTCAGTTGGTATTTTGACTGCTACAGCGCTGTAGGCCTTGTTAAGTGAGAGATCTATGCTGACCAGCAGAGCCTCATCCTGTCTGAGCTGGGCTACGAGATTTCCACCTTTATCAACAACGGCTATGACCATTGGTACGCCTATTTCATCTGCTTTTTGGGTTGCGGCAGTGATCATTTTCAGCGCAATTTCTGCTGTTACGGGCATTTTTCTTCCTTTTATTTGACGATGTTCAACATCAAGGTTCCTACTGCGATTGCTGCTGCAGGAGGATCAATGTGGTTGCTGCCATGATTCCAGAACATGCGGGCCATAAGCTCCTGCAGAAGGGCCGCTGAAACACCGACAAGTCCGGCAATAAGAATATTTCCAAAGTACAGATAGGCCATAGCTGCAAGGATGGCTTGGCAGTGCCAGACAGGAACCTGCTGGATGGCTCCAGTTCCAAGTTGCAGAGCTATCAGGCTGATAGCGGCTGCGGCCCATCCGAGAATGAGCGGAACGACAAAAGCTCCTGCTGCAGAAATGGCGCCTGATGCAGCCATGGGATCCATGACGGCTTTGGCTTGTGCGGCCATAGCGGCAGAGAGTACGCCAGCGCCGAAGCCGTAGATGATCATTTTGGGGATGGGCAGCATCCAGGGCACCCATGATATTTTGTGATCATCGGTTTTGAGGTAGCCGATTTCACTTATGGATTTTGAGTTTCCCCAAGGCATTTCTTTCTGGAATACCAACCGGGCCAGCACGGCTGTAGCAACAACACTCAGCGCAATCATATCGGTTTGGTTAACCACCGGGATGCGGGCGAAAAGTTGCAGCAGGAGATGTCCTGCGATAGCTGTGAATCCTCCCACCAGAAGTACGTCCCACGAAGTTCCCATCAGAGAGGAAAGAATGTCCTTTCGCTGCTCCGCCGGGGTGATTCTTTTTTACTGCTGCTGCGTATGTGGCTGCAGCCACCCCTGAAGCAAAACCTCCGACATGAGGTCCGAAGATAGGGCCGAGTCCAACCTGTAGAAGAATAAAATCAGAGCCGCTGGCCATGATGACCAGACATCCTGCCATGACCATGAGTCCACAGATAATAAATGAAAAGAGACCGCCAAGTGCTCCGCCTACAATCCCTCCGGCGAAACACATGACAAGGGTCTGAATACTGAAAGGTTCCATACTCACCACACTCCTTAAAAGTTTCCCATACTTGGTACCATTCAATGTCTGCAGCTCTTGTGATTTTGTCAGTGCGCGCGGTTCACAAATGCTGCTTATGAACCTCCCTAAAGAGAAAAACGTGCCATGAGTGAATATATCTAGAATTGCGGAAGGTTAACGGTGTTTAGTGACTCAGCTGACATAATTAGCGAGAAATTGTCATGTCAGCTCAGGTTGACATGATGGGAAATAATTGTCTGAAGTGTTTAGTGAAAGTTAATAAATTACATAAAGTTATATGTGAGATGTTATTATAGTTGACATGAGGTTTACACAGGTTGTCATAAGAAAATAAGCCTGTGCATGTTCGATTCTTCTATAAAGAATTAAATTAATGCTGATTTAAAATGTGTCTTTAAAACAGGGCGTTAAAGGTGAAGGTTATTCCAGTTGCAGACTCGGTATTGATGAGGGTACTCTGATTGCGGACTATTTTCAGGGATAAAAAGTGGCATTAAATGTGCTTTGAAGAGGGTGTCTTGAACACGGATGCACTAAGCATTTGAGCATAAATTATGATTTCATTGGATGCAGAAAAAAATGGATCTTAAAAACGATAAAATGAATGAGACTGATGTCCGCCCTGAGGACTTTATTGAAGAGCTTAACACCTTGCGTGGAAGAATTGCCGAGCTTGAAGCTTCGCGAACTCTTTGCGGAAGCTTCGGGAAGGACTGTAATCTCAGTCCCGGGGTTGCAAAGCCTTTAACTGACGGTGATGAGTATCGCTTTGAGGATTACTTTGATGTGGAGGCTATACAGCAGATTCAGGATGCATTTTCTGAGGCTACAAATGTGTCTTCCGTTATTACTGACCTCGACGGGCGGCCTATAACCCGGCCCAGTCGCTTCTGTCGGCTATGTAATGACGTTATTCGCAAGACTCCCATGGGGCTTAAAAATTGTATGCGCTCTGATGCCTCTTTCGGTACCAAGAGCCCCTTGGAACCCATCATGCGCCCCTGCCTTAGCGGAGGGCTTTGGGACGGTGGCACCAGTTTTTATGTCGGTGACCGTCACATTGCCAACTGGATTATCGGTCAGGTGCGTTGTCCTCCCATCAATGATGAACGGATTAAGAAGTATGCCCATGAAATAGGAGCGGATGAAAACGAGTTTATGGAAGCTCTTAAAGAAGTTCCGGTTATGTCCCGAGAACAGTTTTTGAGTGTTTGCAACGCCCTTTGTCTTATCGCTAACCAGATTTCCATATTGGCGCGTAAGAATTTTCTGCAGGCACAGGCCATTGCCCGCCGTAAGATTGCCGAAGCAGCACTTCGTGAAAGTGAAGAGCGTTTCCGTCAACTCTCCCAGTCCACTTTTGAAGCAATTTTTATTCATCATGAGGGAGAGATTCTTACCACCAACAAAGCCGGTCAACGTATGTTCGGTTATTCGCAGGAGGAGTTTGCAGGACTTAACATTGATGATCTTGCAGACCCTGATTATCGAGAAGAAGTCCGTGAGCATACTTCCAAGAATAGGAAATCACGTTTTGATGCAAATTTTCGTTGTCGTGACGGGCATATGCTCATTTGCGAGATTCAGCAGAGAGACATTATTTTCCAAGGCGAAAAAGTAGGTGTGTGCGCTATCAGAGATATTACCGAGCGTGTAGAATCTGAACGGCAGGCCAAGGAAAAGGAACAGCAGCTTATACAGGCTGACAAAATGGTTTCGCTGGGAGTACTTGTTTCCGGGATGGCTCATGAAATAAATAATCCTAATAGTTTTATGACCTTGAACCTTCCTTTGCTGGAAGAGATTTGGCGTGATATCAGCCCGGTGCTTGAAGGTTATTATCATGAAAACGGTGAATTTCTTGCTGGCGGTCTTGAGTATTCTGAACTGAGGTCCTTTATGCCTGATTTGCTTTCCCGCATGCAGGAGGGAGCAAGTCGCATAAGCGGAATTGTGAACAGTCTTAAGGATTATTCACGACTGCAGCCCGGTGAATTGATGTGGGAAGTGGATTTAGTTGACGTTATTAATAATTCTTTGCGGCTTCTGGAAAATATGATCAGTCAGAAAACTGTTAAGTTTGAAGTGAATCTTTCTGAAAACCTTCCAGTAGTACGCGGCAATTCGCAGCGTCTTTCACAGGTGCTTATCAATCTGCTGGTCAATTCCTGTGAGGCTCTGACTGATCGAAAACAAGCCCTTTACCTTTCTTCTGAATATATTGAAGAGGAAAAAAGAGTTGAGATTGTTGTTCGTGATGAAGGAGTGGGCATTGCGGAGGAGCATCTTAAAAAGATTATGGATCCCTTTTTTACAACCAAACGGAATTGCGGCGGGACCGGACTTGGCTTATCTGTTTCTTCCACCATTGTTCAGGAACATGGCGGGGAACTTATTTTTTCAGCAAATCCCGGTGGAGGAACCATCGCAAGATTTTCAATCCCGGTAACCGGAAGTGAGAATGATGATGCATAGAAGTTCAGGGCAGACTCCAAGATTTCCTTTACTGCTGGTGGATGATGAAGATTCATGGCTGCAAAGTTTCAGAGCAACTCTGCGTTCTCAGGGTATTGATAATGTGGTTCTTTTGAATGACGGCACAAAAGTCATGGAAACTCTTGCTGAACGTAAGTTCTGCGCTGTGGCAGTCGACTTGATGATGCCTGGTGTTTCCGGCGAAGAACTTATCCCTCAAATTGTTGAAGAGCACCCCGAACTTCCGGTGTTGGTTATTTCGGGATTGAATGAAATCAAGGCTGTGGTGAATTGTATCCGTAAAGGAGCTTTTGATTTTATTGTCAAAACAGAAGATCGAAATACCCTTATTGCCGGGGTTCGTCATGCGATAGAAATTTTTGAGCTGCGTCAGGAAAATTCCTCTTTGCAGCAGCGTTTTTTTAAGAGTGAGCCGGACAGGCCCGAGCTTTTTTCCGAAATCATTACCGCGCATAAAGATATGTTTGCAATATTCAAATATATCGAAGCCATTGCTGAGACAGCACGTCCTGTGCTCATCACCGGAGAATCGGGTGTGGGCAAAGAGCTGGTGGCGCGGGCTGTGCATAATGCCAGCGGACGCAAAGGTGAATTCGTTGCCGTAAATATAGCGGGACTGGACGATAATATCTTTTCAGATACGTTGTTCGGCCACAAAAAAGGTGCTTTTACCGGAGCAACTGAAGCCCGTATAGGGTTGGTGGAAAAGGCCAAAAACGGAACATTGTTCCTCGATGAAATCGGAGATTTAAGCCCAACATCGCAGACTAAACTTTTGCGGCTTTTGCAGGAGCATGAGTTTATGCCTCTGGGCTCTGATATGGCTAAGCGTTCCAGTGCGCGAATTATAACCGCCACTCATCAGTCCATCACCAAAATGCAGGAACAGGGCAAGTTTCGTAAGGATTTATTCTTTCGTTTGCGGGGCCATATGCTTCAGATTCCTCCGCTTAGAGAGCGCATGGAAGATCTGCCTCTTTTAATTTCTCATTTTGCGGATGAAGTCCAAAAAGAGTCCGGCATTAATCTGAAAGTTGATGTTCATGAAGTCGCGGTTTTTTTAAACAGCTACCCGTTTCCGGGTAATGTGCGAGAGTTGCAGCATCTGGTGCATGACGGTGCCAGTCTATGTGTGCATGATGAACTTAGATCTGAGCATCTTAAAAAATTACTGGCTGTCCCTGGAGAATCTTTCTTGGGAGAACCCGTTCATGATTCGGGCGAAAGTGTGTCTTTCGGAACCAGATTACCTACTTTGCAGGAAGTTAGGGCTAAACTCATTGATGAAGCTCTGCGGCGTACCGGAGGCAACCAGTCCTCTGCTGCTCAATTAATAGGAGTTACCCGTCAGGCTGTGAGTAAGTATTTGAAAAAGAACGGGTAAAAAATGAATTTTGAGTTTCATAGTTTACCCGCTTGAGAACAATGCAGGCTGTTCACTGTGTTAAAAAAATCTATGCCCCTTTTCCAAATCCACAGACAGGATAGCGGCATTCATCGCATCCTTCACAGTATCCGCCATGCCCCAGTGCGACAATATCATCGCGAGTGACTTCTTTTCCTGCCAGTATACGAGGGATAATCAGGTCAAAAATACTGGCCTTATAATACATAACGCAGCCGGGAAGCCCCACAATGGGGATATCTCCCAGTTTGGCAAGCATGAACATTGCCCCGGGGAAAGTGGGGGCGCCGTAGGTAACCACTTCTGCACCTGTAGCCCGAATTGATGCCGGGGTCTGGTCATCCGGGTCTACAGACATTCCGCCGGTTACTACGACAAAATCCGCCCCCTTTGATATGAATTCATTGATGGCCTGGACAGTCATTTCCTGTTCATCAGAAACAAAAGTCTGGCCCACAATGATACTTCCGTAGCTTTCAAACTTCCTTTTGACTACTGGACCGAATTTGTCCTTGATCCGTCCTTTGTAAACTTCACTTCCTGTAGTGACGATACCCACCTTGCAGGATTTAAGCGGACGCACCTGAATAAGCGGAGTGTGTTCATTTAAAATCCGCTCGGCTTCTTGGATGGTATCTTCATGAACAACGAGCGGGATAACTCTTGTTCCGGCAAGGCCGCGTCCCTGCTTAACTAGCTGATTGTTGTGAATCGTGCCGAAAATTACGTCCTGTACGGAGTTCAGTCTGAACAGGGTATCAGTATCCAGATCAAGAAGTCCGTCATGGGTTGCAGTAAAGTTTACTTTCCCTTCACTGGGCTGACTGAGCGCAATACCTTGTCCTGCAGCTGCTTCAGCAATACGCTGCGCTGCATCATCCTCGTGTATATAGCCATCTTCAGGATCAAAAACATAAAGGTGTTCTTTGCCGATATCGAGCAGGGTGGGAACGTCCTCTTCTTTAACAATATGGCCTCTATGGAAAGCAGGTCCTTTATCCTCACCGGGAACAATGCGGGTTATGTCATGGCATAAAACCGTGCCGACAGCGTCCTGAACTTGTATAGTTTTCATAATATTTGCCTCCGGCGGCCCTATTGGGAATCTCTCCGAGGTCCAGAGAACCTTTTATTAGGGCTACGCCATACTAGTGATAATTGGTTTTATGTTTTTGGCTACTTGAAGTGACACCCTTCAGGGATTCCAAGGGGGATTATCCCCTTTGGCCGCCGGGGGCGAAATCACTCATCAAAAGCGCGATAGCGCATTAAAATCATTTTTCAGATCTACAACGGTTTTCTACCCATCCGGTGTGTTGATATTCTTTCAAAAATGCAGCTACGCCAATGCAGACAATGCCGAGTACAGGTAGTCCGACCACTATAGATGCGGTTTGCAAAACTGATAAAGGGCCGTCAATGAGCATTATTCCGGTGGGCACCATACCAAGCGAAATCGCCCAGAATAAACGGTTCCATCGAGCCGGCTCTTCATCTGGAGAGAGCATGGTGGTTGTGGTCGCAGCTAAAGCAAAAGAGACAGCATCAAATGTCGTGGCCATGGAAATAGCTGTGACTGTGGCGAAAACCAGTTTGTACAATGAGGCAAAGGGCAGGAAATCGGCAATTGCCATGATAACGGTAGCGCCTTTCATATGGGTGACCATGCTGACTGCGTCGAGCTGCCCGGTCATTTGTAGAAACAGGCCGAAGTTGCCGAAAATAAGATAGAAGCAGCCACATCCGAAGGAAGCAATGAGAATGGGACCGAGGACGACCTGACGTACAGTGCGCCCCCGTGATATTTTAGCAATGAATAGACTCATAAATGGAGCATAAGCGACGAACCATGCGTAGTAGAAAATGGTCCAGTCTTGAGTAAAACCCTTGCCGCCTACGGGGTCCATCCATGTTGCCATGGTTACGAAATTGGAGATCATGAGGCCGAGAGATGATATTGCCATGTCGGTCAGAAAAACCGTAGGCCCGGCAATGAAGACGAAAAGCATAAGTCCCAATGCGATATAGACGTTGAAATCCGAAAGCTTGCTGAGTCCTTTTTTCAGCCCCAGACAAGAGGTTACCGAGAATATGAGGGTCACGAAGATAAGGATTCCGAATTCTAGTTGAAATGAGTGTTCCATTCCAGTGACCGAAACGACTCCAGCAGCAACAATGGGGATACCCAGTCCAAGTGCTGTGGCAGATCCTGCCACCAGTCCAGCCATGAACATTATATCGATTACCTTTCCGGGCCAGCCGTAAACTCGGTTGCCCAGCAAACCTTTGCATGCTTGGGATATATTTAAGATGGGGACTTTTTTTACATAATAGCTGTAGCCTATGGGAATGGCGAGAATGGCGTATATAGACCAGCAGATAGGTCCCCAGTGAAACATTCCGTACGCGGTTCCCCATTCGGCAGCTTTCCAGGAACCGGCAGCTTCGCCGTGCATGGGGTAGGCCATGTAATAGGCCCAGTCGATGGAGCCTCCGAACATTATTCCGGCTCCGACTCCGGCGCAAAAGAGCATGCCGATCCATGAAAAAGTGGAGTATTCAATCTTGTCACCCAGTCTTTTTGAGGCAAGAGGACCAAAAGCAAACCAGAGGATCAGCGCAAAAGCTCCAAGAGCTGAGAGCATATACAGCCAGCCCATTTCCACGGTGACGAATTTGAAAAGTGTATTGATAACCCGTTCCCCGTCTTCGGGGTAGAGCATGAGAGGAATGCAGGTGGCAAGGATCAGCGAAAAAGCTCCGTAAAAACAAATTTTACAGACTCCGTTTCTGCCAGTGGGACAGGGCTTGATGTTCGACTCAACATTCTTTTGATGATCCATAGATACTTCCTCCCTTTCAGAACTATTACGAAAATGCAAGTTGCATTTCTTTTTTAAGTGAAGGTTGCGGTATGAAATTCAGTAGGGGATAAATTTCTTTCTCCCTGACGCTTCCTGCAAACCATTCGACTTCTGTTTTTATTTTTCCTGAAAGAAGCCGTATAAACTCAGCTGTCAGTTCGGCTCCGCCGGGGCTGTCTGTCTTGTTTAAAAAGGCAATTTTGGGACAACTGTCAGGGCACTCTTTAAAAAGCCCCCTTGCTGAACCGGCAAGTGTGATCAAGTGATGGGGAGTGATAATATCCCCCTTATGACATCCAGTTATTTGAGAGAAAATATCGCCGCGATGCACACATCCTTCGCTCATGGTGCGATAGACAGCGTCAATCCCCATAACGCCAATGCAAAGATCGGTTTCAGCCGGAACGACAGGCTCATGTGCAGCAGGAGCTTTGAGCGGTTTGCGGGCAGCTCCGTCTCCTTCAACAAGTATGTTGTCTGCAATTCCCGATCTGTACAAAACAGAAACCGTCTCAGGGGTAAGCCCCAGTAATTTACCTGAGTTTGTATCGTAATCACGGGCCACGGTTATGCATGAAAAAATATCCAGCGCAGCACGGACCCGCCCCATAAAATCAGGCCCGTCTGCCTGCAATACAATGTGACCCCGGTCCGGGGGGAGGATTTTCGTTGTCGTTGTGGTTATAATTCGCTTTCGGTCTGACTTAAAAAGCGAACCCAGCAGGTGTGACAAAGAAGTTTTCCCCCCCGCTCCGGTGAGGGTGATCAGTCTGTATTCAGACAGTGCGTTCAGATTGCAGGTGTCCAAAGCAAAGCCCATGATTAATCCTTTGAAAAAATGTATGCGCTGACCGCTTCCAGAACTCCGCCACCGATAGACAGGGCTTTGTCGGAAATCTCGCTGCAGTAGGCAACTGTTGCGCGGGGATCAATATCTCCGAGCTTGGTACGTTTTCGAACCGGTGTCCCGTTTCTCAAAAGGCCTCTGAATACGCCGGATATTGCAGCGACTACAGGAGTTCCATCCACATCTCCGACAGTTTCCCCTTTGGATATTTTATCTCCGATATCAAAACTGGTGTTGAAGACTCCTCCGTGTTCAGCCCAGTAAACCCGCTCCAAAGCATAGCCACCAATGTTGCCGGGGATTCCGGTATTCGGCTCGGCGCATCCTTCAGAAATAACTCTGCTCAGATGGTGGCCCCGTTTGGTTTCAATTACTTTGTGAACATCTGTTCCGGCAGTAAATCCCGGGCCAAGTCCTATGACCAGCGGGGCCATATTGATTTCTGTGCCCAGATTTTTTTTGGCGATGATGGCATCAATGAGTATTTCCGGTTTGATTTCATTCAGCTTCAGCAGACATGGATCGACTAAAATTGCGATACTGTCTTTTTTCCATATCTCAGCGGCTTCAGTCATGTTTTCAGCAAATTGCGCAGTTACACCTTCAACCTGCATCCTGCTGTGATAAATTGCTTCAGAAAAAGCAACTGTGCGGCGCACTGCCAGCGGGTACGCTGTTTCAAGCATGACAATGCGGCGTAATCCTGCACGGTAAAGGCGCATAGCGATTCCTGTAGCAAGGTCGCCTGCTCCGCGAATGGCAATAATCGGAGTTGTTGATTTATTCATGACAACTAAGCACTCCGTGATTCATATTGTTCAAGTAATTGCCGGTATTCAATTTCGGTATCAATATCGATGAAAGGTCCGACTTCGTGAATACGTACAAGCCGCAGTGCTAAGCCGGGGGCGGCGAGTAGCGGGCGTGCTCCGGTGTCGCCTTCAAGTTCAAGTGCGCGCTCAAACCAGCCGGACGGAATAGTGATCGGATTGCCGCGCATGCCTTCCTGAATGGGGGCCACCCAGCATTGCGGTTCCTGCGAGAACGCCCAGACCAGCCGGTCGATGGTTTCAGGGAGGATAAGCGGCTGGTCGCCGAGGAAAAACATGGCTCCCTGTACGCGGTCTTTGACGTTGCGCAGCCCTGCTTTGAAAGATTCGGCCTGACCTTTGTCGCGGTCAGGACTGGTGATCACTTCGCACCCCTCGAGGTCTAGAGTGGATATGAGCTCTGAATTCTCGGGCAGCACAACAGTCACATTGCTGAGCATAGAAGCTCTGGCCGCGTTGATTACATGTTGGACCATGGGCATGCCCCGGAAGGGCAGAGATAATTTGTCTCTGCCCATACGGGTTGCTTTTCCGGCTGCGAGGATAATGCCGGAGGTGCTTGCTATTTTTTGTTTGAAGTTTTGATCTGCCATAGGGCTAACCTGCTTGCGCTTACTTTGCGCACTCCATAAGGGTGTCGGATACTATTGTCTTGGTCATCTGTACTTTGTAGATATTCTGGAGCAGCGGTTTTGCTTCTGCTACAGCCAGTTCGCCTGCCTGCGCTGCAATATCTTCGGTAAGTTCTTTACCAACTGAGTGCTTCTTCAGAAGCTTCACAACGGCGGGGGTTATTGTGAACTCCGTTAAGGCAGATGCGTGCCGCGCTGATTTTTGCCTTCAGTGGTTGTGATGGCGGCGGCGCAGTTGACCATGGCGAAGTCAATGGACTTGCGATAGGCAAGTTTTCATGAATGCGCTTTTGCTTCCGGCGGCGGGGCGGGGCACGAATATTTCAGTTACGATTTCGTCGCGCTCCAGCACTGTTGAACCTGCTCCGTTTTCAGCAGAGAAGAACTCATCAATGGGTATTTCACGTTTGGTGGTTTTGATTACC
>JMSU01000325.1_pt1 | contig 13136 bp, 12 predicted proteins | sample 179011 | NCBI WGS metagenome assembly JMSU01 (sample SAMN02769580, study PRJNA246767) | bioreactor metagenome | isolation source: Culture-1 Bioreactor ArsB derived from microbial biomass from the upper 2 cm... | place: Germany: Bremen | collected day 87 after inoculation
TGCTGCTATGGCGGGAACAAGGTTAATAAATGCTGAAGCTTTTCCTGCAGGAAGCCTGCTCATGCCCACATTGTAGAGCCCGAATGCACCGAGGGTAACAAATGCGCCCAGATATCCTGCAACAAGCAGTATGGTTAGAGGATCATTTCCAAGCCCGTCACGGACCAAAAGATATAACCCCGGCAGAAAGAAAATACAGCCCCCTGCATTTTGAACAGCGGTCAGGGTCCACGGTCCATAGTTGGCGGAAAGTCTTTTGACCAGAAGCATATATCCGGCTGCGCAACTCATGGCGATAAGTTCAAGAGTGTTTCCCAGTGCCGGATTGCTTGCATTGGCGGAAGGAGCCCCGCTCAAGGTTAAGGCTGCTACTCCGAGAATGGAAAGGGCCAGCCCTATCCAGCCTGCCGTTGTTGTTTTTTCCTTGAAAAAAAATCCTGCCCCCACTGCAACCATCAGCGGCAGAGAAGCTGAAATAAGCCCGGCCTGTGTAGCAGAGGTGTAGGTCAAGGCGTAAGATTCAAATAAGAAGTACAGGCAGGGCATGAATAGAGCCATGAGTGCTAAGGCTTTGCGATCTTTTCCTTTTTTTACAGGGCCGCTTAGTCTTGCGCAGAAAGGAGCCAGGGCGAGTGTTGCGATTCCTGTGCGCATCCACATTACAGCCCATGGATTAAGTGTGTCCACCAGATGTTTCATGGCAGCGAAGGCACTCCCCCAAAGAAGAACTGCTCCCATTATAGCCGCTACCGGGATTATATTTGAGGTTGTTGAATTTCTATTTGTCATGATCATCTCCTATGATCTTTATTTAGCCTGGCAGTCATATTGCGTCTTGGAAAAAATTGCTACTTTCAGCAGAAGGTTGTTCGAGAATTTAGATTAGGCTGGAGCAAGTTTTGTGATTTGATGCGATATTTGATCTTATTGGAAAAACCGGGGGGCCTCTAGGCACAAAGAAATGGGGCAGGGAGAATTGAATCTTGAGGGCGTTATTTCTTGAACTGCTGCTTATTTAAATATTGGTATACTGGGATGGGGTGGCACCGGTGTATTTGCGAAAGGTGTTACTGAAATGGCTCTGGTCTGAAAATCCGCTTTGCAGGGCTGTCTGTGCAAAGGGCAATCCTGAGCGCAGCAATTTTTTGGAGTGTTCAATGCGTTGTTGCAAATGGTAGCTGTGAGGAGGCAAACCCATTGTTTCCCGGAAAACGCGGAGTAAGTGGTATTGTGAAAGTCCGGCGACTTTAGAAAGTTCCGCAAGCGAAACTTTGCTGGAAAGATTTTCACAAAGGAATTCTCGGGCACGTTTCACCGCGACCGGTTCTTTCGTTTGCGGCACTTTGGATGGCGTTTCACAGTGACGAATTAAAAGGGCTGCAGCTGCACGGGCGAGAGCTGTATCAAGGGTTAGTTTGCTTGTCTTTCCAGCAACGGCCCAGTTTAACTGGGTCAGAGTTCCTGCGGCGAGACTGTCTTTAACCACGACAGAATTGAATTCTGGCAGGTCATCTTTGTCGGCCAGTTCTTGCAAGGCTTTTTTTATAAGCGGATTTTCAAAGCTGAATACTCGGTAGGTAATACGTGCGTCTGAATCTTTGAGTACACCGGAGTGAACTAATCCCGGATTAAATAAGGCGATTTCTCCTCCACGCACGAAAGAACTTCCTGAACCGGGCTGACGGCAATAGCAGCCTCCGGCTTCCATTACACCGACTGAATGGAATCCGTGAGTATGGTTCGGAAAGGAGTGATTGGAATTGATGACTTCTTGAATCTCAAGACCTTCAATTTTATCCGGCCTGAGATATCTGATTGTACCATGTTTCATAATAGACACCGCTTGAAGGGAAGGTTTGCATAAAGCCTGCTATAAGGCAAGTTACTCCAGACCGGCTTTACCGGTCTTGTAAAAAATTGCTGTTGAATTTGTTACCGCGAATAAAAGAACCTGATTTTTTGTCATCATATTCGCGTTACTAAATGCTGAGACAAAAATTTAAAAAATAAGTATTACTAATCTTGTTGTTTCTCAAAACTTAAGGACACTGTAGCCCTTTTAGGAGGCGGAATGTCTATCGAATCCAAATATGATGACGGGACACCGAGATATAATAGAGATGTCAGGGAAAGCTATCGCAACCTGCAATTCAGGACCTGTATTTATTCAAAGCCCCCTGCAGATGGGAAAGGTGTGCGGCTCGGGGTGTATCAAGCGCAGGCTGAGTGCGGTGACGGTGCAACTGAAAAAAATATAGCAAGGTTGATAGATGCAGTCCAAATGTCAGCAAAGCACAACGTGCAACTCCTATCTTTTCCCGAACTTTATTTGCAGGGATATACCCATAGTCCAGATTCGGCAAAGGAGGTTGCGGTCTCTGTGAACGGCAGCGAAATCAATCGTTGTCGCAAGGTTGCAAACGAAAACCGTGTTGGCCTGATTGTCGGTTACGCTGAAAGAGATGATAGCGGTGCTGAGGTTAAATTCTATGACTCCATAGTCGTTCTGGACCAGAATGGCGATATATTGCTTAATTATCGTAAAACACATTTGTATGCGCAGCAGGAAAGAGATGACTGGAGTTTCGGCATGGAGCCTCCTTCTGTATTTATGGTAAATGGTTTTCCAGTCGGAGTGCTTAATTGTTATGAAAACGAATTTCCAGAACTTGTTCGCATCCTCGCTTTGGACGGGGCAAAACTTGTTGTCGGTCCTACTGCCGCTGATACTTTTTATGAATTAACTTCCGGCAGGAGAAGCAACGTCCCTTATCCTGATGTAGCCCGCACGGTGCTTCCGGCTTTAGCCTATTGTAATAATCTTTTTTACGCCTATTCCAATCGATGCGGCTATGAAGAGCGTGAAGGGTCTCAGTGGCATTACCGTGGTAATTCAATTATTCTCGGCCCCCATGGTGACGTTCTTGTGGAAGCTGAACATGAGCGCGATACTTTACTCATTGCAGACTGCCTCCCCGAATATTACGGGATAACTCATCCAGAGCCTGAGTATGGTTATTTGAAAGATCGCAGGCCCGATGTATATAAAAAAATGACCGAAAAAAAAGACCCTGTTTGATGGAGGATACACATATCCCGAATTCAAAGACGGTAGAGAGATAAAAGAATAGTGCGATTTATGTCAGGAAAGTTTTATTTATGAGCAAGAATGTTTTTACAGAACAGGCTATTGAAGTCATCCGTTCAATTCCTGAGGGAAAGGTTGCTACTTATGGAGGAGTTGCAGCTCTGGCGGGGAATCCGAGAGCAGCCCGCCAGGTGGTGCGCATTCTGCACACCTGTTCCCGAAAAGAAGGACTGCCTTGGCAGAGAGTTATCAATCGTGAAGGACGAATTTCTCTTAAACGCGGGCAGGGTTACGAAGAACAAAAAAAACTTCTTGAACAGGAAGGGGTTGAATTCGATCTGTCTGGTCGGGTTAATTTTGAAGAATTTTTGTGGATTCCGGGTTGTAAAAAGAACTAAAAGAAAATTTTAATAATTGCTGGTGAGAAATGAAAACTAGATGCAGCTGGTGTGGAGATGATCCTTTATACATATCTTATCATGATGAGGAATGGGGAGTGCCGGTCCATGATGACCGGCTCTTGTTTGAGTTCCTTGTTTTGGAAGGAGCACAGGCTGGTCTGAGCTGGCTGACTATCCTGAAAAAGAGGGAGAATTATAGAAAAGCATTTCATTATTTTGATTACGAAAAAGTTTCAAAATATACTGAAAAAGATATTACTCGCCTGCTTTCTGATTCCGGTATTGTGCGTAACCGTCTGAAGATTGAATCAGCTATCAAAAATGCTCGGGGAGTTATTGCCCTGCGCGAGGAATTCGGATCATTTAATTCATATCTTTGGCGCTATGTTGGTGGCACCCCTATACAAAATAATTGGAAATCTATTGAAGAGGTGCCGGTTACGACGGAAATCTCAGGCCTGATGAGTAAGGACTTGAAGAAGCGCGGGTTTAATTTTGTCGGGCCAACCATATGTTACGCATTCATGCAGGCTGTTGGCATGGTGAATGACCACCTAATTGATTGTTTCCGGTATGCAGAGGTTAAGCAGGCCGTTATGTAAGTTGTAGAATTATTTTTTTACAGGTTAATTTAGTATTGGTTCTAAAAGTATGAATCTTCCAAATAAAAAGGATATCAATCTGAGATTGATATCCTTTTTATTTGATTAAGCTTTTCTCTGAGCCCAAACAGTATCCATTACAAACCTTAACTGAATTTAATGAGGTTAGAATATAAAAAAAACGAGTCGGAGATAAACAAATATTCAAATAGCTAGAATTCTCAAATCTCATGTGTTATTTTTAAAGAACCGAATTACCGTTGCGTCTGATTTTGAACAGAGCGATCTAGAAAAATCTCTAAGGATATCAAATGAGAATATTAATTCTGGTTTTAATACATTTTCTATCTTGCTTATTGCTTTCGGGGTGTTCAGATCCAAAAGAGGATTATAAGATCGGTGCTATTTTGGTGCTTAGTGATCAGAGTGGTGCTGAATATATAAATGAACATGATTTTCTTAAGGGTATGGAAGTTGCGGTCAAAAAGATAAACAATAAGGGAGGCATTAAGGGGAGAAAGGTGAGTCTTCTTATTCGAGATTGCCAGAAAAAAAGTCAATTAGCCCGCGAGCAGATTTTAGAGTTATTGGATCACGATCCTGTCGCCATAATATCTATATATAGCCATATTGCTAAAGCGCTTACCGGCATAGCCTCAAGTCAGAAATTCACGCATATTGCGGCCCTTTCCTCTGCTGAAAATATTTTTAAAAATTCAACTCATAGTTTTAGATATGGGCCATGGGCCTCAATCGAAGTTAAGGCTGCCCTGCCTATAATACAAAAGTTAAATGCTCACAAAATAGCTTTAGTAAATATCAATAATATATACGGCAATTCTGCTTCAGACCAATTAGCTGAGCTTGCTAATTCGGAAGGGGTGGCTACTCAAAAAATTGTATACAAAACAATTGACGATGAGTTGATGAATAAGCTGCAGAGACTGGAAAATATCGATTTGATATACTTTACATGTTTTCCTGAGGATATTTCAAACTTATTGAAAATGTTTAGAAAAGTATATCCAGACCTTCCAATTGTGGCTCCCAATATGGCTGCCAGTCCCAAATTTACCAGAAGGCCGGAATTGGAGGGGGTATACCTTGCTGCGCCGCTTATTTACAATTCAGGGTTTCACTTCATATTTGATACAAATAAGTTTTTTACTGAACAAACAGGGGAGAAGCTTAACCACTATTCAGCTATCGGTTATGATGTAATCAATTTGCTTTCACAGTTTATTCAAAGATCAGAGGAATCACCTCCGGAACTTACCAAAGATTTACGCGAAGGTTTTATTTATCCCGGACTATTCGGTGACGTAGTTAATGAGGCTGGTTCTAACGAATTTTCATTTCCTTTATATCCGGCACGAATCCAAAACGGTTCTGTTGTATACCAAGAGCGCTAAATGAAACTTAACACACGGCTTCTTATATTCATTGCGGGATTTTCAGTCCTTTTTTTGAGTTCTTCAGCAATTGTATACCAAAAGAGTTACAATGCGCTTAATGAAAGAATTTCAATTGATGCGTCTCTTGTTGCATCAAGAATCAACAAGCATTTACAAAGTCAGGTCAATTTTATTGAAGAGGACATGAGGCTGTTTACTGTAGCTAACAATCTTGAAGGATTTATTTCTGAAAGTAATGTCCATCCTCCAATCAATTCAATATTAAAAAAAAGGTTTATATCCTTTTTTGAAAGAGAGTACGGATACAAGATTTATGAAAATATTATAATATACGATATGTCCGGCAGAAGTGTTGCCTCTGCCCTGCCGCAAATCTATGACAAACACTCTTCATGGGGCAAAAGCCTGAAAGATGAAACCTCTCTCGGGTTAATCCAACTCAAAAACGGCAAAAGCGCTGTCAGTACAATAATAGCCCTGAGGAACGACCAAGGGGAAGTGTATGGCTTGATGCAGGGAATAACTCCTTTATCTGTGTTGATACACGATGAAGATATCTCTCTCAGTGATCTTGGCGTAAATCAGGTTGATATACTCACCAAAGACGGAAGAATCCTCTACTCAACAATCCTTCATAAACCGAATGAAAAATTTAAAGACCAAGATTTATTTCAAGAATTGAAACATGGTGGGGAAAAAATAGTTAAAACCGCTGACGGGGAAGAATTGTTTATTGTTAGTAAAAATATTGAGGATTATCTGTCGCCCTCGGTTTCCTGGACCCTTTTACTTCACATGGATTACAAGAAGCTGTTTTCAAAAGTTTTAGTTCTCCGATGGTGGATCGGTACCAGTGTATTTATATTTATTATTCTGAGTTTAGTCTTTTTTATTGCTATATCCAGAGCAATAGGGAAGCCCCTTGTGACCATTTCAGATATTGCACAAAAAATAGGTGAAGGACGTCTTTCAGAGCGTATTTCTGGTAAAATGCCTAGCGATTTTGATGTGCTCATAAACGTTTTCAATTCAATGGCCGAGAATATTCAAACAACTCAAGAACAGCTTGAAGGCCAAGTGCGTAAACGTACTAAGCATCTTCTTGACTCAAATACTAAACTTTTAAAAGAAATTGAGGAGCGAAGGATCATTCAGAATGAGCTTGCACAGAGCGAATCAAGACTAAAAGATGCCCAGCAACTTGCAGGTATGGGGTATTGGATATGGGATATTGCGACAGGGGAAGTCTCATGGAGTGATGAGGTTTATGCAATATTTCATCTTTCTCCAGAGGAATTCAGCCCGAACGTTGATTCTATTATGGCTTTATCTCCATGGCCGGAAGAAAACTCAAGAGACAAAGAACTTCTCGAAAGGGTCGTTGATGACCACACTAAAGGTGAGTATGAGCAAAAATTTTTGCGCCCGGACGGAAGTCTCGGTTACTACTATTCTTCCTTCCAAGGTGAGTATGATGAGAATGGAGAACTGCAAAAAATCAAAGGAACCGTAGTAGATATCACCGAACGCAAATTGGCTGAATTGGCTTTCAGAGAAACATCCGCCATATTGCAGGCTGCCATGGATTGCAGCCCTGCTGGAATTGCTATCGCAGATGCCCCTGATGGTCGATTGCGTTATGTAAACAAGGCGGGGCTAGGAATAAGCAAAGGAGACGAGAGTCAACTAGTAAATGGTGTTAAAATAGAAGACTACGTTTCTAGATGGAATATCTTCCACTTTGATGGCACGCCATACGTTCCTGAAGATGTCCCTTTGGCTCAGGCTCTTATGTATGGTGAGACTGTAAATGAACAATTCATTTTACGCAGACCGAATCTTGAAGAGCGGACAGTGTGGGCGCATGCAGCTCCTGTATATAACAATGAAGTCATTGTTGCTGCGGTTGTGGTTTTTACGGATATTACGGACGCGATAAAGGCGGAGATGGAAATCAAGAAATCGGAAGCTCTTTTGAAGCTTGCGGCACAAAGTTCCGGGCTTGCCTTGTGGGAGTATAGAAGTGCTGACAACAAAATTATTGTCAGTGATTATTTGTACACTATCAGGGGGATTACACCGGAAGAATGGGATGGTTCATTAGAGCAGGCATGTAAAGGTCTCCATCCAGAGGATGAACCCAGAATAATGGAAGAGGTAGGAAAGGTCAGGAATGGAAGTACAGACAAATTAGATATTGAATACAGACTCAAGCGCAAAGATGGAAGTTGGGGATGGGAGCATGTCATTGCTAAGGTAACGGAACGAAGTGAAGATAATGATATATTGCAGGTGATGGGATCACTCAAGGATGTCACTGGTAAAAAGGATATTGAACAGCAGTTTGCGCTGGCACGGAAGATGGAATCTGTCGGACAGTTAGCCGCAGGGATTGCCCATGAAATTAATACTCCACTGCATTATATTCGTAGTAATTTAAGGTTTATAGACAGTTGTCAGCCTGAATCTGAAGATAACCTGAATACCGAAGAAAAAGAACTGAGAAATGAGATTAGCAGTGCTATTCGGGAGTCCGTTAGCGGAGTCGATCATATTTCAAATATTGTTAATGCGATGAAGCAATTTTCCCATCCCGGTGGGACTGGGATAGTAAAAGTAGATCTAAATGAAATTGTTAAGAGTGTTGTGACTATCTCGAGAAATGAATGGAAGTATGTTGCTAGAATCGAGCTTAGTCTTGATGACAGTATACCTTTGCCTACATGTCATCCAGGGGAAATTAATCAGGTTGTGCTTAATTTGATAGTTAATGCAGCACATTCTATTGCACAGAAGTATGATAAAAAGCCTGATCAGGGTCTTATTACTATTTCAACCGGCAAAGTTAATGGTAATCATGTATCACTCTCAATTGAGGATAATGGGGCAGGCATACCTTCAGATATTGTTCACCGTATTTTCGATCCTTTTTTTACAACCAAAGAAGTGGGACAGGGGACAGGGCAAGGGCTTTCTATAGCTTATACAATTATTGAAAAACATAATGGTAGTATGACTGTAGATTCGGTTAATGGCGAAGGAGCAAAGTTTACCATTAAATTACCCGTTGTTTAGTCTTTGAAATAAGCGGCATTGATATAATCCACCCAAAAAGAAAAAGGGTATCAATCTTGCGATTGATACCCTTTTCAGAAAAGTGGCGGAGCCGACGAGACTCGAACTCGCGGCCTCCGGCGTGACAGGCCGGCGTTATAACCAGCTTAACTACGGCTCCGCATATATAAAGCGCGTTAAGCAACGCTTATATATAAAATGGTAGGCGAAACAGGGCTCGAACCTGTGACCCTCGGCTTGTAAGGCCGATGCTCTCCCAACTGAGCTATTCGCCCTCAAGAGAAATTTGTTTTAAAGATACTCTCCTGACTTGTCAACAAAATTTTGCAGAAAAGTAATTTTTTTTATTCTTTAACCCATTCGAGTGCTTTTTCTTTCTCATCAGGATTGAAGTGTTTTACTTCGATGGAAGGGAAAAGCTTATCACCTACTTTAATCATAGGTTCGTGCCATTTACTGTCTGAAACAACGGCTTTTTTGGAAAAACGTTTGAAGTTGGGCAGGGCAAATTTCAGGTCTTCCACCAGTGCGCTGAAGCTGATTCCACCCATTTCGACAACTTCCACGTAGACAGCAATCCGTTCCTGAGTCTCCATCTTTTTTTCACAGACGCTGATCATGGACTTCATGTCTTCTTCTGTTATTTTTCCATCAATTTTAAGACCTAGAACTTTAGGGGCGATTTCGATCAATTCCATCATGACAGGCTCCTAATTTATTACATTAGTTGTTTGTTGAATATAATTATCTTATTTGGGAGGGTATGTATAGCCTCCTCGAATTCTCAGCCAAAAAAGGCTGTGTCTTCTGGAAAACTGTCCATGTGAGGTTTCATTGCTTTCCCGAGCCATGAAATTGTTTCGCCAAGGTTTTTCATATTATTCAGTCCTTCCGGATCATTATTTACTTCTCCTTTTTCAAGGCCGATGCCAATATTCCAGTATACAGATCCGGGAACGATCATTTGGGACATTAGATACATGTGGTTGATGGTATCATATACATGAATTCCGCCGCCGCGTCTGACAGCGACAACAGCAGCACCTATTTTACCTCGAAAAAGCCTGTCATTTGCAAGGGCTACCATGCCGGAACGATCCAAAAGGGCTTTCATCTCTGCTGAGACATCCGTAAAGTAAGTTGGGGAACCTAAAATGATTGCATCCGCGCGGATCATCTTTCCCATCACTTCATTGAATACATCATTATCAACAACACATTTGTTGTCTTTTTTCTCCCAGCATTTTCCGCAGGCCATGCAGCCTCTGATTTTTTTTGAGCCCAGTTGCACCAGTTCGGTTTGCCATCCTGCTGCTTCAAGGGGGATTAGGGAATTTTTTAGCATAATTTCAGTATTTCCGCCTTTGCGCGGGCTTCCATTTACTGCTACTGCGTACATATTGTCTCCTTAATGTAAAATATGTTTAAAGGTTAGAGACAATCATAACACTAAAAAAAATAATTACAACTAGTTACAATTAAGTTCGTTACTCACACAGATGTAAGTAATGGGAGAAATCATGGTCAAAAAGTGTCCAATTAAAAAGATAAAAAATAAAGAATACCGATGCTTTTTCGAACTGAGTCTGCAGATTTTTAGCGGAAAATGGAAACCTGTAATAATTTATCATCTGGCACAGGCGGAAGTGCTGCGCTACGGAGAGCTTAAACGCACTTTAGACGGGATTTCAGAACGGATGCTGGCTAGGCAGCTAAAAGAACTTGAAGAAGATGATATTGTCGTCAGGAAGGCTTATGCGGAAATGCCTCCTCGAGTTGAATATTTTCTGACCGAGATCGGATTGAAACTTATTCCGGTTCTTATGGAATTGCGTAGATGGGGTGTAGAATATGAAAAACATTTAGGAGAAGGACAGCTGGTCTTTGATCCTGATGAATACGAAAGTTTAAAGAATCCCTTTGAAGGAAAGTAGAGGACAGCTCAGGAACGGTTTGTTGTTCCTGAGCTGTTTTTTGTTCTGCGTCCCAATTTTACTGACTATTCTTCATCTGTATCAGAGGTGACAAGACCTCGTTCCTGCAGGTATTCAGCAACAATAAGGGTTTTGCTCCAGGCCAATGTTCCCCCCATGCTGATAGCGACTGAACAGGTTTCAAAAATTTCAGCAACAGTTGCCCCGCAGTCAAGGGCTTTGCCTGTCTGTGAAATCATGCAGTCTTTGCATCCAGCTTGAATTGATACAGCAAGTGACATGAGTCTTTTGGTTTTCAGGTCAAGAACTCCTTCACCATAAACAGCCTCTTTAACATGGCCGTAATATGCTTCATTGAGGTCAGGCATTTCAGCTTGAGAGACTTTGAAGATATCCCACATTTTCTTTTCATATTGCAAAATGGATTCGCTCAAAATCGGAACTCCTGTTAGCTGTTGTTTTCTGATGTTGGCGGCTGAAATCTCTGATTGAACAATTTCCAGAAAAAAGGCAACAATGAAAGGAAATCATTTTTTACGAGGATTTGTCATGGACAGCAAAAAAGAGAATCTTTGGAAGGTTAAATACCTTTTGGATATTAAGAAAATTGACAAGCAGCACCAGTACTTTTTTTCAATTTGCAGTAAAATTGCAAGTCTTTGTGATATGGCCCGCTCTGGTAAGCAAGTTCGTATAGGGCAGTTTCTGGTTACTATTTTTGAGTTACGCAGCTATGCATTCAAACATTTCGCCACAGAGGAAAGCCTGCTTGTTAAATATAACTATCCCGATCTATTCAAGCACATTGAAGTGCACGACATGTATTTGGAAAAGATACATGAATTTACAAATCGTATAAAAAATATCATGAACATATTCAGGCTCCTGTTGATCAGGATTTTATAATCGAAGTTGAGGCTATTTCTGATTTTGCTTTATCATGGTGGTCAAACCATATATTGGAAAATGATAAAGAATATGCTGAGTTTGTAAAAAAAGTAGGTCGGGCCAAGGCAAAAAAAGAACATTTTTCAGAAGGCAATCCGGAGTAGTGTAAGTGAGTAAAGAAGTGGATAAGTCCGAATTATTCAGCCAGAAGATGTGTATATCTTGAATTATGGAGCACTCAATCTAGCCATGAGTGTAGGGTATGAATCCGGTCTTTTTGAAATTTTGGAAAAATTTACTTCGGCGGAGAGCTGTAGTGTTATTGCTGAGAAGGCCAGAGTCAGTGAACGATATCTCTATGAATGGCTTGGCGTAATGGTGGCTGGAGAAATTGTCGATGTTTTTAAGGATGGAGATGAGCAGGAACTTTTTTTTCTGCCCCGTGAGCACATACCTTTTCTTTGCCGTTCCGGGGGAAATTCCAATATGGGAGTTTACACTCAGGAAATTCCACTGCTGACTGAGTGTGCAAAGTCCGAAGTATTGGATGGTATGAAGACGGGAGAAGGAATTTCTTATGATAATTATCAGTCCTTTTATCGTTTTATGGAGCAATTGGCTGATGCAAAACATCGGGACGTGCTGGTTCAAACTTTTTTGCCTTCAGTTCTGGATGGGGAGATTGTAAGCCGTCTTGCAAAGGGGATTGCTGTTTGTGATTTGGGCTGTGCTGAAGGCGTTGCTCTGGAACTTATGTCCTCAGCCTTTCCAAGGTCGACTTTTGTTGGAATAGATATCTCTGAAAGTTCAATTGCAAATGCCCGGGAGCGTGTAGCGCAGCTTGGATTAAAAAATATTAGTTTTGAAGTCCTTGATGCTGCCGGAAGTTCTCTGGAGAGAGAGCGGTTTGACTACATAACAGCCTTTGATTCCATTCATGATCAGACAAGACCCTTTCAAGCCCTGCAAAATATCCATGCAATGCTAAGGCCTGAAGGTGTTTTTTCCATGGTTGATATTGCGGCGGAGTCATCTATTTCAGGTAATAGAGATCATCCTATGGGGCCGTTTCTTTATACCGTAAGTCTGATGCACTGTATGCCAGTTGGGCTGGTAGATTCAGGTGCAGGTATGGGAATGATGTGGGGAAGAGAAAAAGCTCTTGAAATGTGCCGGAAAGCCGGTTTTAGCCGCGTCGAAGCACATGCTATCCCTCAGGATGGCTTTAATTATCACTATCTGTGCTTGAAGTAAGGGTACGGTTGATTCTTTAGCTGATTTTCTTATTGAGAAATGTTCCTTTTCATCTTTTTTGTATTTAACATTAAGAGATTGAGAGGGTATAGTAACACAGGGATTGATTACTCACTTACGCTAAGTTTGCCCGGAGAGAAGTATGATTGTTTTTATAGCTGACTTGAAAACCGGCATGGAACTGGAGAGAGATGTAAAGGGGGCCAGCGGGCGTTTGTTGCTGCCGGCGGGAACTGTCCTCAGTGAACAGCATCTGCGTGTTTTTAATATATGGGGAGTCAGTGAGGTTGAAGTCAAGGATACAGGCCTTGAACTCAACACAGATGAAGATGAAAGTGTTGACCCGGCGCTTTTGAAATTAGCTTCTGAGCATGCTGATAAGCTTTTTACATATGCCGAAATGAGCATTGAGCCAGTTACGGTGCTTAAGCAGCTTTCCGTCAGAAGATTTGAAGATATCCTGACGACTGGTGGTGAAC
>JMSU01000326.1_pt1 | contig 13117 bp, 15 predicted proteins | sample 179011 | NCBI WGS metagenome assembly JMSU01 (sample SAMN02769580, study PRJNA246767) | bioreactor metagenome | isolation source: Culture-1 Bioreactor ArsB derived from microbial biomass from the upper 2 cm... | place: Germany: Bremen | collected day 87 after inoculation
AACGGAAGAAAATATACCAAAAATGGTATCAAGCTTAGTCAATTTAAATAACTGCTCAACTCTGGCCTGAAGACCGGTTATAAGCAGATGTCCGTCGTCAGGAAGGTGTTTAATAACAGGCAGCAAACCGGCCAAACCGCTAGAGTCCATAAAAGCAACTTTAGAAAGATCTACGATTATTTTTTATTCCCATCTTGAACAAGAGAAAGGAGAAAGCTATTCAGTTGTGAGGAATTGCTGGCATCAATTCTTTTATTCTGTACCCTCAACACAAGGTACTCCCCAGAACTTGCCGTGACTATATTCATAAATAGCTCCCAGATATTTCATATACACCAGCTGCCAACAATAAAACTATAGACATAGCCACAAATCACTATTAAAAATGCAACCAAGTATACAATTCACACTCTAACTAGCACCCCCCATCAAGGATATCAACCGCAATGTACATTATAAACTTGCAATATACCCAACCTCTGGAAGAAGTAGATGCATTAATTGATGAACATATTGAATTCCTCAAAAGACAATACAAAAAGGGGATATTCATTGCATCAGGACGCAAGATCCCCCGAACAGGGGGAATAATACTGGTAAGAAATATTTCATTAGAAGAACTGGATAAAATTATTGCCCAAGACCCTTTTAACATCAACGGTGTCGCAGAATATAGCATGACCCAGTTTACACCGACCATGATGGCAGAAGGATTAGAAGGCTTAAAGGATTTACTGCCGGAGTAATCCTCCACCGATCTATATAGAATTAAGAAAGGGACTGAAATTAACTTCAGTCCCTTTCTTAATTGAAATCTAGGCTTTCCAGCCTCCTCCCTTAAATACAATTCTATTCAAAGCCAAAGCCATCTCTGATGCCGCCATCTTATCGGTGACGACCTCAATATAAACGCCACTGTCAACAGTCGTAGCTTTCTGAAGTGCGGCATCTAACTCACCGTTGGTTTCAACTTTGACACTGAACCAATCACTCATACCAAAAGCCTCGGGTAATTTGCTATAATGCCATTGGGCAAGATCATTATAATAAATAAAAGGATCTTCACAAAGCATACGCTCAATAAGGTAACCATCATTATTAAGGCAGATAACAACAGGTTTTAACCCGAAACGCTCAAACTGACTGATTTCCTGTACCGTCAATTGATGAGAACCTTCTCCAGTAATAAGCAGCACTCTTCTATCAGGGGCTGCCATTGCAGCACCGAAAGCGGCAGGAGTTGCCCAGCCGATGGAGCCCCACAGCGTCTGGTTAAAAAACACAGCATTATCAGGAAGCCTTGCATTGACTAAGCCCATAGACGAAGTCCCTGTTTCAGCCATGATAATATCATCTGCTGCAAAGAAACGCTCAATACGCGGATAAAGTGAAGCAGGCGTAATTTCATCATTCTTACCACCTTTGGGATCGCCAAGACCTGCTGGATTCATTGGAACTTTAATCCCTAATCCGCCAACTTGTGCGCAAAGAACGGAGAGCACATCCTCGAGCAGCACATTGTGATAAACCGCGTGTCCGAGACAAACCCGATCCGGATGTATTTTAATCTCTTTTTGAGGATCAATGTTAACAGTGAACGCACCTGTATTAATATCGGAAAGGATCGTTCCGAAGCTTATGACAAGATCACTCCCTTCAACAATCCCTTGAACATCTTTATCAAGAATACGACCATTATACACACCTATAAAATTAGGATGAGTTTCAGAAAGAGTTCCTTTAGCCATAAACATTGAAGTGAAGGGAAGTCCCGATTTTTCAATAAATTCCTGCATAGAACTCTGTAGTTCATAACGCCCGATCAAAGCTCCCACCATAGCCACTGCAGTCTTGGCACTACTCAATTTATCAAGAATTAGAGGCACAACCGTATCGAGAGTATCCTTATCACTGACAGGAGCTGGAAGTTTGTGCGGCTTAGTACAGCCGAGTTCCATAAGAGCGTAATCACCGGGGACGGCAATATAAACAGGTTGTTTTTTGCTAAGGGCAGCATTTATTAATCTTTCAACTTCGGCAACGGTATTCTCTGGAGTCAAAATAGTGCTGGCGCATACTACCGGCTGGGTCATTTTATGAAACAGGTCAAACTCACCATTTCCAAGAGAATGGTGAATAATATTCCCATTACGTTGCAGTGAACATTTCGGCATGCCTACGATATGAAAAACGGGCAGATTTTCAGCATAACTTCCGGCAATACCATTAATAGCACTGAGTTCGCCCACACCATAAGTAGTACAGAGTGCAGATTTTCCTTTTATTCTGGCATACCCGTCTGCGGCATAAGCAGCATTAAGTTCATTACAACAGCCGATCCAGTTCATATCTGAATCATTACAAATGGCATCATTGACCGGAAATGCATAATCACCGGGAACACCGAATATGTCTTTAATGCCTATTTCCTTCAGCCGTTCAAGCAAATGCATAATGACAGTCTGAGCCATGGAACTCCCTCCCTTTCTGTGTACAAAGCTAAATTATTTTTCATACAACTTTGCCATCTGGATAAATTTGTGTCCATGCAATTTTTAAAGATCATATGCACTGTTTAACATTATGTGATTTAAAAATGTCTTAATCGCATTTACTTGTATAAAATATAATAATTTATAATTTCTTTTCTTGAAACAAACAGCCAGAGATTTTATAACAATTCAAACATATTTTTTAACTGCAAAATTTTAAAAAAATTATCATGAGAAAACTAAACATACTGTCATCTTCAATTATTTTAATCAGTCTGTTTTTTTTAGCTGCGACAGCATCAGCCGAGACCAAACTTGATGAAACAAAATGGAAATACGGAAAAGTTTCAGGCCAAGTACGTATGTACTACTTCCTGCAGGAAGACCGGCCTAACGGTGAATCATTCGACAAAACCAAAGAAACATACGCTATAGGTGGTCAATTAAAATATGAAACACCCTGGCTTGCAGAACACTTTGGCGGCGTGGTTAATGCATTTCTTGCAGCTCCTCTTTTTGAAGATATGAATAAGGCTAAATATGCTGGAGGCGGAGTTTTAAATAATAAAAACCAAGGATACGCCGTTATAGGTGAAGCATATTTTAAGGCTAGATACGAAAAAACAATTGCCAAAATATGGCGTCAGCGATTTGAAAACCCTTATTTAAACGGAAATGATTCCAGACTCTTACCTAACACATTTGAGGCCTACGGCATTGAATCCACAGATATAGAAGGACTTAAAATACACCTTGCATGGGTTGATAAGATTAAAAAGCGCGACACTGACCGGTTTATCAGCATTACGGAAGCTGCAGGAGTTGATGGACAAAAAGGCGGTCTTGCCATGTTCGGAGCGGACTGGAAACCAACTGATAGAATGTCTTTCAGGCTTTGGAACTACTACACTCCAAATATGGATAATACTGTTTTCATAGAGGGGAAATACAGTTACGACATATTCGAAACTCTTGAGACTCACTTGAGATTTCAAGCTGTGGACCAACGCAATGTCGGCGACCACATTCTAGGTGAATACAACGCCGCTGAAGCCGGCCTGCTATGGGGAATAAAAGTTAGTGGAATCACCTTTGATATTGGCGGATCAATAGTCGATGATTCAGCTGACGTAAGAAATTCATGGGGGGTTAACCCATTCTTCAATAACCTGATGTCCTGCGGATTCAATCGCGCCGGAGAGAAAACACTATATCTTGCTGCAGCATATGATTTCAGCAGGTTAGGGTTTGAAGGATTTTCAGCCAATCTAAAAGCTGGTTTCGGTGACACTCCTGACTCAGGAAAAAATGCATCATACGACCGTAATGAGTACAACTTGAACATGACTTATAAATTTGGTGGAGACCTGAAAGGATTATCCCTGCTTAACCGTCTGGCATACAGAGATAGTGACAATTCAATGGGCGGGGACGATATGATACAACTTCGGGTCCGTCTGCAGTACGACTTTTAGAATCTAAAATATTAGGTTGATATTTTTAAAAGGCATCTTCGCTAACGAAGATGCCTTCAGCTTTTCATTAAGCAGCTCATCAATACCCAAACACACCCTTCAGCCTTTCAAGATCGTTGCCGTAATGGGCAAGCGCCAGCATTAATAATATCCGAGCCTTATGCCCTTTCAAGTTACCCGCGAGAAGACAGCCGCTGTCCGCTAAGATCTTCCCTCCGCCCTGATCACCATAAATAGGTTCAACAAACCCATGATAAACACTTGTGGAAATAACCACGGCAACATCTTTTGAAAGGGCATATTTTATCGCTTTAAAAGTTGCTTCATTAACATTGCCAGCTCCAACACCGTCAATGACGAGTCCCTTTGCATCACGATCAACAGCATAGCGGACCAGACTACCGTCAGCACCGGAATATGTTGATAAGTAAGCAACTTTGGGAAGGACTTTAGGAAGTGGAAGGAATTGACGATACACCCTATTGTTGAGTCGTAAAACTTTCTTCCCGCTGATATACCCGAGATATCCTTTTTCACCGGACATAAATGTCTGTACATTTGTTGTATGAGTTTTACGCACCATGCGGGCTGAATTAACATAGCTGTTAAGTGTAACAGTTACCCCCCAACCCCGTGACTCCTTTGATGCAGCCTGGATTACAGCATTCATCAAATTTCCCGGACCATCAGGGAAAGGACTCGAAGCGTCATTCATCGCCCCGGTAAAAACAACCGGTTTTTCACTCTGCATAGTCAAATCTACAAAATAAGCCCCCTCTGCCATAGTATCAGTCCCATGCGTAACAACAACACCGGCAATGTCAGCTCTATCAAGATATTCATTTACTTTGCGGCTGAGTTTTAACCAGATTTCAGGAGTCATCTGAGAACTGTCAATGTTACAGAGCTGAAAAACTCCAATGTTAGCAATCTCTGTCAGCCCAGGCACAGCCTTTACCAATTCAGTTCCTGAAACAGCAGGCACGGCGCCGCCGGTTTCAGAATCAGTCTTCTCCGCAATAGTTCCGCCGGTAGAAATAATGACAACAGTCGGCAACGCTGTATTATTACCAATAATCTGCATCTCATCCTTACCACCGGCATGAACTGCGCTCTGAAAAAAAATCAAAAGAACCACACAGCAAAAGACAAAGAAAATCCACGATATCTCCTGCAGGAAAGCAGCACGAGCAAAAACTTTATCCGACATGGCAACCTCCAAATATTTCATTCTGCACCAATAGATTCTGATTATCACTGTTACTAACCTTATGTCATGTAAAAGTAATAAACAGCTTCTACCGGACAGCTCAAATATGAGTAGAGGTTATAAACTTGAAATAACATTATACTATAATTTTCCCCTTCATAACTGGACATCTGTTCAGTAGAGGCATATATAATTCTGCAACGGGGATGGAGTTCCCCTTTAACCGCTTTTAAGCTGATGACTCCTGCCGCTTTCCATGGTAGCAGTGCGTCCAACGCCTGACCATGCCGCCAACATGGTCTTTTTTTTTGCCTGCACAGATGAAACTATACAGGCTTTTACCGGTTGTCTTTTTCCGGCAAATACGGGCTGTTTCATTTATTGAATCCGGAATAGATATATCAACTTACACCACCTTGCCCGTTTCACTGTCTTTTTATGAATGGAGAGATAAATGACTAAACCAATGGCAAGAACTTTCGTAGACACCTTCCTGGGTCACGCACCTATGTGGTATAAACTTACCATATTGGCCTTTCTCATCCTCAACCCGATACTTCTTGTAGCTGCAGGGCCTTTTATCGCAGGTTGGGCACTCATAGCTGAATTCATATTCACCCTGACAATGGCATTAAAGTGCTACCCTCTTCCAGCTGGTGGACTGCTGGCAATGGAGGCCGTCATCATCGGCTTGACCACTCCCGAAACCATTTATCATGAAGCGCACAAAAACTTTGAAGTAATCCTGCTCCTTATCTTTATGGTTGCAGGTATCTATTTCATGAAAGACTTTTTACAGTTCACCTTTACCCGTATTCTGGTTAATGTCCGCTCAAAAAATTGATTGCGTTGTTATTCTGTTTTGCAGGTGCATTTCTTTCCGCTTTTCTTGATGCACTCACCGTAACAGCAGTAATTATGGCTGTAGCATTCGGATTTTACAGTGTTTATCACAAATATATTTCAGGAAGTGCAAAATCAGGCTCTCACGATCTGAATTCGGACCTGCACCTAAAAGAAAAAAATCGTGAAGAACTTCAGGAGTTCAGAGCATTCCTACGTAATCTTATGATGCACGGAGCTGTCGGCACTGCGCTGGGGGGAGTCTGTACACTGGTAGGGGAACCCCAGAACTTGCTTATCGGTAGTGAAATGGGCTGGCATTTCATTCCTTTCATTATCAATGTCCTGCCAGTAACTATGCCTGTTTTTGTCGTCGGCCTTCTCACCTGTCTACTGGTTGAACAGTTCAAAATCTGTGGGTATGGGGCTGAACTTCCGGGAAACATACGCTCTTTCCTTTTTGAAGAAGCAATGCGTCTAGAAGAAAAACAGGGAAATGCAGGTAAAGTTAAACTTATAATTCAGGCTCTGACTGGAATCTGGCTGATTGCGGCTCTGGCATTTCATCTCGCGGCAGTAGGTATAATCGGACTTTCAGTAATTGTACTGCTCACCGCATTCACTGGCGTTATTGAAGAGAGCCGCCTAGGACCCGCTTTTGAAGAGGCACTACCTTTTACCGCTCTGCTGGTTGTATTCTTCGCTGTTGTTGCGGTGATCCATTCACAGGAATTATTTAAACCCATCATTGAGTATGTTCTCAGCCTTCAGGGACAAAACCAGCTTATGGCTTATTACGCTGCCAACGGACTGCTTTCTGCAATCTCTGACAACGTATTTGTCGCCACTGTTTATATTTCTGAGACCAAACTACACTTTGTACATATGCTTGATGCCATTCCCGGTATCGGCATGAGCGGTCAGGCCCTCATGGCAAAACTGACTGACCCTCACCTTGTTCGCGCAGACGTCATTGCAAATCTTCCCCATGAAGCTGGTATGCAAGTTCAGGCGGCCATGCAGCAATTCGATAAGCTTGCAGTAGCTATCAACACAGGAACCAACATTCCTTCTGTTGCAACTCCCAACGGACAGGCTGCTTTTCTGTTTCTGCTGACAAGTGCTCTTGCACCGGTGATCAGGCTTTCATACGGCAGAATGGTTGTACTGGCTCTGCCATACACTATCACCATGTCCATCACTGGACTTGTTGCAGTCGACTTGTTTTTATAATTAAAAGAAATATGTCATGGGCCAGACTCTGTCATTCCAATGGCACATAATTTATCTTTAAGTACTATCGCGGTTTAGTTTAATCGACTTAACCAAAATCGACTTCAGGTAAGTGTAAAGTAAAAAGTCCGCCCGGCGTTTGCCGGGCGGACTTTTTACTGCAGAAACAAGTAAACTTGATTATCTGCTAGTCAAAATCAAATGCACTTTTCTTAAAAAAGCAATAATATTCATCGCTATCGTGACCAATACGCTTATGATTCGAACAAAAAGAATTTAATGCAGAATAAAACTTGTCATTATTACCAAAAACATGGCTTTCGACATAGCTTTCGGCCTTTAAAACAGCATGCACAACCATAAAAAAAAGTAAACTCATAGCGAAATAGAATTCAATATTCATTTCTTAACTCCTTTCAAAACGTTTAAATTTAATAGTACTCCGAAAAAAGCCTTCGTCAACAGTTAATTATTAATTCTTTTTTTCACATAAAATATAATTTTAGACACAAAAAGGGAGCATTCTAAAGAATGCTCCCTTTTATTTGATACGTAGAATCGAACTTAATTTATATGATTGTGCAAAAAAGAATTAACATGCAGCCTTGCGACTTTCCTCAATATAAACTTCGTTCAGACGCTTGGAAACTGGGCCGGGGCTGCCACCGGAAAGGGCTACGCCGTCAATTTCAATGACAGGACAAACAAAAGAAGTTGCAGCTGTAGAAAATGCCTCCGCGGCTTGCTGAGCTTCTTCAATAGTAAAAGGACGTTCTTCAACTTCCATATCCATTTCGGCAGCTAGTTTAAGAACTGACGCACGGGTAATACCATGCAGGATAGATCGTGAAAGATTGCGGGTAATAATTTTTCCATCTTTGGTCACAATGTAGGCATTATTTGAAGTTCCTTCAGTAACAAAGCCGTCTTCCACCATCCATGCATCATCTTTACCCTCTGCTTTAGCCATCATTTTTGACATGGATGCGGCAAGCAACTGCACAGTTTTAACATCTCTGCGTCCCCAGCGAATATCTGGAGCGGAAATAACCTTTATACCGGCCTTCTCGGAAGTAAGCTCTTTAGCCTGAGTAAAAAGCACCAAGGTCTGCTTTACATCTTTAGGAAAAACGAAATCACGGTCAGCTGCACCACGGGTAACCTGTAAATAGATGGCCCCCTCTTTCAAGTCATTTCTTTTGACCAGCTCACGATGGATCTTAAGCATTTCATCCTTATCAACAGGCATATCCATGCTGAGAACCCCGAGCGAACGTTCAAGGCGGGTCATATGCCCTTCAAACTCGACAATCTTTCCATCCAGAACAGCACAAACTTCATAAACACCGTCTGCAAACAAAAATCCACGATCGAATACAGAAACCATTGCCTCTTCTTCTGGCACATAAGCGCCGTTCAAATATACAGTGCGACTCATAGTCAGTCCTTTAAATTGAATTATTAAAAACCCCATCAAATAACAGGGATAAACTATATACTTAGAATTCTAACCCCACAATTCACTTATAGGAGGATAAACATTCTTATCATCATACTTAAGACCGTTCACACGATCTGTGGCGAGAAGCAAAGGCCCATCAAGATCAACAACAGAAGTCCCCTGAGCCACCAACACAGCCGGAGCCATTGCCAGAGAAGAACCGACCATACAGCCAACCATGATTTTATAACCGTCAGCGGCTGCCTGTTTTTTCAAAGCAAGAGCTTCGGTCAACCCGCCGGTTTTATCAAGCTTGATGTTTATCATATCGTATTTGCCCTTAAGAGCCGGCAGAGAAGCCCGGTCATGACAGGACTCATCTGCGCAAACCGGCAAGACACGTTCCATATCAAGTAACGCTTCATCATCTGATGAAGGCAAAGGCTGCTCAACCATCTCAACACCGAGACGCACCAGCACAGGGGCTATTTCGCGGTAGAGTTCAGGAGTCCACCCTTCATTAGCATCGACGATAATTCGTGCATCGGGGGCACCTCTGCGAACAGCTTCAATTCGCGGAATATCACCCTCGCCGCCGAGCTTTGTTTTAAGAAGAGGACGCATTGCATTCTTCGCTGCCTGTACCTGCATTTTTTCAGGGGTGTCCAGCGATAAAGTATAAGCTGTAATCTCCGGTCCGGGTGCAGTCAGCCCTGCAAGCTGCCATACAGCCGTGCCGCTTCGTTTGGCTTCCAGATCCCATAGAGCGCAATCAACCGCATTCCGGGCTGCTCCGGCAGAAAGTGCAGCCTGCAATTCTTCTCTAGTCAAAGGTAATTTCAACCCTTGAATCTGAGCTGTCACGCTTTCGACTGTTTCATCATAACGGGCATAGGGAACGCATTCCCCCTGCCCGATAAATCCATCCTGCTCAATTGTAACCCGGACAACTACAGCCTCAGTTCTTGAACCGCGCGCGATAGTAAAAACCTGCGCCAAAGGAAACACATCTTTTGTTACCTCAATCTTCATATAAGAGCCTCTACAAGACGCCCAGCTCCCTGACGAAAAGGATCTACTGCAGGAATACCCATATGCTTTTCAACCTCTTCCAAATAAGTAATCGCGCTGGTTTCATCCATATGCTGAGTGTTAATAGATACAGCTACAGCCTTGCATTCGGGATTAACAACCTGCGCCAGCTTCAGTGCCAGATCATTGAGAGCATCAAGCGACGGAAGCTTATACCCGGGGAGTCCACGCATTTGCTCGCGGGTCGGTTCATGGCAAAGAATAAGTGCATCAGGCTGTCCGCCATGAATCAGAGCCATAGTTACGCCGGAGTATGACGCATGAAAAAGACTTCCCTGCCCTTCAATAAAATCCCAATGATCGTCATCATTATCAGGAGTCAGCCATTCAACAGATCCAGCCATAAAATCAGCTACAACGGCATCAAGAGGCACACCGTTGCCTTCGATCAGGATACCAGTCTGCCCTGTCGGACGAAAAGTAGACTTAAGACCACGTTTTTTCATCTCGCGATCCATAGCAAGAGTAGTATACATTTTACCAACTGAACAGTCCGTACCGACAGCAAGACACCTCTTGCCTGAACGTTTTTGACCAGTGGCAATGGGATAACTGACAGTAGGAACCCGCACATCATGCAAAGTTCTTCCATTGGCTTCTGCAGCAGCAGCCAGATCAGCCTCATCGCGTAAAAGATTATGCAGACCGGAGGCAATATCCATCCCGGACTCTAAAGCTTCAATCAGAATGGATTTCCATTTTTCAGAAATAACTCCACCCCGATTAACAACTCCGATAACAAGAGTCTTAACACCTGCATCTACAGCCTCTTTAATTGACAAATCCTTAACACCCAAATCTGCGTTACAGTCTTCCATACGGTACTGTCCGGCAACAGCCTCAGGTCTCCAGTCATAAATCCCTGCGCCATTTTAGCTGCAAGTCCGTCAGGTGCATCACCCAGAAAAAGTAAATATGGTGCTTCAAACATCGTTAACCACTCCTGATAAAATAAGGTTGCTACAACTATACCCAATCATACATATTTGTGATTCAGCCACATTGAGCGTTATTTAAGAAACAACACTCGTCGGCAAGACTGATACAGGCATAAATCAATTAATGTGCCAAGGCTTCTTTCTCTAGAATTTTATAATATAAAACCAACAATTTATGACCCAGACACCTTCTAAGCACAAATTCCCGCCAAAACTCATACCTTCCAAAATGTATAAATTTGTTGAATTACTACTTCTACCAGAGATCAAGATAGACATTAACGTTATTTAAGAAAAATAATTCGTTAAAAACAATATTTTTACGAATTATTTACGATTTTTTTTGCAAAAAGCAAAAACTACCCGTTCAACAGTTAACAAAAAAAGATAATGGTTTACGAAAAGGACAAATTTCATTCGTCAGGCATCATATTGAGTTACGAACACTAAATTACTTGCATTGATGATGCAGCTTGGGTACCGATGCCCCTCGACGTTACTAAATTACCGGAAATTAAGTTTTACACTTTTTTTGTAAAAACTAATTTGGAAAAATATATTCAACTCTAACTTGAAAGGTTCTTCGCCATGGACAAACAGCAACATGACTGGCGCTTCGCTCAGGCTGACAAAGAGGCCCTGCTTGCGCTGGGAGCATACGCTCTTTATTTCATATGGTGGTATGTATGTGCTTACGGAATGGGAAGTGGAGATCCGGAACAATACACTTATATATTAGGTCTTCCTGCATGGTTTTTCTATAGCTGCATTGTAGGCTACCCGCTCATCACGTTACTCTTATGGGCAATTGTCCGCTTCAAGTTCAAACACATGCCCCTTGATGAAGAACTGCCGGAAACCGAAAATCATCCAGCCTCAGATAAAACAACTTCATCTAACAATGGAGAGAACTTATGAGCGATACTCTCCTGACAGTCATTCCTGTTGTTTTATATCTGGCCCTCTCTTTTGCAGTGGCCCTCTGGGCGAGAAAAAAAGCTGAATCAGCAGATTCATCACAAGGATTTCTTGAAGATTATTTCATCGGCGGGCGTTCTATGGGCGGCTTTGTGCTGGCTATGACCATTATTGCCAGCTACACCAGTGCCAGCAGCTTTGTCGGCGGTCCGGGCGTAGCATACAGACTTGGCCTCAGCTGGGTGTTACTGGCTATGATTCAAGTACCGACAACCTTTCTGACTCTTGGTGTTCTAGGGAAAAGATTTGCCATAATGGCCCGCAGAACAAATTCTGTAACCATCACCGATTACCTCAGAGCGCGCTACAAAAGTGACGCCGTAGTCATACTTTGCTCCATAGCGCTGGTAATATTCTTCATGGCAGCGATGCTTGCCCAATTCATCGGCGGTGCGCGGCTGTTTCAAACCGTTACCGGATATCCATACATTGTAGGACTGGTCCTGTTCGGCATAAGTGTAGTGCTCTACACCGCAGTAGGAGGATTCAGGGCAGTTGTATTGACTGACGCCATTCAGGGTATCGTAATGGTCATTGCCGTGGTTGTGGTGCTTCTGGCAGTTATCAACGCCGGCGGCGGGATGGAAAGATGTATCAGCACCCTCAAGGACATCGACCCCGGATTAATTACACCCACAGGTCCTAAAAATGCCGTGCCGCAGCCTTTCACCCTTTCTTTCTGGGTACTGGTCGGTATCGGAATTCTGGGACTGCCCCAGACAACTCAGCGCTGCATGGGCTACAAAGATTCACGAGCCATGCACGATGCCATGATCATAGGCACCCTGCTGATTGGATTCATGATCTTATGTGCACACCTCGCCGGGACACTAGGACGCGCGGTAATCCCAGACCTCCCGGCCGGCGATCTGGCTATGCCGACCCTCATAGTAGAACTTCTCTCTCCGGTCTGGGCAGGCGTATTCATTGCCGGCCCGCTGGCAGCTATCATGTCAACGGTAGACTCAATGCTGCTCTTAGTCTCAGCTGCAATCATTAAAGATTTATATATCCATTACAGATTAAACGGTGATGCTTCACGCATGAGTATTGTCAGCCTCAAAAAAATGAGCCTGATTACGACTGTTGTCATCGGCCTTATGGTTTTCGTGGCAGCCATAGAACCACCGGACCTGCTGGTCTGGATCAACCTTTTCGCTTTCGGCGGCCTTGAGGCTGTATTTCTGTGCCCCATCATCCTCGGCCTGTACTGGAAAAAAGGAAATTCTACAGGCGCGATTTCATCCATAATTTTAGGAGTGGCAACCTTCATAACCCTGACCATTGCAAAACCGGCCATGGGCGAGTTCATGCCATTGTGCCGACAACGCTGACAGCTCTTACTGCATTTGATTAGGATCATATGCGGGTACACGCTAAAGAATTAAATTAACCCAGAAGACAGAATAAAATAA
>JMSU01000327.1_pt1 | contig 13068 bp, 14 predicted proteins | sample 179011 | NCBI WGS metagenome assembly JMSU01 (sample SAMN02769580, study PRJNA246767) | bioreactor metagenome | isolation source: Culture-1 Bioreactor ArsB derived from microbial biomass from the upper 2 cm... | place: Germany: Bremen | collected day 87 after inoculation
CCGATAAAAAGTTTTGAAGGGATGGGGTCTGGGGAAGGGAAACTTTTCCCAAAAGTGTCCCTTCCCCAGCCGCCGGAGGCATTCTAAACGCAAGTATTAAGGAGTTAAAATGACAGTTATGAATCATGTTAAAAAGTTGATGTTGCTGCTGTGTGTTATTTTTGCTGTTAGTGCTTGCGGCTACCATAATTCTGCAACAGAGCCGAACAAGCTTGGTGAGCAGTTCAAGGAAGTAGCGATTGCCAAAGTTGAAAACCCCACCTTGGAACGTTGGCTTGAGCCGAAGATAAGGTCCTTGCTTCGTGATGAGATTACCCGCCGCGGCCAGCTTGTTTGGACTGATAAGTCTAAAGCTGAAGCACTTTTCAATATCAAGATTCTCAGCCTGTCAGACGGCAGCCGCACCCTTGGTAACGAAGATAAGACTTTGAAGTACGACAAGACACTCAAAGTACAGATGCGCGTAACCAGTGCCGCTGATGGAAAATTACTCTGGAACTCTGGCCCGGTAGAAGTAACTGAGTCATATTATACAGGACAGGAAGATGCGACAGATCAGCTGGTAACCGAACTGCTGGTTCGCAGACTGGTAGATAAGATGAACCAAGCTTACTAAATTTACAATTTTCTTTAAAAAAGAATTTCACCTAATTAGGTGTGCAGAGGGCCACGGGTCCTTTGCCCGCCTGAGGCGAAATCACCGATAAAAGCGCGATAGCGTATTCAAATAATCTTACGCCCCCCGCAAGGCCGCCGGAGGCCACCAACACAGGAAAATTATGTCCAGACCTGGTTACATGTTTCTAATTTGCCCTGATGCCGAGCTTCTTCATGCCCGCATCGGCGAACTGCTGGATAAGCACGGAGCTGCAGATTACGAAAAGCGTGTATACTGGGCAGATGAAGACCTGCCTCCTAAATTCTGGGACGATTTAACACTCCAGACACTTTTCGGTTCCAGCAAAGCCGTTGTGCTGCGTAGAGCACATAAGCTTAAAGCTGCAGTCTGGGACACTCTTGATAAGACAATAGCCTCTCTATCCGATGCTTCTTTTTTGTTTATCTGCCTTGAGGGTAAATGGGAACGCAAAGGCCCTCCGGTTCCAGCGGTTCTGAAACGCCGCAACTGCTGGAAATATGCAGAAAAACAAAAGTGGTTTTGGCAATCCGCAGGGCTTGATGAAAAAACTATTTCAGGATTTGTGGGAAAATGGGCCAAAAAAAATGGCCTCACCATTGATAGTCCTGTTATGCATGCATTGACCAAAGCTCTCCCTAAAGATGCCCGTGCAGCCCGGCTTGAACTTGATAAACTTGATCTTGCTGCTGGTGATGAAAGACGTTTAGTCATGGACCACATTGGCTTGATTGCCCACAGTGAAGAAATGGATTTTTTCCAGTTTATGCGTGCCATGTCTGAAGGCGGTGATCCTGTTGAAATATGGCGTAGAGTACTGACAAATCATAGCGAAAAAGATTCCATGATCTTCATGCTGACTGCATCACTGACCCGTGAAGCCCGTGCTTTATGGATGATGCAGCACGGTGAAGACTCTGCTGTAAGACTCCCCCCCTTTGTCAAAAAACAAAAAAAGCATTGGCTCAACGGCTCGGACCTGCGCGGACTGCAAGGTTGTTTGACATAGTCATGGAAGCAGAAATCGGCATCAAGACAGGACAACGCAAACCTGAGCAAGCTCTTGAACTTCTAGTCGCCTCTCTGACCAGTCTATTTGCTCCTCCACAAGGTGCACGTCGTCGCTTCTAATCGCCTTCCCCCCTTTTATTTTTATTCTTTATTGCGTAAAAAACGCGTTTTTTCATGAAAATCCTGTTTTTTTGCACAAAATAAGTCTATTTTGTGTTCCGTAAGGTTGATTTGCCAAAGCATCCGGTTTACTTCTTCCATAGAAAATAGATTATTTACCGGAGATTGTGCAGCCTTAGTGTATAATTTTCACGCTACGAGTATTTCATTTAAACTGTACTACTTGCCAAAGCAGACTTACTATTTATTTATGAATGATAAACCTCATTACCACGGTCATCGCCAACGCTTGAAAGACCGTCTTTGTAAAGACTCAAGCAGCATGGCGGACTATGAGATTCTTGAGCTTCTTCTTGGTCAAGTTCTGCCACGCAGGGATACGAAACCCATTGCTAAAAATCTGCTGGCCAGATTTGAATCACTTGGCGGGGTATTCAGAGCTCCGCAAGAACAACTTGAAGAGATTAAAGGAATCGGACCGGGAGTTTTGACTTTTTTCACGCTTATGCGTGAATTCTGGACCAGAATTGCTGAAGAGCCAATGCATAGCAAAGAAGCGATTTCCTCACCGGAAATGGTTTTTAAAGCGGCAATGGCAAGAATTGGCAATTTATCCAAAGAAGAATTCTGGGTTGCACTGGTCAATAACGGCAATAAGGTGATATACTGGGACAGACTGACAGAAGGCACAGTTGACAAAACAGCTGTATACCCCCGTGAAATAGTAGCGCTTGCTTTGCGCCACCATGCAAGCGGAATAATCCTGACCCATAATCATCCCGGCGGTGATGCGAATCCTTCGCCAGAAGACATGACCATTACAATGGACATCGCCACCTTGTGTCAGGATATGGGACTCCGCCTTCTGGATCACGTTATTGTTACTGTAGACAATTTTTACAGCTTCAAAGAAAAAGGACGATTGTAATTACACCCAAAAAACAGGGAGTTTACTATGATCAGAAGCTATCATTGTGTTGTTACCGGTAAAGTTCAAGGCGTTTTCTTTCGTGCATGGGTGAATGATCAGGCGGCTGCATTGAAACTGGGCGGCTGGGTTCGCAACCTTGATGAAGGTAAATTAGAAGTTTTGTTACAAGGCGATGAAACAAACATTGCTGAAATGCGCACAAGGCTTCTCGTCGGCCCTCCTCTTTCACAAGTTAAAGACTTAAAATGTGAATGGATGGACTACGATACCGAGCACAAACAATTTGAAATTCGCTGAGCCTGAACCGCCCGGCAATTGATAATTTGGAAATTACCAGCTCTTCACCCTGACCTTTTTAGATACAGGGCAGGAGAAGTATTGCTTTTTATATACTGGATTTGACAATCACTTTTGACCTAAAGGATTTTACCCTTGAAGAAAAAAAATCACCGATTAAACCGCTGAAGCTCAACAAAAAAGAAAAAGCCGAAGCCGATAAAAAAATAGAACAGGAACCAAGTTCAGATGCCGGAAATGATCAGGGCTTGAATAAACCTCCGGTTTCCCCGCTCAGTGTTCTGCATGACGCTGCAGATCTGCTTGATGATGCAGGACAGTTACCGGATGATGCTCAAGCTGAAATCCCAAGCACTCTTCCAGTTCTGGCAGTACGTGACATAGTTGTATTCAATTATATGATTCTGCCCCTCTTTGTGGGACGCGAAAAATCCGTCAATGCAGTTGAAGCAGCCATGACCAATGACCGCTACGTCATGATCTTAACCCAGCAGGATGAGAGCGTAGAAAACCCTGAACATGATGACCTGTACAGAACCGGAACCGTGTGCATGATAATGCGCATGCTTAAAATGCCTGACGGCCGCCTCAAGGTTCTGGTTCAGGGTGTATCAAGGGCCAAGGTTAAAAGATTCATCGGTTCCGAACCGTTCCATATCGCAGAAATTGAAACTATTACAGAATCAGAATCAACTAAAATTGATCCTACACAGGAAGCTCTGATCCGTTCTTCCCGCGAACAGAGTGAAAAAATTCTTTCTCTGCGCGGCATTTCTTCTGCCGATATCATGAGCGTGCTCAACAACGTTGACGAACCGGGCCGCCTTGCCGATCTTATTGCTTCCAATCTTCGCATGAAAGTAGCTGTTGCTCAGTCAATTCTCGAATGCGAAAAACCGATTGAAAGACTGACTCTGGTGAACACTCAGCTCACTCAGGAAGTGGAAGTTGCTTCCATGCAGAACAAGATCCAGTCCATGGCCAAAGAAGGTATGGATAAGGCTCAGAAAGATTTTTATCTGCGAGAACAACTAAAAGCCATCAAAAAAGAACTGGGTGAATCAACCGATGACGCTGAAGAGGCTGAAGAAATTCGCGCGGCCATCAAAAAGGCGAAGATGCCTAAAGACGTGCGCAAAGAAGCGGAAAAACAGCTCCGCCGCCTTGAAGCCATGCATCCCGAAGCATCTGAAGCCACAGTTATCAGAACCTACCTTGACTGGATGGTTGAAATCCCCTGGAAAAAGCAATCCCGTGACCGCCTCGATATAATCGAAGCTAAAAAAATACTGGATGAAGATCATTACGATCTTGAGAAGGTTAAAGAACGTATTCTCGAATATTTGAGTGTGCGCAAACTTAACCCTTCCATGAAAGGTCCGATCCTCTGCTTTGTAGGCCCCCCCGGTGTCGGTAAAACCTCATTGGGCCGTTCCATTGCCCGCAGCCTTCAGCGTAAATTTCATAGAATGTCCCTCGGCGGGATGCGCGATGAAGCTGAAATTCGCGGACACCGCCGTACTTACATCGGCTCCATGCCGGGACGTATTATTCAGGGGATCAAGCAATGCGGAACCCGCAACCCGGTCATCATGCTTGATGAGATAGACAAACTGGGTTCCGATTTCCGTGGAGATCCGTCTTCAGCCCTGCTGGAAGTTTTGGACCCGGAACAGAACAACTCATTCACTGACCATTATCTGAACGTCCCCTACGACCTTTCCAAGGTAATGTTCATCTGCACAGCCAACGTTCTGGATTCCATTCCCCGTCCGCTTTTGGACCGCATGGAAGTTATAAGAATTCCCGGCTACACTGAACATGACAAGGTTAACATTGCCAAACGTTATATCCTCGGTCGCCAGTGCAAAGAAAACGGTCTTAAAGAAGATGAAATGATCATGCCCGATGAAATCATCGCCAAGATCATCAAAGAATATACCCGAGAAGCCGGTCTGCGTAACCTTGAACGGGAAGTAGGCTCTGTCTGCCGTAAGCTGGCCCGTAAAAAGGCAGAGGGAGAGAAAGGTCCCTTTGATGTAACAGCGGATAACCTTCACAAATATCTTGGCATCCCCAAACATCTTGAAGATGAAAAGGAAAGCGAATTGCCCGCCGGTGTGGCCCTCGGACTTGCATGGACACCTGTAGGCGGGACCGTACTGCACGTGGAAGTTTCCACCATGCCCGGTAAAGGCAAACAGCTTCTGACCGGACAATTGGGTGACGTCATGAAAGAATCTGCTCAAGCGGCAGTATCTTTTGCCCGCCTTCATGCGGACGAATATGGCATCAGCTCAAAGTTCCACGAAGAGCAGGACCTGCACATTCACGTTCCTGATGGAGCCACCCCCAAGGACGGTCCCTCTGCCGGTGTGACCCTTGTGACCGCTTTAGTCTCCGCCCTGACCAATATCCCGGTTGACCCGGAACTGGCCATGACCGGAGAAATATCACTGCGCGGCCGCGTATTGCCGGTGGGAGGCATCAAGGAAAAAATTCTTGCTGCTGTATCACTGGGCATGAAACGAGTCCTTATTCCTTCACAAAACCAGAAAGATCTCGAGGACATCCCTGATGAACTCCGTGAAAAAATCGAGATCATACCTATCGAGCGCATTGATCAGGTTTGGCCTATTGCCAAGATCAAGTAATGATTTAAATGCTGCCGCTAAAGAAATAACAGGAAAGGGTAACAGCTTATTTAAGCTGTTACCCTTTCTGATTATTATTCATATTTATACAGCAGGGTCGCTTAACAAGTAATTGATGGAGAAATTGCTATGCACAAAAGTTCATACTTACGAATGAAATGGTTTATTGAAAATTTCTCCTGCGATTCTGACTCCATTTTATCTGTCCTTGATATAGGCAGTTGTGCTGTCAACACAGGCGATGAATTACAGACATATAAGAATCTTTTCCCAACCGACAAGTATAAATACTTCGGCCTTGATATGTCCGAGGGTCCTAACGTGGATATTGTTGTCGAAAAACCATATCACTGGAAGGAGATTGAAGATGAAACCTTTGACATTGTCATATCAGGTCAGGTTTTCGAACATATAGAGTTCTTCTGGGAAACAATGAAAGAAATTGCAAGGGTAATGAAAAAAGGAGGGGTGCTCGCAATTGTTGCCCCCAGCCCTTTCGGGGTTGCGTACCATGGCTGCCCTGTTGATTGTTACCGTTTCTTTGCAGATGGTATGACTGCTGTGGCCAAATATGCCGGACTTGAGACAATTCACTCCTCGGTCGCCTCAGCCCCGAAAGGAGCACCTTCAGTTTGGTATGAAACCAGAGATGCTTTCCTGATTGCTAAAAAGGGCCGCAACAGTAAACCGATGGATATAAAAGAATACGAGTTCGAAATGCCCGAGCTTAAGAAACTGAGAACAGACTTTATCCCGGATAACTATGAAAACGAAATGTATCATGAGATGTTCGGGGTCCAGATTGATGGGACCAAAACACTACATGTTCTTAAACCCTTGGAAATGGTTCAGCTTTGGGCTCTAAATGATAAAGAATTTCTTATCTGGGGAACAGGCGGCCTGTATAATTTATTATATCGGAAACTAGTTACGAAAGGCCGTCCCCATAACCTGCTGGGCTTCGTCGATAACAATCCCGAAGCACAAAATTCCTATATCGATGGATATAAAGTTTTTGCCCCCGATAAAATAACAGAGAGCAAACCGGATATAATTCTGATTGCTTCAACCGCAAAATCAGCTATTCTCAAAGACTTAGAGAACATACTTGGAACTCGAAATCCCTTGAAATAATGGCTGGGTATAAACGGCAAACAATTAGTGAGTATGTTATCTCAGCTTCATAAGCTTAGGCTCCTTGCCATTTCTTCAACCGGACTTATATGTAGCCAAGACATTGCCCCACTGCCTGTTTTGGGCTATGCATTTTTTCGCAAAAGATTTTTAGCAAAGCACGGAGTACTATATATGCCAATTTTTGAATACAAATGCGCTGACTGCGGCAAGGAATTTGAGGAACTTGTTTTTAACCGTGATGAGTGCCCTCCATGTCCTGCCTGCGAATCCGAGAAGACCGGAAAACTTATGTCTGCCTGTAAATTCAAAACAGGCGGCGGAGCCCCTGATTATGCAGACATGGGTGCGGCTCCATCTGCTCCATCTTCTTCAAGCAGCAGTTGTGCCGGATGCTCCGGCGGAGACTGTTCGTCTTGCGGCAATTAATTTAAATTTTAATATAATACGGCGGAACAATGAGAAAAATCACCATCGCGACCCGTGGCAGTAAGCTTGCTCTCTGGCAGGCAAACCATATTTCCGATCTTCTGCGCGAAGAGTACCCCGGAATCGAAGTTCAACTGCTCAAGATCAAAACCAAGGGCGACAAAATTCTGGATGTCCCGCTGGCTAAAGTCGGTGGTAAAGGGCTCTTCGTCAAAGAGATCGAAGAAGCTCTGCTCGACAATAGAGCCGACCTTGCTGTGCACAGCATGAAAGACGTCCCCACAGAACTGCCTGAAGGTCTTGAAGTAGGTATTATCCCGCCTCGTGAAGCTGAAACGGACACCCTGCTTTCAGTAAAATACGAAGGGCTTAAAGACCTGCCCGCAGGCGCTGTTGTCGGAACCAGCAGCCTGCGCCGCCAGTCGCAGCTTCTGGCTCTGCGCGATGATCTTAAAATTGAATCACTGCGCGGCAATCTCGATACTCGCGTACGCAAACTTCTGGATGGCGAATTTGACGCTATCGTAGTTGCAACCGCAGGTCTCAATAGACTGAATCTTTCCGCACCCAAAAGCGAAATACTCGGCCCACCTACCTTCCTGCCCGCAGTAGCGCAGGGAGCGCTCGGCATTGAATACCGCATTGAGGATACTGAAATTCAGGATATTCTTGCTTTCCTGCATGACGGAATCACTGCCCGTCAGGTCAAAGCTGAGCGGGGATTCCTCACCGGTCTTGACGGTGGCTGTCAGGTTCCTATTGCTGCATGGTCTCAGCTTGAAGGCGATAACGTAAAGCTGACCGGATTCGTTGCAGACGTTGACGGTTCCAGCCCAATTCGCATGGAAAAGTCCGGCCCCGCCGATGATGCATGGAACATAGGTCTTGCTCTTGCTAAAGATGTTCTCGGCGCAGGCGCCAAGGAAATTCTTGATCGTGTCTACGAAAAATGCTGATAAAGATACTCTGAAAAGCTTTCGGACACTTCCCGGCGTAGGCAAGGTGATTGCTCAGGATTTGTGGAATATGGGCTACCGTTCCCTTGACGACCTTAAAAGTGAAGATCCAGAAGAAATGTACTGCAATTTAGAAGAATATGCTGGACAGCATGTTGACCGCTGTATGCTTTATGTTTTCAGGTGCGTTGTTTATTGTGTAAACACGGACCAACGAAAACCTGAGCTGGAAAAATGGTGGAACTGGAAAGACTGATTTACCAAAACTGAAACTAAGCCTGAATCATTTGTTTATGATTCAGGCTTTTTTATTTTGGTGCGCTGATAATATATTTGCCAAGAACCCTAAAGTTACGCCCTGCTTGTCCGATAAAGAATTTAAACAGGATTCATTTTTAAACGTATTCAAATTATAACTTCCAAGGATGGAGGTATAAAATGACAAACGGACACGAGCTTCACAAGGTCGCACAGGCCCCTCCCAGCAGGGACGATGACAACTTGGCAAACTCCATGAAGGCATTAAGGCGTAAGAGGCTTCACAGAAAGGCTTTCGCTGATCCTTCCATGCACCGGGAACTGGTGAGGATAGAATCCTCCCCGGTTTACAATGCCAATGCGGAGTTGATTCAGGCAGTATCTTCCAGCCACGGCTCTGCGTAGTAGGCGATTAGACAGCCTTAGATGTACAAGAGGCTATCCCCCTCTGTATCTCGGGTTAGAATAATTTTCAGTACTGACAACAGTTCCTCCTCCATAAATAAAAAGCGCAGGTCTTATCAAGACCTGCGCTTTTTTAATTTTATTTAAAAGTTTTCTATACTATGCGAAGACGACCTTTATCCGGTTCATGAACAGTAACCTGACCTATATGTGCAGCAAGATCACCAGCCTCAAGCAACATATCAACAGCCTGACTCATTTTGTCTTCAGCAACAGCAAGCACAAGACCGCCAGAGGTCTGCGCATCAAAAACCAGATCAACTTTTATACTATCAATTCCTGATGCTGTTTCCACATGTGAACTGCAAAAATTCCGGTTGGCAAAACTTCCGGCAGGAATCAATCCCATGGAAGCCAAATCCAGCACATCATCCATAAACGGAACCTTATCCAGCCAAAGTTCAACACCTACATTTGAAGCATCAGCCATTTCAAGGATATGCCCTCCAAGACCGAACCCGGTAACATCTGTAGCGCCTTTAATGCCAAGTTCACGTATCACCTGACCACCGGCATTATTAAGCTTTGAAGCCCATTTATAGACATCTTTCTCAAACCGCTCAGCACCATCCCAGTCAGCTTTAAGAGCTGTTGCCAGAACTCCGGTCCCCAGTGGCTTGGTCAGCAAGAGCTGATCGCCCTCTTTAAGTCCCTTATTAGAGGCAAATCCATCAGGATCCACCATACCTGTAACTGAAAGGCCGAATTTGATCTCGCCGTCTTCAACACTATGACCGCCGGCAAGAACAGCCCCGGCTTCACGAGTCTTGTCCATACCGCCTTTTAAAATTTCGCGCAGGATTTCACCACCCATCTCTTTCATGGGGTAACAGACGATATTCATAACCGTCCAAGGCTCACCGCCCATGGCGTAAACATCTGATAAAGAATTAGCTGCCGCAATCTGTCCGAACCAATACGGATTATTGACCACAGGAGTAAAAAAATCCACAGTCTGAACCAGTGCTTTGCCCGCAGGAAAAGAGACTATGGCAGAATCTTCATTTCCACCCAGCCCAGTCAGCAGCCGCTCGTCTTCAACGGCCAATCCACGCAATGCCTGCTCCAGGTCCCCCGGAGCAATCTTGGCGGCTCAACCCGCAGCTTTAACTGTCTTCACCAATTCGATAAAAGCCATTCTTTTTTCCTTGAAAAAGTTTATTGGAAGTAACACCCGTCCAGATTGAAATATGGCAGCTACCCGCCAGCGTCAACTCCAGCCTCTGAAAAAGTTGCCATGTCATTATAAATATTTGCTGCGGCACGAAGCATAAACATAGACAATGCCGCTCCTGAGCCTTCGCCAAGCCTCATATTAAGATGAAGCAATGGTTTCCGCCCAAGTGCTTTGACCACCCCCGCATACCCCGGTTCAGCAGAAGCATGAGAAAGTACACAATAGTCCCCTGCTGCAGGACAAAGCATTGTTGCTGCAGCATAGGCGGCAGTAGAGATAAAACCATCAATGCAAATCATCTGCCTGTTCCGGGCACCACCGATGATAAGTCCTGCCAGAGCTGCAATCTCATACCCGCCAAGAGCTGAAAGGATAGAAAAAGGATCAGCTGAATCAATAACATTTGCATTAGCGTTCAGGGCCTGTCTCACGACTTCAGACTTACGCAGAACACCATCAGCATCAATGCCTCCGCCCGGACCGGTTATAGCAGCAGGGTCAAGGCCGAAATACGCACAATAAAGAGCTGTTGAAGAAGTCGTGTTAGATACTCCCATTTCACCTGTACCAAGAATCTTGACCCCCTCAGAACCGGCTTCATCGGCTAAATCAATGCCAAGAAACAAAGCCTTAAGACAGTCCTGCTCACTCATGGCAGGCCCCTGCGCAATATTAGCTGTACCCTGTGCTATTTTGCGTTGAATCAAATGTGGATGCTTGGGGAATTCTCCCCCCTTACAACCCGCGTCAACAACAACCAGCTCTACACCTGACGTCCTGGCCAGAACGTTAATACCAGCCCCTCCGGCGAGAAAGTTCTCTACCATCTGCCGGGTAACTTCCTGCGGAAAAAAGCTTACATTTTCAGCATTAACACCATGGTCACCTGCAATAGTATATATACGGGCCGGATCAGACTGGGGCGGATTGCCGCCGGAAGCAACAAACATCCTCACGGCAAGATCTTCAAGCCGCCCGAGACTGCCGAGTGGTTTGGTTAGATTATCCAGATGTGCACGTGCCTTTGCCTCGAGGGTCAGATCAACGTCTTCTACCTGCGAAATAACAGATTCAAGTCTCTCTCTCGAAAAATTGCTCATGGCATGATCCTTTGGGCGCTGCAGCACCCAGAATGTATTGAGAAATCAGGGTCTGCTATGCTAAGGTCCAGACCGTAATGAAAAAGAAAATTTGTATTCTACACGCTAATTGTCAGGGCGACCCTATCGAAGAGCTGCTTATGCTCAGTCCTGAGTTCAGTGAAATTTATGAAATCCATAATTTCACCAATTACACCAAAGTCCCTATCCCGGAAGAACTCATTTCACGCTGCGACCTGTTCCTGCATCAGCCACTTGGTGAGGCATGGGGGAAATTAGGGTCAGCTCTCATAATTTCCAAACTCAAGACTTCAGCCATCGCTCAACCATTCCCATCACTCTTCTTCCAGTACTATTGGCCCTTGTGGTCCAGTGCTCCCGGGTTCGACTACAGGGACAGCTTTCTTGACTCACTGCTGGAACGAGAACTGACAGAATCGCAAATTCTGCATTTGTACATAAACACAAAACTTCCCAATATTTATGACATCAAAACTATACTTGAAAATTCAATAAACCGAGAGCTGCACAAAGAAAAAATAACCGGCATTAATTATGTCGACCTGATCCATTCAAATTTCAAGCAAGAACGGCTTTTTAATACAGTCAATCACCCGCAAAAAAACTGCTGGCGCATTTAGCAAATTCAATACTGACTGAACTTAGAATGAACCCGCTGTCCGGAAAAAAAATTGAAGACTTTCCCCAGACTTTTCCTGACTTTGAAATGCCTATTCATCCGCAAGTAACAGAATACCTTAAGCTAACATTCGGCGGACCTGAGGAAAGATATCACGTATACGGTGCAGACCTCACCTTCGAAGAATACGCCATGCGTTACATCAAATGCCGCAAACACGGCATTGATGACTTTATCACTTTCCTTCAAGCTGCAGCCCTTAAAAAAGAAACTTCCAAAGACATGATTTAAAAAAAGAACTTTACTACTTAGTCAAATCCGGGGGGCCCATGACAATCATTTCAGCCAGAGTAAAATCAACTTTGGGCATGGACCTGATCTTTTTGCCAAGTAACCCCATTTCAAGAGCAACCAGTTCTTTGTATAACGGAGTTCGGTCAATAACCGGAACGTCTGCCATACCCTTAGTCAAATCCTGACACTTGAAGCACCCGGGAAACGAAAGCTGGCGCCCGTTTGGCTGACGCAAAGTATTTACCACACCATGCATGCGACAGATCATGAGCCGATGCTTATAGACACCGCAAAGACCATTGTCATTGAGAGGACACATAATCTTAGGCCGCACACCACTTTCCAACATCGCATTTGCGTTACGCACATAATCTTGAGAGCGTTCAATATATTCATTGCGCTTGGCTTCAGGAAGACTGTTCATGCCATGCCAAAGATAAAGCCATTCAACATAAGTATGGTGCTGAAAATAACTTGTACAACAGTTATCCTCACACCCTTCACAGGATAGCCCTATTTCAGCTGAAGTCTCTGAATATGCAGAAGCCATGCGTTCGTAGAGAGAATCAAGTTTACGAAACACAGCCTGTCTGGTCATTTTTTTCATTATATTTCCTTAAATTACTTTTCTTCTTTTGCCTTAAGCCACTGAAAGACCTGTCCGGCGCACTCTTGTGGAGAGAATTTGTCAGTATCGATTATGAAATCGGCATACTTCTCATAAAGAGGTGCCCGTTCTTCATAAAGGCTTTCAAGAGACTGACCGGGCATTCTTGCAAGGCCGCGCCCTTCTCCGCCTCCAACCCGCTCAAGACAGGTTTCGCTGCTTATGCGAAGATATACGACAGGCCCGAGCCCCTTGAGTCGTTCCATAGCACTTTCACCATAGACGACACTGCCACCGGTTGAAATGACAGTACGCACAACACCTAGGCTGGAAAGGATATAATTCTCTGCCTTACGAA
>JMSU01000328.1_pt1 | contig 13025 bp, 10 predicted proteins | sample 179011 | NCBI WGS metagenome assembly JMSU01 (sample SAMN02769580, study PRJNA246767) | bioreactor metagenome | isolation source: Culture-1 Bioreactor ArsB derived from microbial biomass from the upper 2 cm... | place: Germany: Bremen | collected day 87 after inoculation
TTGACCTCAAAAAAAAAACATATGATGCGCCATTTAATCACTTTCACTATTGCTTTATTGCTTTTTATGGGAACTGTATCTTCTGTATGCGCTGAAGACTTATTCATTATGAGTCGTGACAACGACAAGATTATCATGATTGACAGCCAATCAGATGGAGCAGTTACACCTACAAGAGAAATTTCCGGAGCAGTATCTACTACGATAAATCAAGGATACGGACTTTTCTTACGCAATGATGAGCTTTTTTTCTCTGACGAGGGCTCACAGGCAATCAAAGTATACGATGCAAATGCAAACGGCGACGTTGCACCTAAACGCACTATTACAGGTTTAGGCACAACACTAAGAGGACTATTTGTAACCGAAAGCGAAATCTATCTTGCAAATCAGAATAACTCTATAAGAGTATTCAACATTACAGACAGCGGTGCAGCTACCCCAAAAAGGACGATCCAAGGCGCAAATACGAATTTATCTAACACGCAGATGTGTTTTGTTGATAATGGTGAACTTTATGTAGTCGACTACACTCAAAAGGCTGTAGTTATCTTTGATGCAACCGCAACCGGCAATGTCACTCCAAAACGCACTATTACCTCTGCATCCCTGGGTTACGCACGAGGGTTATGGGTTGATAACGGTGTTATCTATGTCGGCGACGCACAAAACGACCACATATTAACCTTTCCGACATCAGCCAGTGGGTCAACAACGCCCACAACCATTATCAATACACCTGAAATAAACGATCCACACTCGGTTATTGCCAAAGATGGATTCATTTATGTACTCAACTATGCAGGAGACAGAGCCGTCAGAATTTTCAAAACAACTGATGATGGAAATGTTGCTCCGCAAAGAACAATCACCTGCACCTCTTTCAGCGCTCCAACCGCACTTGCAATGAGTGTTGGAGGATACGTACAATTATCCGAGACCCAGCCCAGCGGCGTAAACGTAACCCTGACTTCAAGCTTTGAAAACGCAACCACTTCAGCCGAGCTGCAAACAGTTTTCAATGCACCTGCAAATTTCGACCTAAAAGCCCCCATGGGTAAATTCACCGCTACTGTTGACAGCAATGGCGCTAACGGAGTTTTCCGGTTCAATGCTACCAGTCTTAACGGAACCGTAAGTGACTTAAAATTACTAAAGTGTTTTGAAGAGAATGGGACCTACACTCACTTCGGAAGCTACGCACCTTCCGTTGATCCCGAAACCGAAGGAACCTGGTGGCTTGAGGACGATAACAACAACTATATCGAGCATAGCGCCACACTGACTTTTGGTACCAACTACTGGGTAAACTACGTCGTCAAAGACAACGGCAAGTACGATTCCGACAGGACATTAGGATCAATCAAAGACCCTGCCGCACTCGGCGCACAGCCTTCCAGTTCCTCCGGTTGTGTAATGAACCCAACTGCCACCCTCGGGCTTGATTGGATTTTGCTCGTACTAGGGGTCATGCTCAAGATGCTGAGCGGATTCAGGTTTCGCGGTAAGTAGTTAGATCAGTAAGATATAGAATTGATCAATTTGAGTTACAAATGATTTTAGAACTGACATGATTTGCTGCCGATTAACTTTAAAAACACTTTTGAACGATTCTACACAAAGGCCCTCTCTGAGTTAATCAGAGAGGGCCTTTGTTGTAAGTATTTATTCTTTGCTTTCAGTAAGATTCGAAAGAACATTCTTCAACTCAAGGGCCATTTGAGCCAATTCCTGAATGGCAGCTGCAGACTGAACCATGCCATCAGTGGTCTCTGCAACGACTTGATTGACTTCTTCGATAGCTCCATTAATTTCTTCACTTGTTGCAGACTGCTGCTCTGCTGCAGTGGCAATACTACTAATCAAATCAGAAGTGTCTGAGGACAAAGTAACAATCTGCCCCAAAGCCTGCCCAGAATCACCCGCTAATTCGGTTGCCCGTTTAACACTCTCGACAGCCGAATTAACACTCTTAACATTAGTATCAGCCGCCGATTGAATTGTCCTAATATTTTCACCGACTTCAGTCGTTGCTGCCATAGTCTTTTCAGCCAATTTGCGAACTTCATCAGCAACAACGGCAAATCCTCGTCCAGCTTCACCTGCTCGCGCAGCTTCAATGGCCGCGTTAAGAGCCAAAAGATTCGTCTGATCGGCAATATCCGTAATCACTGTCATAACACTGCCTATAGACTCGGCGTGTTGCCCTAACTTCGCCATGTTTCCTTGTAACTCCCGAGCTACTCCATCTATCTGGTTAATAGAATCTACCACCTGATTTACCAGAACAGCTCCCTCATCCGCTTTCTTCTTTGAATTATTTGATTGTTCTGTTGCTAAAGAAGCATTCCTAGCAACTTCTAAAACAGTCGCATTCATCTCTTCCATAGCGGTGGCAGTCTCACCGACTCTCTGCTGCTGAACTTCAGCTCCCTGACTGACCTGCTCAACTTGGGCAGATAACTCTTCTGAGGACGAAGCAACTCGATTTGCAATTTCATCAGCCTGTCTGGCAACTTCAATCATGGTCTTCTGTGCTGTCTTTATTTCAGTCTGATCAATCTGAATCTCTAACGCACCTGTGACCTTTCCTTCTCTGGAAATCAACGGGACAGAGGAGTAGGTAATCTCATATGTCCCACTACCTGTTCGAGCTGTTGTTGATGAACTAGCTACATTTCTTGATTCCATGCAAATATCACTGGCACATTGATCTGTGTCACAATCATCAGTGTCAAAAAGATCACTACATTTTTTACCTTTAAAGGAAGTTTCATCAGCGAGAGTCTGAGCCATTTTATTAAGATAAGTAATTTTGTGATCAGGAGCCATAGCCATTATCCCCACAGGAATCTGATCCATAAAGCCACTATATGTTACAACGAGTGAATTTACTCCCTTGATAAGATTGGCGAATCCACCGGAGTAAGCCGAAGCGTCACCCTTAGCAGCCAAATTCCCATGTTCAACATTAACAATAATTTTTTCCACCTCATCAGCTGCATCTGAAACAGCGTCTTTAATTGAGATAAGTGCACTACAAATAGTACCGACTTCATCCTTCTGATCAATATCAATCGTTTTTGAAAAGTCACCTTTGGAAACAGATTGAGCCAACTCAGTGGCAGACCTTAAAGGCTTAGCTATAGCCCGTGCAATCAGCACAGCTGAGAGCAAACCTATAACTGTCGCAACAAGAGACAGAAGGCCTACCATCCGTTGAGCTTCTTCACTTCTATTTTGCACTATTGGTCCCAATATATCCTGATCTTTTTTGACTGATAATTTACTCAGTTCAAGATCTTTGGCAATAACTGGTCCCCACTTATCAAGTTGTCCCTTTACTATTTCATTCCGTTTTAAAATAAGCTCAGCAACAACATCAAAAGCTTCGGAATATTCACTCTTTAGTTTCTTAATTTCAGCAAGCAAATTACGTCGATCAAAATTTTCAACTTCACGATCGAGTGTTTCATACTCTCCCATGAACCCCTTAAACTCTGCATGAACTCGATCAATAGCACTTTGCTGGTTATCCTGTAAAAATTTCATTACGTATAAACGTGCCAACAATAAGTTTCTAAGTGCCCGACCAGCGTAATATGCCGCGGTAATATCACCATCAGTATTTGCTGACTGCATAATCTCAGTCAGTTTGCGCTCAATTATGGGGCCATTACTGTTTAGAATATCAACTTGCTCATTGCGCTGGGTTTGTATTTTCTTCACAGCCTCAAACTGCTTGCCATATTGCCCAAGCAAACTATTTGCTTCTTGAACTAAGTGCGAACGCTCAGGATTTTGAATTTCCTTAAGAGCTTCCTTCATAAATTTATCAGTTTGAGCCATATACTGCTTGTATTCATTAATATCCTTCTCACTGTCAGTGATAAGAAAATCCTTTACATTCATTCTCACCATTAGCAGATTAGCCTGAACTCTACCCATTAAATTTGTGTCTCTGGCCAACCCACGGTAAGACTTAAAGGACTCAAGGTTGTCGGAAAGATAATGATATGCCATCCCCCCAGATGTGAGCAACAGCAACAAAACAGCTCCAAATCCGACAGCTAGCTTTAAAGCTATGGGTAAATTTTTCATTATTTCTCCCCCTCCCCTTCATGTTGAAGACATTTTTAAGATTTAAACTAAATACAACCTTATAAAGGTAAACTTAAATCTATTTTTTATAAATTTTACTTTGAAAGAATAGTGGATAGCAAATACCATACTATATAAAATTTTTTTAGAAATTATAAATTAAATAGGCTAGCTATTAAAACAGCTAACCTATTTAAAAAACTTATTATTTAAAATACTAGAAACTACTTCTCAGTCTCGAAAGTCAGAGAGAAAGCATACCAGACCCGATGGGTGTCATCGAGACGTTTTTCATACTTACCAATAATAATCTGTCGACCTTTAGGACCGATCTTCACGTTGAACGGCTTGCTTGACTTAAGTTTAATTAATTCGGGGTGCTCGACTGTTTTGTCAGATGAACCAGAGATTCGTGCTCCGGCTATAGGCATGGGCTTTCCTTCATAGTACATTATGACCGGAAGCATATCCCCTTCTTTTAACTTGGTGGGATCTTTAAGGGGCACGATCTCGGCTCGCTGTCCGATGGGCTTATCCATGCCGTTCATCCAGCTAAGGATAGATTTTGAAAGTTTATAAGATCGCCCTTCATCAACAATCTTTCCGCACACCTGTCTTGGAGCATCAAAATTCTGCCATCCGTTTTCTTCAGTATTGTACCAGTACTTATTATCAAATTCGACAGTAAGCATGGTATAGGTATCATCAAGCCATGCGTAAGCTTCACCTTTTTTATAAACTGGCTCCAATGCTGTTTTCCAGTTATTCTCATTAATACCGTTGAAAGCCGTGATTCGGCTGATGGGGTAAGGGTCTGTTTTACCCGGATGACCATACATCAAGTGAGCTTTTGCCCCCTTTTTTTCAAGCCACATATCATGGGCAGAACAAATTGAACTGAATGCCATAACCAGGACAAATGCAAATACAAATCTTTTCAACATCACTTTAACCTCTTCTTTAGTTGATTATGAAAACCATTTTCAATACTGTGAGGTAAGGCAATTATATTTCAATTAAAAATTTGTCAATACTAATACCTTTGATTTCGCAATAAAAGCATAGATGGCCGCACCCTGGAATATTTGACAAATCAGCAGTCACCATCTACCCACTAAGATAGGGTCAAACGTCTCTGCTTATTAACACACCTAGAGTAGACCTTGAATTGTTAGTTTGCCACATGGCGACCACTTACACCTATAAAGGAGAAAGTATCATGCCTAAATTCGTTATTGAAAGAGAAATCCCCAATGCAGGAGACTTAACCGCTCAGGATTTACAAGGAATCTCACAAAAATCATGTGGAGTTTTACAAGAGCTTGGCCCTCAGATTCAGTGGGTACAAAGTTATGTGACCGACAATAAAATATACTGTATCTACATTGCGCCTAATGAAGCAGCAGTCCGCGAGCATGCAGCAAAAGGTGGATTCCCCGCCAACAGCGTTGCTGAAGTTCGTACAGTCATTGATCCTACTACTGCCGAATAATCAAATTCATTTAAGTAAATAAAAAAGGTTAGCTATTAATTTAGCTAACCTTTTTTTTATTCAAATATTTTAAGCAGCTAACTATTTAAGCCTGCGGGTATAATCACGGATGGTAAGTTCAATGGTCGGTATGCCGTTAAACTTGTCAATCTTTGGCGAGAAAGCAAAACGCATGGTAGCTCCGATAAGTTCAGAACCTAACTGCTCTGCCATACGCCATGCCTTGGCGGGCATTTTTCTAGTTTTTTCTATGTCTGACAAAGTCAGCTTTACATGATCCTTGCCCATAGGACGGCGTTCCATAACTTCAACCGGCGGAGTAGTGAAAACAGGTTCAGGATTGCCCATTCCGAATGGCTGCATGAGATCCAATTCTTTTAGGAGCACGTAATCAATTTTTTCAAGCGGTAATTCTTTGTCAACTTTGAGTGTAGGTTTAAGCGGTTCACGACCAAGAACTTCAAATGCAGACTTATCAAATCTTTCCCTGAAATCTTCAAAATCAGAAGAATTAAGAGACATTCCGGCTGCAAGCTTATGACCTCCGAAATTAAGAAAAAGGTCTGACATTGAAGTCAGAGATTCGTGGATGTGAAATTCTTTGATTGAACGGGCAGATCCCTTAATGGTACTTTCTTCTTCACAAAGCATCACTGTGGGGCGATAAAATTTTTCAACCACGCGTGAAGCGACAATACCGATAATGCCCGGATGCCACCCCGGAGAAAAAAGAACCAGTCCTGCGCGATTATGCTTTTTGACCTGCTCCTCCGCCTGAGCAAGAGCTTCTTCAAGAATACGATCTTCTTCTGCCCTGCGTTCAGAGTTAAGGGTATCCAGAACCTTGGCAATAGGTCTTGCAACATCCATATCCTCGCACATGAGCAGCTCAAGAGCCTTGTCGGGATCCCCCATCCTGCCGGAAGCATTAATACGTGGAGCAAGACCAAATCCAACCTGCCCGGCTCCTATTGCGGCAAACATGTCATATCCACTGACAACTTTAAGCGCGGCCAGTCCGGGACGCCTTGCCTCTTTAAGAAGGAGCAGACCATTTTTGACCAGAATGCGATTCTGTCCCTGTAATTCCACAACATCGGCAATAGTTCCCAGTGCAACAAAATCCAGATAGGTACGCATATCGACAGGATCACCGGGAAGAAGCCGGTTAATCTGGGCCATAAGCATAAAAGCTACGCCTACCCCGGCAAGAGTTTCACAGGGACAATCATCAAATTTTTTATCTTTATATTCGGTAAGGCGAGGATTGCAGACTCCTGCGGCAGGAGGAAGTTCCTCACCGGGAAGATGATGATCGGAGACAACGACAGTCATCCCCATATCATTTGCCGCAGAAATTTCAGCATTGTTGGTTATACCGCAGTCTACGGTGAGAAGAAGCTCAACACCTTCATCACGCAGCCTCTGCAGGCCTTCCACATTAAGACCGTAACCTTCTTCCAGACGGTTAGGCAGATGATGAGAACACTCGTAACCGCGGTCTGCCAAGAAAGACTTAACTACAGCTGTAGAAGTAACTCCGTCCACATCATAATCGCCCCAGACTGCAACTTTTCTGCCCTGCGCAATACCGTCAGCAAGAACTATTGCAGACTCCTCAAGCCCTGGTATCTCTATGGGCTTACATAAATTCCTCAGCCCCGGTGATAAGAACAGATCCATATCTTTACGGGATTGAAATCCCCTGTTCCAGAGTATTTCCGCCAGCAATTCGGTAATACCTAGCTCTGCCGCAATTTCAGAAATTGAAGACGGCACATCTTCTTCACTTCTCGGCTTCCATATTTTAGGCAAAAGAATCTCCGTGGGGAATATATTTACAGCTAGAAATCAATTTCAAGACCTTTCACCGGTCCACTTTTTACTTTCTTTTTCTTTTTGACATCAAGATCGACAGATAAGTCATCATCGTCTTTGATATAGCCGTTATCCTGCAGATAAACCCAAAACATTCCGGCTTCTTCAAGGTCTGAATTGATGTCCAAAGCTTTTTTTAGGTATCCTACACAGTTATCAAAATCACCCTTTTCATAATAAGCACGGGCTATGTTAAGACAAAGATTTTCATCACTGGCACTGATTTCCTCAGCTTTATGATAATACTCGAGCGCCTGAACAATCATTCCGTTCTTACGTAGGCTGATTCCGAAATCATTAAATAGATGTTTGTGTTGCGGATCGTAAGTTGCTCCAATTCCGACCAGACGCTTGAATATATCTTCGGCCCGTCCTGTCTCACCACGCTCAAGATAAGTCAGTCCCAATCCGAAATTGGCCCTGACATTCTCTTCATCAACCTCAACGGCATTATTGAATTCATACTCTGCGCTATAGGCTTCAGCATTATTACGATGCTCTTCACCACGCCGTACAGTTGATTCAAGCGCCTGAATACAGGGTAGTACAACATCATTATAATGCTCAGGCTCTGGAAAGTAAGTATTCAAAAACTTCTCTCTCTCAACCGTAAGCTTAGGTCCAGAGGGTACATTGCCACTGTTCAACGGCTGCACTTCAAGAGCGCCATTTTCAAGTTCTACTGCATACCAATAGGTTTTCTGCACAGTCTGACGTGTAGTTGTTCCAGTCCCTACAGTCGATTCTGTCTGCGAAGAAAAAACGCCACGAATTTTATTTCCTGACATTGTAACTCCCCAGCCTAGGATTCCATTTCAGCCACAATTCTTCGGGCCGCTTCTGCCGGGTCGTCAGCTCCGGTAATAGGCCTGCCTACAACCAAAAAGTTTGATCCGCGTTCTACTGCCTGAGCCGGAGTCACAACTCTGCGCTGATCATCTGAAACACTCGCAGGCCTAATGCCCGGAGTAAGACCAAGAAAATCCTTACCGCATTTTTCTTTAATCGCCTCAATCTCCAGACCGGAACAGACAACACCGTCCAGCCCGGCCTGTGATGATGCCAGAGCAAGATCAAGCACGGCTTCACCTAACCCGTCGGGAACAGGAAACGGAATGTCTTCTTCGCTCATACTGGTCAGGATAGTTATAGCCATCAACAGAGGACCTTCCCCGCCAATTCCAGCTTCTGCGCGACCTTCACGGGCAGCAATTGCCATACGTTCCCCGCCAAGAGCATGCAGACTAAGCATGTCAGCACCTGCACGGGTGGCAGAACGAACAGCACCCTTCACAGTATTGGGGATATCGAAAAATTTAAGGTCAACAAAAACCTTAAACCCCATCTCCTTGAAACGAGTTATGATTTCAGGGCCTTCCGCGCAAAAAAGTTCCAGACCGACTTTTACCCAGGGGGCAACACCGCGAACCTTCTCCGCCATTTCAAGGGCAGACTGTGCATCTTTAAAATCAAGGGCAACAACTAACTCAGACATATTACTCCCAAGTGCTTAATATACTTTCAAGAAGTCCCGGATTACTACAGGGACGATTTTTTCCGGCAAGATAAATTGACTTTAGCTCAAAATAAGCTTTATCCAGATCATCATTGACAATCCAGTATTCAAATTTGGGCGCAGATGCCATCTCTTTCATGGCATTGCGAAGCCTGCGGTTAATGACCGGTTCCGTATCAGTATTACGGCCTTCGAGACGAGCTTTAAGTTCCCCGTAGGAAGGCGGCATCAAAAACACGAATACAGCATCAGGCATGGTTTCCATAAGCTGCATGCAGCCCTGAAAATCAATGTCGAATAAAATATCCATGCCCTTAAAAAGCATTTTCTCTACAGGCTTTTTAGGAGTGCCATAAAAGTTGCCATGGACCTCAGCCCATTCAGCAAATTCTTCAGCTTCCAGTTTTTCGTTAAACTCATCAACTGACAGAAAAAAATAATCCCTGCCGTCCACTTCCCCGTCTCTGGAAGCACGTGTGGTACATGAAATTGAGAAACCGATCTGCGGAAATTCTTCACGCAGTTTCTTTACAAGTGTGCTCTTTCCAGTACCGGAAGGAGCACACAGGACCACGACCTGCCCCTTGCGATCGGGGGTAAGGATATCAGTCATTATCACCCTCTTCTGAAGTGTAACGGTGTCCAATGGTTTCAGCCTGAATGGCTGAAAGAATTACATGGTTTGAGTCAGTTACGATAATAGAGCGGGTTTTACGACCCTGAGTAGCATCCACCAGTCGCCCTTCCTGCCTTGCATCTTCACGCAGTCTGCGCATGGGTGAGGAAGAAGGGTTGACGATGGTGATAACCCGGCTGGAAACCACAAAATTACCGAAACCGATATTTAAAAGTGTCTGCTTTTGCATCTGGTCCAGCTTTTATTCGATGTTTTGAACCTGCTCGCGGCACTTCTCAAGCTCAGCCTTGAATTCTACAACAACACGGCTGACTTCGGAATCCTGACATTTATTTCCGCAGGTATTAATTTCCCTGAAAGTCTCCTGCAACAGAAAATCCAGACGCTTACCTGCATCTTTTTTACCGCGCAGCACTTCAAAAATACGATCAAGATGAGCATCAAGTCGGGTTATTTCCTCAGAAACATCAAGCTTATCTGTCAGAATGGAAACTTCCTGAATCATGCGATCTTCAATATACTCAGCACCAAGTGTCTCCATGCTGTTGGTAATTCTTTCAATCAAATTGGCACGCTTGGTTTCAAGAATTTCAGGAATTTTAACCTTAACAGCCTCTGTATATTCTTTCAGCAGAGTAAATCTTTCTTCGAGGTCTTTAACAAGGTCATTGCCTTCGTCCTGTCTTGAATCACGCCAGTTGGCAAGAGCCTTTTCCAAACCTTCAGTGATGGACTTTGCAAGTTCCGGATCAGGTTCGCTGGATGCATCTTTCCACAGGGAAGAGATACTGAAAAGCCTGTTATAGTCAGGAGTAAAATCCACACCATTCGTTTCAGCCATATCCCAAACCTGATCAACCATGGCTTTGGCCTGCAGCTTGTTAAGGCTGACGCCCAGAAGCTCAGTGCTGAAAACTTCCAGATTGAGAGAAAGATCCACACGGCCACGGGAACCGTATTTACGGACAATCTTTTCCCAGCGGGATTCATAGCCGCGCAAAGAATTAGGCAGTCTCCATTTCAAATCAAGAAAACGGGAATTAACGCTGCGAATTTCCCAAACAGAACTCCACTTATCCTCGGTGGTCTCAGAACGACCAAATCCAGTCATACTAACAGGCATTGTATCTCCTCATTTGCCTTCGGCGACCCTGCCGGGGGGCCAAAACCGTAACGCAAATATATTTTAAATTTAAAAAATATAAAAACCCTCAGGGAGTGAAGAGGGACTTAGCCCTTCTGCCCGCCGGAGGCGAAATCATCATATCAAAAAGCGCCATAACACATCTAATAATCTTACGCCCCAGCCAGGCTGCCGGAGACTATCTACTAACTTTCAAACAATCACTTTCCACTGCGACAGGTTTTACTGCCACAAGTTCACGAGACACATTATCAGCTTCGAATCCATCTTCAAGCACACAGGTGGAGTAAAATTCACAGATGCCCTTATTTTTGTTTTGGAAAAGGACATTAAGCGAGTCCATTTCTGAAATTTTATTCAGGAATTCCTGTTTTTTTTCTTCTACCAGTTCACGCAGAATTTTTCCACGCTCTTTCTTGATAGGACCACCCAAATGCCCTTTCATTTCTGCGGCAGCGGTTCCGGGCCTTATAGAGTACGGAAAAACGTGCGCATAAGATAGAGGCAGTTTACGGCAAAATTCGAGAGTATTCTGGAACTCTTCTTCAGTTTCTCCAGGAAAACCAGTCAAAATATCGGCTCCAAGCCCATAAACAGGCCATATTTTACCTAGCTGCTCCAGAAAGACAAGAACATCTCCCGGCTTGTAATGTCCTCGTCCCATCCGTTTCAGGACTTCTCGATCACCACTTTGCAAAGAAAGATGAAGCTGCGGACAAATCAATTTTGACTTGGCAAATATTTCCAATGCCCGCTCTTTGAGCTGCCCCGGCTCAAGAGAACTTATGCGCAGCCGAGCCTTTCCGCCCCAGTCTTCAGCAAACTCATCTTCGATGCGCTCCATAAGATCCCAAAAATCAATTTTCTGTTCAAACTCCCGTCCGTAATGACTGAGGTTGATCCCGCTGATGACCATTTCACGAAATCCGGCATCAAGAAGCCGTCTGATTTCTTTAAGAACATCATCCACATCACGGCTGACACTGGGACCACGGGTAATGGGCACAATACAATAGGTACAACGGTGAGAACAGCCATCCTGAACTTTTACAACGGCTCTTGAACGCTGATAATCATTAATTTCAAAAGGCTGGAAAATTGTTTGCTGAGATTCTTCACACTTGTCTTCAAGTTGCAGGAGGTCCGATTTACGATCTTGAGGAATAACTTCGGTCACTCCGGGCAGCTCTGCCAATTCCTCAGCAAAGACCTGCGCTGCACACCCGGTGACAATAATATTGGCAGAAGGATTACGCCGATTAATTCCACGCACCGTCTGACGCAGATCACGCAACGCAGACGCAGTGACAGCGCAAGAATTAATTACAACTTCATGAGCTTCACTGTCGCTTTCAGCCTGTTCGAATCCCATCTGCAGCCAGCGCTGACGGATAGATTCACTTTCGTATTGGTTGATCTTGCAACCTAAGGTAGTCAGCCAGAATTTATTCATTATATATGTCCGTTTAATCTGCCCCTTAGACATGAGGCTTTTGATATGAAACGTTTACTTCTTAAAAGATTTTCTTTTCTTTGCGGGTTTACCAGCCTTAGCAGGTTTTCCATTTCTTGATGAACGCGATTTTTTAGCCGACCGATCATTCTTTGAAAAACGGTCTTTCTTGGAGGAGTAATCTTTTTTAGCAGAAGAACTCCTCTTAGTGGAGCGAGGCTTTTTACTTACAATAAGATCTTTATCTTCAACATCTGAAGATTCAGGTTTAGGCTCACTATAGTCAAAATTTGCCAGATAATGCACAGATAGACTATGCCCCAAAGCCTCCTCAATTTCCTGAAGCTTGAAACTATCTTCATCAGCAACGAGAGTAAAAGCTTTACCTTTCCGGTTCACCCGTCCGGTACGTCCTATCCTGTGTATATAAAGCTCTACGGTATCAGGCATGTCATAATTGACCACATGAGAGATGCCTGAACAATCAATACCGCGTGCAGCCAAGTCAGTTGCTACCAGCACATTGAACTCGCCGTTTTTGAAACCGTCCAAAGCTTTCTGGCGTTTGCTCTGCGAAAGATCACCATGCAAATCAATGGCCTGCAATCCCTCTTTCATAAGCCGCAATGCAAGCCGCCTTGCCCAGCGCTTGGTGCGCACAAAAACAAGCACACTCTCAAACTCAAAGCTACCGAGCAGAACTTTTAGAAATTCCTGTTTCAGGTGCAAAGGCACCGGACACGATACCTGTTCCACCCCGTCAGCAGGAACGCTATGGGCAACCTTCACAATCTGCGGATTATG
>JMSU01000329.1_pt1 | contig 13020 bp, 13 predicted proteins | sample 179011 | NCBI WGS metagenome assembly JMSU01 (sample SAMN02769580, study PRJNA246767) | bioreactor metagenome | isolation source: Culture-1 Bioreactor ArsB derived from microbial biomass from the upper 2 cm... | place: Germany: Bremen | collected day 87 after inoculation
AATGAGGATACGGCTATGCGGCAAAGAATAACGATGCCCCTTCTCTCCGGCACAAAGCAAAAAAGCGCCCATACTTGCAGCCTGTCCCATACAAAGGGTTGCTACAGGAGCAGAAATATACTGCATTGTATCGTATATGGCCATTCCGGCTGTCACAACTCCACCGGGGGAATTGATGTACATGTAGATTTCTTTCTCTGGATCTTCTGATTCCAGAAAAAGCAGCTGGGCACAAATCACGCTGGCGACATGATCGTTTACCTCTCCGCTGAGGAGAATAATTCTGTCCTTAAGAAGACGTGAATAAATATCGTATGCGCGTTCAGTACGCCCGGTAGTTTCAACAACAATAGGTATAGTTCCAGACATCTATCTCTCCCAAAGAGAACATTGTGGTATGAAAAGTGGGTAAAATTCTTAACAAAAAACGGCCCGCCCCTTCAAACGAATACTATTCAATTGATCATCCTAATCATTTGAAGGCACAAGGACAAGTATAAATCTAAAGACGGCTCGTAAAGATACGATTCATTTTAAATATAGCCGCAACCGATAATGTCAACACAGCAAAACGATATTACAAAGAAAAGGCGGCACAGTTAATCAACCGTGCCGCCAGATATCTATCTAAAGACAGCAAAAGCTACTGTTCGTCCTTTTTAACGGGATCGATTTCAGTAACATTTGCATTTTCGTAGATGAACTCTGCAGCCTTATCAGCAAGCAGTCTGTCTTTGAGAGGAATAAGAAGGTTATTCTCTTCGTAGTAAGACTTAACTGAGCTGAGGTCCTGCTGAGTCTGCTGTGCAATCTGGTAAAGAGCACTTTCAACTTCCTGAGGCTCAACAGTGAGTTCTTCACGATTAGCTACGGTCAGAAGGAAGATTTCAGTACGTACGGACTCTTCAGCCAAAGGACGCTGCTCTTCGCGGAGCTCTTCCATAGACTTTCCGAGAGACTCAAAACTTCTACCAGAGCGCTCAGTACGAGTGATAACATCAGCAACCATACGCTGCAGACGATCTTCGAACAGAGACGGAGGAAGCTGGAAATCAAGTTCTTCAGCAATACCTTTGATAAGCTTAGTCTGAGCTGTGCTCTTGCAAAGCTGTTTGCGATTTGCAGTGTAGGACTGTTTAACGATTTCACGCATTTTTTCAACGGATTCAAAACCGCCGGCCTGCTTAACGATATCATCGGTAAGCTCAGGCATTTTGCGTTCTTTAATCGCATGAACAGTAACCTTCATGGTTGCAACTTTACCTGCGAGATCACCATTGATGAAATCTTCAGGGAAAGTAATGTCAACTTCACCGGATTCACCGGATTTCAGAGTCTTAACAAACTCTTCGAACTCTTCGAGGGAGTGACCTTCACCGATAGGCAGATCAAAGTTATCAGCCTGAACACCCGGGATAGGCTCGCCGTCCATTTCTGCGGAGAAAGTTACGCATGCGAGTTCACCGTCTTTTGCAGGACGGTCGTCATCGATAGGTGCAATTTTAGCCATTGACTGGAGAAGTCTTTCTTCAACTTCTTTCAATTCGCTCTCACCTACTTCCGCACGCTCTTCTTCAACTTCAAGTCCGAGATAAACAGGAGTTTCAAACTCAGGCACAACTTCAAACTTGATCACGTAAGCAAAATCTTCATCACGAACGAGTTCTTTTGCATCAACATCAATCTTGGAAACAGGAACAAAGGACTGCTCGTTGAGGATTTCGTTGATCTGGTAATTGATCAGGTCGGTGGTAGCTTCGCTGATGATCTGTTTTTTGTACTTGGACTGGATAACAGAAGCGGGAACTTTACCCTTTCTGAAACCTTTAACAGGTGTCTGAACCTTGTAGAGAGCGACGGTCGCATCAAGTGCTGCGCCAACTTCCTCAGCAGGTACGGAAACCTTGATCTCTCTTTCTACCGCTGAAATTTCTTCAATATTAAAATCCATCTTAAGCATCCTCCTAAAATATATCCGCCTATCCCCAAGAAAGGGATGACAGTTGTGTACTTTGCTTTCCTTTGGCGGAAAGTGAAGTCTTTCACATTTCCCTAACAAAAGAACTGGGATTATTTAGGCAGTTTCCACACAAAGTCAACCCCTGTGGGGTATTCCTTCATAAATAAACCCCACAAAACATGATTTTAGCTAAATTTAACTCAATTTGGCCGTCTTCAGAGTATTATTTAATGAAGAAGGCGGACCCCGCTACAAGGTCCGCCATAGAAGGAGGATAAGCATAAATGAAAATTACGCGGCTTTCTGCTGTTTCAGTTTGTCCATATTACCGGAAATTCGCCGAATCAAATTTGCCTGTCCTTTATGATCCGGGTTTAAAAAACTTATTGCCATATCATAAGCATTGATCGCATCATTAATTTTGCCGCCCATCTGAAATACTACCGCAAGATTATTATACATTGTGGCTTTATGAATTTTTTTTGATTTGCATTTAGACATGGAAATTGCAGTCTGAAGATTGTTTTCTGCAGTAAAAAAATCACCTTTATTACAAGCTTCCATCCCCTCTCTGCTAAGCCTCCAAGCTTCGCTGAATCCGCACATAATTAACTCCAAATATAAAAAGTTCTTATTCGTTTCCTGCCTTGTGCTGACTCGAAAGATATTGAAAACGATTCTCAATGTCAAATGGTTTTTTATAAACTATTAAAAAATCTCCCACCCTTGGTCATAAGGATGAGAGATTTAATCTCTAGGTATAAATTACTAACGAAAAAGTGAGCTTATCGAAGTGAAACTAACCGGCCTGCCTAATAATTTTGCCGGATTTTTCTTCTGAACCGAATATTCTGGAAGTAAATTTCACGTACCACGCAGCAGATTGCACTTGAATTATATACGCAATTGCAATGACCAGAGCTGCGTCAGACCCTTGAGGTCCAAAAGCATTAATAGCTATTGCCAATGCGATAGACAGATTACGCATAACCGATCCATAAACAAGGGCTATAGCATCTCCGCGCGGCAGAAAAGTCCTGCCGACAAAAGTGCTGAGCATAAAATTAAATCCATACAACACCAATAACGGAATAAGAATGCTAAAAAGGACCTCAGGGGCTGACGCAATGGTTCTGGCTTTTAACGCCAATGCCACAAAGACAATTCCCAAAACACCAAGTGTGGACATCGGCGGAAATTTTGGACCTAACACTTTTTTAAATTCGTCCTGACCATACCTTTTCACCAAAATACGCTGAGTAATAAATCCAAGAGTCATAGGTAAAAAAACAATAAAGAAAATCTGTTTCATTACTGTAGACATATTCATCTGGATTGATGCACCCATAAGCAATTTCACAAAAAACGGAGTTAACATTGATCCGGCGATAAGACCTATAACTGTCATTTTCACAGCGGCAGACATATTGCCCTTAGCAAAACCAGTCCATGAAATAGTCATACCGCTGGTCGGAACCAGTCCGGCAAGAAGCAACCCCAAAGCCATATATGGCCTGTCAGCAAAAAAGAATTGACCAAAGCCATAAGCGACAAAAGGAACAATGGCGAAGTTTATAATCTGTGTTAAAATCTGGGCTTTTACGTCACCTCCTTCAAAGACCTTTTTTATTTTTAAAGTAACCATCATTGGGTAGACCATAAGAAAGGTGAAAGGAATAATTAAAGACTTCAGCCATGCAGTCTCTCCCAACAAACCGTATGCAAACCCCGCCAGCATCATCAAAGGGATTGCAACGATTAAATTGCCTGAAATTTTCCGTATATATTTCCACATAGCCAACTCCATATCTTTAAATATGTTAGATGCATTAATTAAATAAAAACCATAGCAATAACTCAGATCTCGTCACTGACCCTCGTATAAACTTGACAAAAGAAGAATGATGCAGGGAGTATTCAAGCCACGGCTTAAATGAACATTTGGGAGTATTTCATACACTCAAGACACAACTCCTCTAGGCAAATCATGAATACATTTATATACTGCCAGTCTCTCTTTCACATTGATCTCGATCAACACTCACCACTTTTTAGGAACTATTTATGAACAATCAGGAAATTAAATCAAAGATTCGAAACATACCTATTTTTTCAAGACTCAAAGAAAGCCAAATAGAAAGACTCTCCAGACACGCAACTGTGACTGAGATTGCAAAAAAAGCTGTATTTTTCAGTGAAGATAAATTGTCACAAGGAATGCACATACTGCTGTCTGGCAAAGTTAAGCTCTTCAAGCTTGCGGAAGATGGCAAAGAGCAAACCATTTTCGTATTTGGCCCAGGAGAGCCCTTTTGCTTATGTTCTGTATTTTCTGATGGAAAACTCCCTGCAAACCTGAGTGCATTAGAAGACAGCAAAGTTCTTTTTATAAGCCCTGCTGAATATGAGAAACTGGTTCAGGAAGATCCAACCATTCTCATGAGCATGATGCGGGTTATGTCCCGCAGATTGAAAGAGGCAATGGATATGATCGATTCTCTCTCACTCAAACAGGTTCCCTCAAGGCTGGCTGCCTATTTTTTAAGCAGAGAGCAAAATGGTGAAATTGAAATGGATATATCATATCGGGAATTATCAAAAATTATCGGAGTAACACCCGAAGCTTTGTCGCGGGCAATGAAAAAAATGTCTGACAACGGGCTGATCAGAGTGGACGGGGCAAATATCACTATTGCTGAAAAACAAAAACTCATAAACTGCGGTGACGGGAGCTGCTTTTAGATGAACAGCAACTTTGTCCTATGCTCAAATTAATTATTCATGTCATTCCCTGATCATACTGAAAATCAGGGAGAACTAAATGAACATATTAGCTTTTATTGCATACAGCGTTGTAGTCACCTTCACCCCAGGCCCTTCCAACATCATGATCTTCTCAACAGCACAAAACCACGGGACAAAAAAAGCACTGGAATTCGTCGCAGGGGCAACTCTGGCATTTGGAATGCTTTTAGCCCTTTCCGCAACTGCGAACAGTATTCTTTTTAATTTTATTCCGGGTATCAAACTGGCTATGGAAATTGTCGGAGCCATTTACATGCTTTATTTAGCTTACAAAATCTTCAACATGGATATTGGAGATGAAACCAGCTCTACAGGAGGTTTTAAAACAGGATTCATAATGCAATTCATAAATCCCAAAGTAGTCCTTTTCACCTTAACAGTCATAGCTAACTTTGTAATCCCATTCTATAAGAACCCGTTGGACATCGCTTTCTTTGTGGTTATACTGACAGCAATAGGGTGTTGCGCCTATTCTTCATGGGTTATTCTTGGATCTCTTTTCAGAAGATATATGCAACCATATCAAAAACAGGCAAACATCCTTTTATCTTTAATAATGATTTATTGTGCTTATACTATTTCCGGCCTGCAAACCATTCTTTAGGTAAAACATTATGCGTGAATTCAATTACTCTAAATCGGAAAACATCACCGTTCTTTCAGCAAAATTCGATGAATTCGAATATAAAAAACATGCTCATGAAGAATACGCCATAGGAGTAACCCTAAAAGGGATACAACAATGGAGACTCGAAGGAGAATTGTGCCGATCACGCCCCGGTGGAATAATGCTTTTCAGCCCTGAACAAGTTCATGATGGCTGCTCAGGAGGCAAAAAGGACCTCGAATACGTGATGACGTATATCCCAACAGAATTATTTAAAGAGATTTCCGGGAAAAAAGATATTTTAAAATTTTCTTCACCGATTGTTTATGACAAAAAACTTGCGGCAAATGTCATAACCCTCGCCAGATGTATCGAAGCTGGACAGGAAGACATACTCACCAGTGAATTAATCATGAATGTCGTCAAACGCACAGCCAACGCAGACGAAAACATGCGTATGCCAAAAAACTACACCGCTGTACGGCGTTCTATCGAAATGATGTATGAAAACTACGAAAATCCATTGAAACTGGACGATATATGTAAAGAAGTACAGATGTCTAAATATCACTTTATCCGGCAATTCAAAGCCATAAAAGGGGTGTCTCCCTATCAGTTTTTTCTTAACGGAAGAATTTCCCATGCAAAAAGATTACTTGATTCAAAAAAAGAATTATATGCTGTCATGCTCAGTTGCGGATTTTATGATCTTTCACATATGAACAGACTCTTCAAAAGCGTATATGGCATTACAGCATATGCTTATTCGCAGCTGATAAAGAACTAAAGACAACGTTCAATCTCCAAAATCACCATCAAAGCCACTGGAACCCCCTGAATCAATATCCGCCCCGCTTTCAACTGCTCCTGTATCAACTTTACTATCTGTATCTTCCATACCTGCAATATAATGAGCATGAGCCATCCCCATAGCCATATAATCGGTATCCCTATACATTTTAATTCTACGCTTGGCATTATAAAGCATCTTACGCATAACCCACCAGATGGTAACCCCGCACACGCCGAGAAGCCCTCCCAAGAATAACATTGCAAGTGTATCATCAGCGGCAATATCAGGCTCCAGAAATCCTGTCACAACTAATGCAATTGCCGGCAGCACAAACATCGCCCCCAGCAGAAACAAAATAAAAACCCTTATTTTTACGCCGATACCTATAGAAATGGATTTGGACATTTGTACCTCTCTGTGCGCCTCATTTACAAACGAATAAAAGCTACCTCTCACATTAACATATTATACAATATTCTGAACACAAATTAAAAGGCCGCCCTTTAAATAAAGGACGGCCTGACTCAAATAAATTAATTGAATAGCCTAAACTATTTATTCTTTTTCTCAGGGACATTGAGTTTATATTGATCAACTTTGCCTGAAAGCATATCCATCAATTTAAAAATCCGCTCTTGCCCGTTCTCCCACTTGTAAGCATCAAACTGCCCAATTTTCATACCTACCCTTCCGGCTTCAAGGCCATCATGATAAGCTGTGATCTGTGTATCCGCCAAATACAAAGCAACATCCCACGACCACTTTCCATAGTACCGCAGGGTCCACTCACAAACATCATCTCCAGAATCATCCGGCATCATTTCCGGGGTGATGCCCTCCTGCCGCAACCATTGTTTAAGGGTAGTTCTAAATGTTTCTCTGGTGGCTACATGGTCAATTATGCAAACCTTTTCGGCCTGCAAAATTTCAGGAACAGGCTCATGGATAATGTCAAACTTTCCACAGCCGGACAAACAAAGTATTACCATCCCCAAAACGACAAATCTAAATTTATACAAATTATTACCTTTTTTATAAGGACTAAACTTTACATCCAGCCAAATATATAAAGAAGTATTGAAAATATCTCAATTATGCTCTTGATTGATGATCGCAAAAAAAAAGCCGCGCATTTATTATGCGCGGCTTAAAAATGCTTTTATTCAACAATATACAACTAATCTGAAAGACTTCTGATAAGAGTATTTAGTTCACCACACATTCTAACCAACTCCTCGCTGGCTTCATCAGCTTCGCGCATTCCATCTGCTGTCTGAGAGGCAATTGAATTAATATCGTCCACGGCACGGTGAATCTCTTCACTTGTGGCCGACTGCTGCTCAGCGGCAGTTGCAATCGACTGAACCTGATCAGAAGTACTGTTCACGATGCCAATTATTTTTTCCAGAGTATTGCCTGAACTCTGGGCAATTTCAGTAGACTCCTCAACAGCAGCAGTGGCCTGCTTAACTCCTTCTATTGAACGCTGCGCACCTTCTTGAATAGCCTTAATTGCAGAACTTACCTCATCAGTCGCAGTCATGGTCTTTTCTGCCAGCTTGCGGACTTCATCAGCAACAACGGCAAACCCTCGCCCGGCCTCTCCTGCCCTTGCTGCTTCAATAGCTGCATTAAGGGCAAGCAAATTGGTTTGATCTGCGATATCCTGAATCACATTAATTACGCTGCCAACAGATTCGGTCTGCTGGCCGAGGTCATTCATAAAACCGCCAAGAGTTTCAGCCTGACTGCGCATTGTTTCAATAGATCTGATGAGGTTATGAACTTCATTCTGACCGGCACCGGCATTATCTTTAGCATCTATGGCATTATCTGCCGCACTCACAGCATTCCGAGCCACTTCCATAGTAGTACTATTCATTTCTTCCATTGCTGTAGCCGTCTCGGTAGTTCTGTCTGACTGAAATGATGCGCCCTTTGCTGCTTCGGCAATCTGAGATGCAATAACCCCTGCAGCAGAATTAACCTGATCAGTAATATCCACTAAATCTGAAGCAATCCGGGACACCCGGCTGGCATTGTCTTCAATATCCTGTTGCTGCTTCTTTACTTCGGTAAGATCAAAATAAATTGTCAGCGCCCCGCTCATATTCTTATCAACATCATAAATAGGCTCAGCGGAAAACTGTAAAAAATGAGTCGATCCCTTTCCTTCAAACTGCGTTTCACCTTCTATTCTTATCCCTTCAGTAACAACTCGGTCTGTCCTTGTTTTTCGTTCCCTTTCACCATAAAAATACTCGCCGATTGTCATACCATAATAATCTTCGGGACGACCTGTTTTGCCACTAATCTCAAACAACTTGCTACCAACAAAATCAACTTCAGCTTTATCATCGCAAGTCATAAAAGGATAAGCCACGGCAATCGCATTCAAAACACCTTCTGCAAAGCCTATCCGTTTCTTAACTTTATCAACAGAAGTGCAGATAATTTCATTGATCCGGCCAAACTCATCCCCAACGGGCTCAGGTCTATTAGAGTTAAAATCTCCTTCAGCAACGCCTTCCATATAAATAGCTATTGCTTCAACTCTCTCACTAAGTTTTCTCGAAACAAGCAAGGCAAAACAAAATCCACTTACTAAAACAGCAACAAAAGGGACAGCTGCTGATAATATCAGATGTGTAAACTCAGCTTTACCTGAAATTTTTGCGACACCAACTGCGGCTAATGCAGTAAAAACTGCGCTTACAACAACCCCAAGATTCAGTAACGACTTGATCTTCATAGCACCCTCTAGCCCAAGGCCAAGAAATACCCACTGTGCCTCCAAACCCCGGCATACTTCTAAAAGTTCCTGCAAGCACTTTCGAAAACAACCCCCATCCCCAAATGCTCACATTCGAAAATTTTGTGTTCGAAAATACTCATAACAAGTGATTGAGTCAATACTTTATACCAATTATGTAGATCAAATGTTAGTATAAGAACATTTTATTTCATAAAATCAGAGTGTTATATTTTCAGAAAAAACATGCTGAAGCTAATGAAAAGAATTTTAACCTTTCTGCACAAAAAAACCGCCGTCAAAATGAAACTGACAGCGGTTTTAATAATTACCTAAACCTTTAAACTATTTCTTCATAAATTGTTTGCCTTATTTCTGCGCTATGCCGCAACACTCCAACTTTATGATCAATAAAATCGTATAAGCGTGGTCTTTTACCATCAGCGGGCCTTAAAATACGGCCGACCATTTGCACCAGCCTTCCCTTTGACTTAATGGGAGAACAGAGAAAAAGCGTAGACAAACCGCGACAATCAAAACCCTCTCCAATAAGTGAAGCTGTACTGGCCAGAACTTTAATCTTCCCCTCATTAAGATCTCTGACAATCTCACTTCGTTCTCCGGCCGGAGTCTTCCCTGTCAAAACAGCAACATTTACGCCTCGCACCTGTAAAATTTCAGCTAATGCAAAAAGGTGTGCGGTCCGGTCAGCAACGAGTAGCAGGGTCCCCTTTTCCTCGCCTAGTTCTCCCTCAACACACGATGCAATAAGTTTGTTACGGTCCATATCTTCAGCGAGAGCAGTCATCATAAGAGGATATTCACTTGAAGGATCTCCGGCAAAAGTAAATACAGTATTTACTGTACGCACTTCCGGCTTGAGAATTGCTCCAGTGTGCCGGAGTAATTCAGGGTCTACTCTGTGAATTACATTTCCAAGGGTTAACTGTATCAATCGGTCAAGCCCGTCTGCACGGTAGGGAGTGGCTGAAAGTCCGGTCAAATATTTTGCATCAAAGGTGGTGACAACCTCCTGAAACGTACTAGCAGGAGTTCGATGGCACTCATCTACAACAATATGACCAAACACAGAAGTTAATTTATCTAAACGATTACGGGCAGTCTGGATCGTGGCAACAGTTACCGGCTGTAGATTAAACTTGCCATTCCCGACCTGTCCGGCCTCAATGCCTAAAAACTGCTGTATTCTTTCCACCCACTGTAAGAGCAATTCCTTAGTATGAACGATTACAAGACAAGGCTGTTTACGCTCTGCGATCAATGCCAAAGCCATTACGGTTTTGCCTGCGCCGGTCCCTGCTTCCAGAATACCTTGTGAACGCTGGGAAAAGCTGCTCAACGCTTTTTTTGATAGGCTCGCAATTCTCCACAGAAAACAAAATCCACAGGATCAAGTTCACGCCGACAGTCTTCGTACTCAATATCCTCACCAGCAGCCTTAACTATTTGATGAAGCTCCAGCCCAAACCCGCGAGGACAGTGCAAACGACCTTTCTTATCTCCTGAAAACATCTTTATGTACTTTGCAATACGTCCCGATCTCCCTCTGTATTTAAGCGCTTTGACGTACTCAGGATTAATCAGAGTCAAAGACTCCTTAATAGTCTTCGCCAGACCAGAAGGGACATCACTTATTGTCAGGTCATTTGATATATCGATACGCATAAAAGCTCCTGTTACAACTCGATTAAGAGCGGTAGCAGTAACGTCAAAACTTTTTACTGTAAACAACCGAGACAGAAATAGAACAAAAGAAGGGGTTACACTGTAAAAACAGTGTAACCCCTTGAAATTTTTGGCGGACAATACAGGATTCGAAAAACACTCATAACTATCTGATATACAATTATTTAAAAAAAATTAATTATTTTTTACCCACTTTTTTACCCACAAGTGGGTGTGGGTGCTCTTTCCCCATTACCTAGTAATTATCCATGAAAACTAACTGAGTCATAAGACGTTAACGTGCTAATATAGTAGTTTAAAAATTTATTGCGGTTAGCCTCCGCCGACATGCTCTTTCCAATAGCATGTAGCACTGATTTGATATCTATATTATCTTGTCTAAATGATTTAAACACATCGTTATCTGAATAGTAATGAGTTGCGCATATGGTGTTCATAAAATTGTAACAGTAGCTAGAACCCAGAGTAGACTGTCGTAAACTATTACTATGGGTATCAAACCTGTAAGGAAGGTCATCAAACACAGATCTTTTACACTCACGCATAAATGACAGTATAACATAAATATAAAAAAAGTTATTAAGTATTTCCCTAGTAGGAGAGGAGCACCATTGTTCAGTTACTATACTATCTAGCTGTATGCTTTCTCCATTAAAATTAATTTGTTCAGAATCAGAAACATTGTTAGGTTTACATAATAATGGATAAATTTTCACTAAAGCCCTATGAACATCTCTAGCTGATGCTTCGAAGCCTTTGGCAGTGTCACAGCAAATATTAACAAAGTTTGCACATGAAGATTCTGTAAAATGCTTAAGTTTATTAATTTTCAAAACGTCAAATGCAAGATAACGTATTAGCTTTTCATGGCTAGGGTCTGGAATTGAATATTCAACATCTACAAACCGACTTAAATACCCGCTTGCGTCGAATTCAGCTCCATAGCGTGTTTGTGCCATAGATCCGAGCTTAGCCATATCTACTGAGAGAACAAATACGATTCCTTCAACATCAAAGAAGTGCTTAACACTCTCAAGTAAGCGAATTGCATATTCAGGCTCGCAGCGATCCAGCTCATCAACAAAGAAGTAAAGTGGTTTTCCTTCATGGGAGATGCTGGTAACAAATTCGCGTAAACCATCTTTGAATTTGCGCACAGTGTTTTTCGTGGATGTATGCCCACCCTCAACATACTCTTTTATTTTATCTACTGCTCCTGCACAGGCGTCCAAGCCTGTTCCTATGGCTCCAGCTCCGGGGACGATCAAAGAGAGCAGAGAGGCCATTCCCGCGCTTGCTTTTAATAAACCAGGAACTTCATTTACGCATGAACTAAAGCCACTTTTTGCTTGTTCGTACCAACTTGCGGCTTCCTTGCGGGACTCAATGAATTCGCCTATTTCGCCCATGCAGGCCAGAAGCGGTTCTTTGTTGAAGTCATTTTCCCAAGCATCGAAAAGGATGCATTCATGACCTTCAAGTTCTAGCTGAGCTTTCCACATTTTCACGAAAGAGCTTTTCCCGCTTCCCCATGGTGCGCTGAGCGTCATTACCAATGGGGTGTCTGAGCCTTTCATCATCTGGACGAGATTGAGGACATGTTCTTTTCGACCAAGCTTGTCGTGCTCGAATGGCTTTTGGGGGTTGGTTACTTCAAATTGCGGTGGGCGGCGAAACATAATTGCTCTTTGGTCTATTTGTTTTAATAATACAGGTTACATTAGTACATATAACGGAATTGTTATCAGTAATAAACAAAAACAAATTGTAAAACTATTGACATATTTTTTGAGCATATTCCGGTGAGATATATAAAACAGGCTGAAAAAAGAAATAGGCTACATTTAGGATGCTGAAGAATAGATATAAGCAATGAAACTAAAACAACACAACTTGCTAATTTTAAAGCAAATGAATTATATTTTTTTAACAGTGAGTTAATAACGCTTTTGAGCTTGGTTGTTTTTTGTGAATTTATTAATTCAAAAACACATGTGATAATGCAAGTGTATGCAAATGCTAGAATAACGACTAAGGCTGCTGCGGTTCTTATCTCATGTATAAAAGATGCATTTTGAAAAATATTATCGGCCAATTTTTTTAGCGCCGAACTTTTTGCAAGTTCATTTTCAAACCAAAAATATGTTACCGCATAAGATATAGTGCTAAGAGCTGAAAATGCGACAATGTCATTCGCATCAATCATATATCTTTGTTTACAGGAGTATGTGTCACAGTTGGTTTTTTGTTCTTTGTCAAAGCTTTCCATATAAGTTACCTTTTTATTTTATGCTGTATAAAACACAAGTCAAATACATTGACTGATTTTAATAACGAAGAATTGGTAACATAAATGTAAGCCAGATAAAAGAGTATATCTCACTAATATATTAGGG
>JMSU01000330.1_pt1 | contig 12963 bp, 12 predicted proteins | sample 179011 | NCBI WGS metagenome assembly JMSU01 (sample SAMN02769580, study PRJNA246767) | bioreactor metagenome | isolation source: Culture-1 Bioreactor ArsB derived from microbial biomass from the upper 2 cm... | place: Germany: Bremen | collected day 87 after inoculation
GGTTGCATTTTTTCAAATGTAGGGGGCATGAGCCCCCTGATGTTGAAGCACTTATTAAAAAGAATATTTTACCTGTTAGACCTGGACGCAAAGACCCTCGTAAAGTCAAATCCAAGTCTACAGTGAGCTTCATATATAGAGTAGCATAATTTAAGCTAAAATAGAACTGTTTTGCAGAGAAAAATTACTCTGCTTTATTTGCATGTCTAAAAATACAATTTTTTATTTATTAATATTAAATTGTGATAAAAAAAAAGAGCCTTTCACTATTTTATAGTGTAAAACTCTTCTTTTACTTCTTAACTTAATGACATTGGGCCTATGGCTCTATTTTTTTATTGAGATAATCACTCTAGGAGAAATAGAAGCAAAACCGAGGGATTTGGTGTCAAATAGTATTCATTTCTAAAATTTTTTTTAGTTAAGATTAAGGAAATGAAAAGGATATTGCATATTTATGTAGAAATCTTAAGAGGGAATAAGAAAGAAAAATATGTAAAATCTAGAATTTTTTAATTGTTATGACATTGTTGGGGGAATGTCATATATCTTAGATAGAGGTATCGTTTTTAGGGAGGCTGTAAACATGACGACATCAATGATAAAGAAAGTATGTGGGGTAGAGTATTACAGACTAAAGGAAGAAGAGAGACATGAATTAAATAGTAAACAATTAGAGGCCAATTTAATTATTGAAAAAAAATTAGTGACCATCCTATTTTTTGTGGGAATAGTATTATTGTATTTTGATATCACGAAATTTCAAAGGCTCTGGTATGAAAATCCAGCCTACAAGCGTTTGTTTTATCTTCATATTGCTATAATGATAGTTTTTTCGATTTTTTTAGGTTTGGTGCATTTAAGAAATAGAGCACTAAAAAAAAGAAATATAAGACTGGATAAAGCTTTATGTTATGGACTAATTAGCTCGGTGTTAGTATGGTGTGCTCTATTGTCTGTTAATGCTCAGTTTATGCATGGACAGATATCAGCGTATATCGTAGGGGCATTTTGTATATCTTCTACTATAATAGTAAATCCCCGTAGCAATTTCATCATCTATACCTTTTCCTATATTGTATTTGTTACAGGTCTATTTGTTTTTCAGGATGATTATCATCAAATTGTTGGAAGTATAATTAATTCCTCCTTTTTGATTATTTTGGCTATTGTCACGGCTAACATTCACTTTTCAAACTACGTAAATGATTTTAGTAATAAGAAAATCATTTTTCAAAAAAATCAAGAGTTAGAGAACTCCCAAAAAAATCTTGAGAATTCATTAAAGAGTAGGTCAGATAAATTATACCGATACAACAAAATCTTGATTGATGAAATTAATAAGAGGCATGAACTGGAGATGGATGCCCTTAAGAATAAGCTTAAATATGAGCAAGAGAAGGGATTTCTAAATGAAAAAATTGAGTACGAGAAACTCAGGACAGAGTTTTTTGCAAACCTATCCCATGAGTTAAGAACACCTTTAAATGTTATTTTCAGTGCACAACAAATTTTATCCTTATTTGTACAGGATAGCTTTGATAAGGATAAAAGTGAAAAGGTGGATAAATATCTTAAGATAATTAAACAAAACTGCTATAGGTTAATAAGATTAATAGGAAACTTGATAGATATAACCAAGATAGATGTAGGAAACTTCAATATTGAAGTTCAAAATTATGATATTGTGAGTTTAATAGAGAGTATAGCACTATCTGTAAATGATTTTATCAAGGATAAAGAGATAAGTCTGATATTTAAGTCGTCTATAGATAAAAGGATAATTGCCTGTGATCCTGATAAGATAGAAAGAATGATATTAAACCTACTATCTAACGCTGTGAAGTTTACTCCTAAGGATGGGAAAATATTTGTAACTATAGATCAAGAAGATGATAGGGTTATTATATCTGTAAAGGATACTGGAATCGGAATACCTAAAGAAAAGCAAGATTCAATATTTGAAAGGTTCGTGCAGGTAGATAAATCTACTATGAGAAAAAGTGAGGGCAGTGGCATTGGATTATCCCTAGTCAAATCTTTGGTTGAGATGCATGGCGGAATTATTAGCCTAGATAGTGAGGAGGGAGAGGGTAGCGAATTTACGATGGAGCTACCAATTAAAGTTTTAGAGGTCGCAAATGAATATCATGATGAGATAGCTTGTACAAAGCATGAAAAAGTTGAAAAAATAGATGTTGAGTTTTCCGATATATATCTTTAAGCTCGAATTACTAGTCAGCCGGCTTTGAGTATTTTTCCTGTTTCGACGAAGAACAGTTTTCATTTAATTGAATAAGTGAAGGCATGGTTTTCTAAATTGTCAAAGGAAGAGCTCAAGGCCGGTTTGATTTTTGATAATAATTAGCATTAATTAAACATATTATATTATGATGGTTTTATAGTAATAAAACTGATAATTTAGGGGGGGAATTGCAATGGGATCTGAGTTCTATAAAAGGGTACATGAGAATCCGATAATTTGTGCAATTAGTAACCTAGAAAAATTCGATTTAGCTGTTAGGTCACCCTGTGAAATAATTTTTCTTTTGAACGGAGATATATTTAATTTGAAAAATACTGTGTCGAGGGCTAAGGATAATAAGAAACTAATATTTATTCATCTAGATCTAATGGAAGGATTTTCGAAGGATGTTGTTGCACTTAAGTATATAAGTAAGAGTATTAAACCCGATGGCATAATTACTACAAAAAGTAATCTAATAAGGATAGCAAAGGATATGAATATTTTTGCTATTCAAAGGCTGTTTTTACTCGATTCATTGTCCCTTGAAACAGGTATTAAGTCAGTTAGAGCTACAAGACCCGATGCCGTTGAGATATTGCCTGGAATAATGCACAAGACTACAAAGTATGTTACTACTCAGATAAAAACACCTGTTATAACGGGTGGACTTATAAAGGATAAGGAGGATGTTGTATTAGGTATCAAGGCAGGAGCTGTTGCCATTTCATCTAGCAATGAAAAGGTGTGGTATATGTAGTGGGGGGCGAAAATATTTTTAAAAAAGTTGTATATACTTGGACAAGATATCATATTAATTATATAGGAAGCCTGCGTTGATACTTTTTATCAAATTACATAATAAGCTAGTATGTTTTCTTGGTAAAAAATATCAACAGCAAAGGATTAAATACGCATGATTCTGAAAATTCTCAACAGAATTCAGTGTTTCCTTTGTTGGCACGATACTTGCTTTATAATATAAACAAGTATCAAAGATCTTTGATTTCATCAAAAATAAGGGAGGGGGTGTCTTAATGAAGCATTTGGGTACTGTACTTGGAGCAGCTATAGCAGGTATGTTTGTTATGAGTGTATGGGGTAAGTTTGTAGAGGCATATGGAATAGGTGGAGGCTGGTTTGCAGGGCTGATAATCATCGGAACAATGTGGTTTTTAAATCACTATATTGGAATCCATAACAACGATGGAGCTTTTATTGATATGGCATTAGGTATAGGTGTAGCTGGAACAATGAGAGGGGTATTTGAAGGCGGAGCTGAGGCCGGTATTGCTTCTATACCAACTTTAGGTTTTGTTATATTAGGTGGTATGGTTGGCGGTTATACAGCTTATAAGCTTGAGGTATACCTAGCGAAGAAAGCAGAAGCAGAGGCATAAAAGTCTAAAGCGTGTTATGAAGAATATATATGGAAAGGGGGAAGAAGATAGATGTCAGGTGGCGCTATGATAACAACATTTGCAGGTGCATTTATATTCCCATTTTTAATTAGATTGTGTTGGGGGAAAATGTGTGATTCTTGGGGACCTATAGGTGGTTGGATGGCAGCAGGATTTATAGTTGGTACTGCGTGGACCTTAAACCATGGTGTAGGTTTCATTGTACAATCAGGTCCAGCATGGGTAGATATGGCTTGGGCAGCAGGGGCAGGCTTATTTGTAGCATCGGTAGCTTCGGGGGATAATGCAGGAAAGGGATTAGTAAACGGAGCATTCGCAATTTTAGGTGGAGTAATTGGAGGATTTATACTTTCTTGTCTAGGTTAATTTAAAATAATAAAATTGAACTATAGGGATTATAAGTAGAGACTTTAATTTATACACTTCAAAAACTCTCAGAAGCATTGAGTGTTTTGATATGTATAAATTAAGTTCTACTACATAAACCCTATATAGATAAGCAACTTCAGAACTTAAAAAAATTATTAAATATTGAAGTTGCTTATCTATAATTCAAAGCATTATAATTTGGGACATTTAGTCCCTTGTTTTTAGCCACAATAAATAAGAATGAAAATTAGGAGGGGGAAAAACTGTGCAAAAAAAATACATATTAGCTTTAGACCAAGGAACTACAAGTTCAAGAGCAATCATATTTAATCATGAAGGTGAAATAGTAAAGGTAGCGCAAAAAGAGTTTACTCAGATCTATCCTAAGGCTGGTTGGGTAGAGCATGACCCAATGGAAATATGGGGATCTCAAAGTGGAGTTGCTAGGGAAGTTTTAGAAACTGCTGGAATAAGTCCAGAAGAGATAGCGGCAATCGGTATTACTAATCAAAGAGAGACAACTGTAGTATGGGATAAAAATACTGGAAAGCCTGTATATAACGCTATAGTATGGCAATGTAGAAGAACTGCAAGCATCTGTGATGACTTAAAGGGACGTGGGCTTGAAAGCTATATTAGAGAAAATACAGGACTTGTTGTTGATGCTTATTTCTCAGGAACTAAGGTTAAGTGGATACTTGACAACGTTGAAGGAGCAAGGGAAAAGGCTGAAAATGGTGAATTATTATTTGGTAATATAGATACTTGGTTAATATGGAACCTTACAAGGGGTCAAAAGTTTGTAACTGATTATACAAATGCATCTAGAACTATGCTATACAATATCAAAGAGCTTAAGTGGGATGAAAAAATCCTTAATGAATTAGGAATACCTGCTTCAATGCTTCCAGAGGTTAAGCAATCAAGTGAAGTATACGGACATACTGATGTTAAGACATTTGGTGGAGCGGAGATACCTATAGCTGGTATAGCAGGAGATCAGCAGGCAGCTCTATTCGGTCAAGCATGCTATAAACCAGGCATGGCTAAGAATACCTATGGAACAGGCTGCTTCATGCTGATGAATACAGGAGAAGAAATGGTTCCATCTAATAATGGATTATTGACTACAATAGCCTGGGGTGTAGATGGCAAGGTTGAATATGCTCTAGAGGGAAGTATCTTTGTTGCAGGAGCATCCGTACAGTGGCTTCGTGATGAGTTAAAATTAATCGATGATGCAAAGGACAGTGAGTACTTTGCATCTCAAGTAGAGGATACAAATGGTGTATATGTAGTACCTGCATTTGTTGGTCTAGGAGCACCATACTGGGATATGTATGCAAGAGGAACGATAGTAGGACTTACCCGTGGAGCAAATAGAAATCACATAATCAGAGCGACACTTGAGTCGATTGCATATCAGACTAGGGATGTACTAGAAGCAATGCAGGATGATTCTGGTATTGATCTTCAAGCACTTAATGTGGATGGTGGAGCAGTTGCAAACAACTTCTTAATGCAGTTCCAGTCAGATGTACTGGGAGTTTCTGTAGATAGACCAGTGGTTGCGGAGACTACAGCACTTGGTGCAGCATACTTGGCTGGCTTAGCAGTTGGATTCTGGGACAGCAAGGAAGAAATAGGTAAGAAGTGGGCAGTAGACAAACATTTTGACCCAGCAATGGATACTGAACTTAAGGAAAAGAAATATGCCGGATGGAAGAAGGCAGTTAAGAGAGCGTGCGAATGGGAAGATGCTGAATAATTCAAAAAATTCTGCATATATTATAACAATTGTAGAGATTCATGATATAATAGTATTAAGAACTTAATACTTAATAGGCGTGAGATTTGGAGAGCCGTGCTAGTTAATCCTATGGAAAGATAGGGTTAGCTAAGTACGGCTTTTTTATTTACTATAGAGATTCCAGTCAAAACTTTAATTTATACACATCAAAAATCCCCAGATGCATCGGATCTTTTGATATGTATAAATTAAGATTTACTTGGAACTCTCTGTAGGTAACTGACAGTTTGTGAAATTCATATAATGAAGATAAGTAAGATTCCAACTAAAAAAGGTGGGATAGTAATGTATGATGTGGCTATAATTGGTGCTGGGGTTATGGGTACTTTTATAGCGAGGGAATTATCCAGGTTTAAACTGGATATAGCTCTAATTGATAAAGATAACGATGTATCAAATGGAACAACTAAAGCTAACAGTGCCATAGTACATGCAGGATATGATGCCAAAGTAGGCACAAATAAAGGAAAGTTTAATGCTTTAGGAAACCCCATGTTTGATAAAATCTGTGAAGAACTTGATGTACCCCTAAAAAGAATCGGTTCTCTAGTTGTGGGCTTTGATGAAGAGGATCTTGAAACAATTAAAGGGCTTTATGAAAATGGAGTAAAGCTAGGAATAGCAGGTATGGAAATTTTAGATTACAAAGGAGTTAAAGAGAAGGAACCTAACATTAGTGATATGGCTACTGGTGCCTTACATGCGCCTACATGCGGGATTGTAGGACCTTGGGAGCTTGCCATAGCTCTTGCTGAAAATGCTGTAAATAATGGAGTAGAGTTACTATTAAACAATGAAGTAAAGGACATAAGGAAGGAAAAAGGGATATATAGAATTATTACTGAAGGTCAGGAGATCCTTTGCAGATACATTGTCAACTGTGCAGGGGTATATGCAGACAAAATCAGTAATATGGTATCATCACCATATTTCAAGATAACGCCGAGAAGAGGGCAATACTATATACTTGATAAAAGCGCTGGGACACTTGTTAATACAGTTGTATTTCAATGTCCAACTAGATTAGGTAAGGGTGTATTAGTAGCTCCTACGGTTCATGGAAATATAATTATTGGCCCCGATGCTGAAAATCTAGAAGATAGACAGGATTTAAGCACAACGGCTGAAAGATTAAAGTTTGTAAAGAACTCAGCTATGAGAAGTATTTCTAATATACCATTTAATAAGATAATTACATCCTTTGCAGGACTCAGGGCAGAACCAAGTACAGGTGATTTTATTATTGAAGAACTGAATGATACAAAGGGATTTATAAATATTGCAGGCATAAAATCTCCAGGTCTATCATCTTCACCGGCTATTGCAGAGTATGTTGTAGAGTTGGTTAGAAAAATAGCTGGAGGCTTAGAGGGAAGGACTGACTTTAAGCCAAGAAGAAAAGGAATTATACACTTTGATACCTTAAGTGATCAGGATAAGGCTAAATTGATAAAGGAAGACCCTAGGTATGGAAGAATAATCTGTAGATGTGAAAACGTAACCGAAAGAGAAATAGTTGATGCCATAAATAGAAGTGTAGGGGCAACAACAGTAGATGCAGTTAAAAGAAGGGTAAGACCAGGAACTGGAAGATGCCAAGGGGGCTTTTGCGGACCAAGGGTTGTAGAAATATTAGCAAGGGAACTAGGTAAGAATATTAATGAAATTGTTAAGGCTGGAGAAGGTTCATATATTCTTACAGAGGAGACAAAGGGAAAGACTATATATAATGCTGACAAATTAATAGCAGTGTCAAATGAAGAGTGAAGGGAGTGAAGATTGTGACTAAATATGACATTGTAGTTGTTGGCGGAGGACCTGCAGGACTGGCAGCGGCAATTGAAGCAAAGCGCAGTGGTGTAGACAGCATATTAGTTATAGAAAGAGACAGAGAGCTAGGTGGGATTTTACAGCAGTGTATTCACAATGGATTTGGCCTTCATATATTTAAAGAAGAACTAACTGGGCCGGAATATGCAGAAAAGTTCATAGATGAGTTATTTGAATTGGGAATAGAATATAAATTGGATACCATGGTTTTAGATATTACTAATGAAAGGGAACTAAGTGCTGTCAATTCAGTCGATGGATTTATCAGGATCAGTGCAGAGGCAACAATCCTAGCAATGGGTTGTAGAGAAAGAACTAGAGGTGCTATTAATATACCCGGTACTAGACCATCAGGGATTTTAACTGCTGGTACTGCTCAAAGATACATTAATATGGAAGGTTATATGGTGGGTAAAAAGGTGTTTATTCTTGGTTCAGGAGATATAGGACTAATTATGGCAAGAAGAATGACTCTAGAGGGTGCTGAGGTCAAAGCGGTAGCTGAATTAATGTCCTATTCAGGAGGTTTGACAAGAAATATAGTTCAGTGCTTAGATGACTATAATATCCCACTGCTATTAAATCATACCGTCGTTGAAATAATCGGAAAAGAAAGAATTGAGGGCGTAATAGTTGCAAAGGTTGATGAAAATAGAAAACCAATAAGAGGATCTGAAAAACACCATGAGTGTGATACCTTACTACTGTCCGTTGGCTTAATACCTGAGAATGAGCTATCTGTGGGAGTAGGAATCCAAATCGATGATGTAACAGGCGGACCGGTAGTTAATGAATCAATGGAGACATCAATTGAAGGAATATTTGGTTGTGGTAATGTTGTTCACGTACACGACTTAGTTGACTTTGTTACTGAAGAAAGTAGAAGGGCAGGAAAAAATGCAGCTAAGTTTGTAAGGAAAGAGATAAGAACTGAGGGGTCTGTAATTGAAACAAAACCAGGTAAGGGCATAGGTTATATAGTGCCACAAAGAATAAGGAGTCTAAATTTAGAAGATAAACTGGATTTATTTATGAGGGTTAGGGATATATATGTAGGTGCTAAGATCGTTATCAAATCAGATAATGAAATAATTAAAAAATTTAAAAGACCTCATATGGCACCGGGTGAGATGGAACATATAGTATTAGATGCAGGTATATTGAAAGAAAAGAAAGTATCAGAGCTATTAATTTATATTGAAAGTGAGGGGTCCTAGGCATGGATAAAAAAGAAATGATCTGCATTGTATGTCCTATAGGCTGCCACCTTACTGTAACAAAGGATGATGGTGAGCCCTCTGGATATTCTGTTACAGGCAATAAATGTAAGCGAGGAATTGAATACGGTATAAAGGAACTAACGAATCCAACAAGAGTTATAACATCTACTGTAAAAATAAAAAATGCCCATTTAAAAAGACTTCCAGTAAAGACCAATGGAGCTATTCCAAAGGGTTTGAATTTTGAATGTATGAGGTTGATTAATACTATTGAAGTAGTGGCTCCTATCAAAATGGGAGATGTCATTGTGAAAAATATCTTAGACACAGGTGTTGATTTAGTAGCATCAAGAAGTATGTAAGGGTGTGTGAGAGATGAGAATAGCAAAGATTAATGATATGAGCAAAGCCACCAAGTTTGTGAAGATGGATAATCATGAATATAATTATTCTCATTTATTTTGCAATATGTGTGATGGGATATGCATAATTAACGAATATGGATATATAGAATATGTAAATGCCGCTTATGAGAAAATATTTCATGTGGATAGAAATGATCTAGTTGGAAAAAGCATCTTTATGACTCTAAATGATGATATCATTTTGACTTCTTTTAGGGAAAAAAGGAGCGTTAAAGGGAAACTAAAGTACTATCATGGAAGCAGCCAAATTGCTGCATCGACTACTGTAATAGACCAAAATAGAAGCTTTTTTGGTGTGATTGCAATGTACTCAAAATGCGAGATAGAAACTATAAGCAACATGATTAAGATACCAGCAAATAGGGCTGTTTCTGAGAAGGAAAAACTATATAAGTTTGATGGTGCATTTAACGATATCATTGGGGAAAGTGAGGCCTTCAAAAAAGTTATGTATAAAGCTCAGAAGGCTTCGAAAACCTCTTCCACTGTACTTGTAAGGGGAGAGAGTGGTACAGGAAAGGAAGTAATTGCTAAGGCAATTCATAGAAACAGCAAAAGATCAAATGAACCATTTATAACTATTAACTGTGGTGCTATACCTTCAAATTTACTTGAGTCAGAATTATTTGGCCATGAACAAGGCTCTTTTACAGGGGCTGTGAAAAAGAAGATTGGCAAGTTTGAGCAAGCGGGGAAGGGAACAATATTTTTAGATGAGGTTGGAGATCTTCCGTTAGATATGCAGGTAAAACTACTAAGAGTATTACAAGAAAAAGAATTTGTAAGGGTCGGTGGGAATCAAACAATAGAAGTAGGTGCTAGAATAATAGCGGCTACTAATAGAAACCTAGAGGAAATGGTGGAAAGACAAGAGTATAGAGAGGACTTATATTATAGATTAAATGTTATTCCGTTGTATCTACCAACACTTCGAGAACGTAAAAAGGATTTACCATTACTCATCAAATATTTCATTGATAAATTATCAAAAAAAATCGGGATTCATTCTATAACTTTTACTAAGGAAGCCAAAAAGTGCCTTTGTAATTATGATTGGCCTGGAAATATACGGCAACTAGAGAATATTATTGAGCAATTAATCGTTTTATCAGACGATAATACTATAGATATTGATGATATACCAGGAAGGATTTCAAGGTTCTATGATGTAAACCGACCTAGCATTCAGGGCTCTTCTCTTATAAATCTGAAGGTTAATGGAGAAATTGCTACCATGGAGGATTATGAAAGGGAAATAATAAAACATGCTATTAAAAGATTTGGAAGTTTTAATGCAGCTGGGAAGGCTCTTGGAGTTACTCATAAAACAGTGGCCACAAAGGCACGGAAATATAACTTGGTGTAAAAATGTGCTATTGACATAATGTCAATAGCATTTTTTGTGGTAAATATGATAAACTAGGCACTATCCCGGATTAGTCATAGAAAATTTAAAACTCTGCTGCGTCCTTTTGATTCTAAGACATCCATCAAATTCTCGACGTACCGCATGGGTATGCCTTCAAACTTGATGAAAGCCTTAGAATTCAAAACTACTTGCACCCTTTCAGACTTTCTATGAATAATCCGGGATCATTAATTAAAAGGAGAAGTTAAAAATGAATAGAGAGTTAGTAAGTGAGAGACTTGTGCTAAAGGTATTGGATGATACTTTTGCAGATAGAGTTTTAGATTACAATGTTAGAAACAAGGACTTTCTTAGTCAATGGGAGCCTATTAGATCGGAGGAGTTTTATACACAAGAGTTTCAGAAACAACAACTCCAAGATGAATTATTAAAAATGGAAGAGGGAAAGATCTTCAAGGTCTGGATTTTCGAGAAATCCGATAAGGGTTTTAAAAAGGTTCTTGGATCTATTGCACTAAATGAGATAGTTAGAGGATGCTTTCATTCATGTTTTCTAGGATATAAAATGGATAAGGACAAAACAAAAAAAGGATACATGACAGAGGCATTAAATAGGGTAATTCAGTGCGCCTTTGATGAATTAGAGCTTCATAGGATTGAAGCAAACATTATACCGAGAAATGTTCCTTCTTTAAAAGTAGTAGAAAAAATTGGTTTTTATAATGAAGGCACTGCAAAGAAATATTTAAGAATCAATGGAGTTTGGGAAGACCATATACATATGGTTATTCGTAATGAAGCGATGGAGTAGATTTTAAAGGGGCTGTCTCGTAAAATCCTCTTATGAGTTTAGCACCGGGGTGTTTCAGAATGAATGAAGTTCGAGGTTTTAAAATTCAGGCGGTTTGGCTAGTACTGATGTACATGCCAAGTTGCCTGAATTTTAAATAACGCTGAAATTCGTCATTCTGAAACACCCCCTTTTGTATCGGTACAGTTGAGTATAAAGGATATTGAGCGGACTAATAGTATAACTTACAATTAAAGTGAAATAAAAATATTGGGCCAATATAAACATACATCTAGTAGGAGGGTTATAAACATGGATATAAGAAGAAATGAATTTTTACTGAGTGATAATAAAGAGTTAATAGACATTGAAGCCGCATATAGTATGTTATCAAAAACATATTGGGCGGCTGGTAGAACTAAAGAAACTGTTGAAAAAGCTATAAAAAATTCTATATGCTATGGTATTTATTTAGATGAAAGACAAATCGGATTCACGAGAATTGTTACGGACGAAGCGTCCTTCGCGTGGATATGTGATGTAATAGTTGATGAGGATTATAGGGGAAAGGGACTCGGAAAATGGATGGTTGGTTACGCCGTTGAGGATGAAAGAATAAAGGGCACCTTACAATTATTAGCCACTAAGGATGCCCATGATCTATATAAAAAATTTGGATTTGAATATAAAGAATGTATGTTTAAACCACGTGTCTAAGAATGACTCTAGGGGGTGTCTCAGAATGGCGAATTTCTGCGTTTTTTGAAATGTTCACCGACTTGGCACGTACGTCAGTACTAGCCAAACCGTTGAAATTTCAAAACCTTGAACTCCACTCATTCTGAAACACCCCGGGGCTAGACTCATGAGAGACCTTTATGAGACAGCCCCCTTTAAAACTTTAGCAAGCAAAACTGCCTGCATAATTTGGAATCTTCTGTTAATAATCCCGGAAAAAAATTAATAATATTTCACAATTATTAGTTTATATATGTTATAATAGTGACGAAATCAAGAGTAATCATGATTATATTTTTACTTATATTAATTAATTTGTAAAAAAATAGGGTGGAGTCACAGAGAATTTAGTAAAAATATGGGAAAAATCAACTAAGTTCATCAAAAATGGCAGAAAACTTTCAAAAAAAGCTTGATAAAAAAATATTTTTCTTTTAATATTTACTAATATAAGATAAAATTAGTAAGTGGGGGAATGTTAATTAAAAAACTATAGCTGGAAAACGTTTCATTGTGTATAATTATTATACTGTGACTAAAAAGATGGTATATATATACAAGGAAGTGTAAAACAATTTCCCTGACTTTAATGGGTCAAAAGCTGTTACTGATAAGTGTTATTTTACATAAAGTAGTATTTTGATGGCAATAATTTAAACTGTAGGTCATTTCAGAGAGGGGAATCTGACCTAAAGTTTCTATGGACCCAATTCTATTGAGAATAAAGGAAAGTATTATAAGGTCTA
>JMSU01000331.1_pt1 | contig 12944 bp, 12 predicted proteins | sample 179011 | NCBI WGS metagenome assembly JMSU01 (sample SAMN02769580, study PRJNA246767) | bioreactor metagenome | isolation source: Culture-1 Bioreactor ArsB derived from microbial biomass from the upper 2 cm... | place: Germany: Bremen | collected day 87 after inoculation
AATTTCAGTATTTATACTACCCTTCGTCAGGTCTACATTTAAAACTCTAGCCTCTGGAAACATTGACATAGTTAGCCTCCTTTTTTTATTGTTCTTGTAATGAAACTTACAATTCTAGAATTGTTTATTATCTTAATCTTTTAATCAGTAATTGTTTATGTTTATAACCAATATGGCCATTGAATAATAATCCAAAATTGAGGGGAGGAGGATTGAGCAATAATATAACCCAATCCACATTATTAAAACCAAATTGGAAGTTAGCTTAATATTTGGGAACTTTTTAATACTGCCTTAGTACTAATTACATCTACTCTAGCAATTACCTTAACTTCTTAAGAAAGTTTAGTAATAATTTATATGCGTTCTCATAATCTCCTTTATTTGCAACACTTACAGGTGAGCTAGTATACCTGCAAGGAACCGATATAGCGGCTGCCTTAGAACCGGCTCTACGGGTATGAATAGTTCCTGCAGCATTAACACCACAATTTGCTCTTTCAAATTGATATGGTATACTATTTGTCGTGGCAACTTCTTTTATCTGCTCTATTAACTCCAAATCATATATGGTTTTTTCGTCCATAATAGATATTGCGGGTCCGCAACCTAGTGTTGTAACTTTTTCATGTTCTTTAACCTCATGCATATCTGCACTAATAGTTCCTCCAACTACAATTGAGATATCTGGCGCAATATTGTATGAAGCTACTTTAGCACCTAAAGAACAAAGTACATCAAGATCGATAGGTCCTATTTTCTCTAAAACTGTAAAAGCTATATAAAAATCAATATCAAGTTTCTCTTTAAGCAAGGATAGCAGTAAGGAACAGCCTATTCTACCCTCAATGGATTTTGCTTTTATCAGGTTCTTACCAAATTCAACATAGTCGCTTTTAAAGCCTATGTAATCTCCAATATTTATTACCTTCTCAGCATCAGATTTGGATACACATCCAATATCAATATAAAGCTCATCTGCTTCTAAAGCCTTCCCACGTTTGTCCCTTTCTTTTAAATGTATAGCCGTAGATCCAATGACACCGTTGATTTTATTTTCACCTACCTCAACAGCCTTTGCTGTTAGAGTCCTATCATCAATTTCGCCTACTTTTTTAAATTTTAGGAATCCACTAGCATCTATACCTGTTACTATAAACCCAACTTCATCCATATGGGCATTAAGCATGATAGTTTTATCACCTTTTTTTCCTACATTATGAGCAATTACATTACCTATTTTATCAACCTTATAATTGCAACCTATTTCTTCAAGCTTATTTTTAATATAGTTTCGCACCTCATATTCATTACCCGATATACCCGATAGCTGGGCTAATTCCTTTAAAAACATAGCAATTCCTCCATACTTACATTATCGAGTTCGTTAATAAATCTTGCAAGAAGTCTACCTGTGTCTTCAATGTTCTTAATATTAACTGTTTCTATATTTGAGTGCATATATCTTATTGGCACTGATATTGCAAGAGTAGGTACTCCTGTTCTAGCAGCAATAACAGCATCAGCATCGCAACCAGTATACTCAGGAAATACGTCGTATTGAATATCAAAATTATATTTTTTAGCAATTTCAAAAATCTTCTTATTCAGCATTGGATTTGCAAGTGCTCCAACTATTATCCCTATTCCTTTATCTAATTCTAGTGTATCCTCTTCCTTTAGCTCAGGTGTCTTTCCAAAACCTACATCTATTGCTATTGCAATATCGGGGTCTATTTCATAGCCTACTGGTATCGCACCCCTTATCCCTACTTCTTCTTGAGCAGTGGCGGTAAAATATACATCGCTTTTGTGTTGTATTTTAGCAAGTTCTCTTGCGGTTTCAAGCATGACAGCAACTCCCGCCTTGTCATCTAAGCCTCTTCCCACAAAGCAGTTGTTCATAAGCTCCATAGGAGTTCTCTTAATCCCTATGGCATTACCAATTTCTATCAGCTTAGATAATTCTTCCTTGCTATACCCTGTATCTATATATAAATCATCAAATTTTAGAGCTTTTTTTCTATCTTCAGATTCAGTTAAACATAGCGGCTTTATTCCGATGACCCCATATACCTTTTCTTTACCTAAAATTTCAACCTCTTGGGCAACTACGGTAATAGGATCTACTCCTCCAATATTTGTAAAGCTAACAAAGCCGTCCTTATGTATACCCTTTACCATAAGTCCGATTTCATCCATATGGGCCACTAGCATAATTTTAGTATTGTTTGTTCCCTTCCTTTTGAAAATAAGACTCCCGATGTTATCTTTTTCATAACTGTCGACAAAAGGGGTAAAATAATTTATAAGTCTATTGTTTTCTAGGTATTCATACCCTGATATATAATAATCACTACATATATCATGTAGAAAGTCATTTATAAAACTCATATAATCCTCCTTTATGAGAAATAGTGGACTTAAAGCTTAAACAACTATTCCTTCTATAATAAATGTTTCTTTGCAAGGCATTACAACTACTTACTTTCAATAACTGCAATTATAAGCTTAAGGGACTCCATAACATCTTTTTTATTAAACATCTCATTTCCTGTATGAACATATCTTGAAGGTATTGATATTCCACCGCTTGGCACACCTGATCTAGTCAAATGTATAGCTCCTGAATCTGTCCCACCAAACTCTAGGACTTCAAGTTGATATTCTATCTTATTTTTTTGGGCTAAACTCGTGAGCATCTCTTTGATCTTAGGATGGGCTAGTACTGATCTATCCTTTATTTTTATTGCGGTTCCCTTTCCGAGTTTTACTGCCATTTTATAGCCATTAGGTGTATCACCACTTGCCGTTACATCTACTGAGATTGCCAGATCCGGATTAATACCATAGGCTGAAGTTTTGCCTCCTCTAAGTCCTACCTCTTCTTGAACAGTAAATACATAGAAAATATCATAGTCAGATTTCACTTGTTTCTTTATTGCTTCAACCAAAATATAACATCCAATACGATCATCAACCGCTTTGCAGACTACGAAATTATCATTTTCATAATATTCACTCTTGAATACGCACATATCACCAATCTGTACTTTTTCTTCTGCTTCTTCCTTACTTAAAACACCAATATCAATATATAACTTATTGAGTTTTAATTTTTCGTCATCCTTTAATTCTTCGGAGTTAATAACCCCTTCAACTCCACTCTCAAATACCACACGTTGACCTAAATAAATATTCGGCTCTGTTCCTCCTACTTCAGAAAATCTTAGATACCCTTTGTCGTCAATAAATGTTATTATCATACCAATTTGATCCATATGGGCAGCAAACATTAATTTCTTCCCATTGCCCTTTTTATGAGCTATTAGATTTCCTAATGCATCTACAATTATTTCATCTACAAATTCTTTTATTTCACTACTGATAATTTCTCTTACTTTGTTTTCTCTACCACTTGGAGAAAAACAATCTGAAAGTTTTTTCATTAAATCGCTATTAAACTTCATTTCTATTACTCCTCTCAATTTCCCTTAATAGTTATCTAAAACAGACTACATGCTACCCAATGATCCTTTTCAATTTCCTTCAGCTTAATATCTGCTTTCCTACACTTTCCCGATGCCATTGGACACCTTGGAGCAAATCGACATCCTGGCTTAGGATTTATGGGACTTGTAACCTCTCCCTTTAGTATTTCTCTTTTTTTATTTCTGTAGCTTAAGTCTGGAACAGGTATTGCACTTAAGAGTGCCTTAGTGTATGGATGCTTTGGATTATTAAAAAGTTCTCTACTAGATGTCCTTTCTACACATTGCCCAAGATACATTACTGCTATTTCATCAGAAATATGTTTTACTACAGACAAATCATGGGTTATAAACATATAGCTTAGCCCTAGCTCCTCCTGAAGGTCCATTAACAGGTTTAGTATCTGGGCTTGTATACTTACATCCAATGCACTTACAGGCTCATCACATACTATAAATTTTGGGTCAAGTGCTAAGGCTCTTGCAATTCCGATACGTTGTCTTCTTCCACCATCTAGCTCATGGGGGTAGGTATTTACGAGTCTCTGAGACAAACCTACAATTTCCATTAACTCATTTACTCTTTTTTCTATTGCTTTTTTATCTTTTATTATTTTATTAACTATTATTGGCTCCTCAATTATTTCACTTACTGACTTCCGTGGGTTTAGGGATGCATAGGGATCTTGAAAGATTATTTGCATATCTTTTCTAATCTGATTAATTTGTTTTTTATTATATTCGAGTATGTTTTTTCCATCGTATAGAACTTCCCCAGATGTGGCTTCAAGAAGTCTCAAAATCACTCTACCTAGTGTAGATTTTCCACATCCTGATTCTCCAACAACTCCTATTGTCTGGCCCTTATTAATTGATAAATTCACCCCATCTACTGCATGTAAGTTTCCATAAGGTGTTTTAAAGTACTTTTTCAAATTTCTTGTCTCAATTAAGGGTTGATTCATTTTTCCACCTCATTCTCAATTTCTATATATCTTACGACGACCTCTATATTAAAGGCTATACATAATTATTTATTAAATAAATGACACTTGATTATATGTGTACCTGATCTGAAAGCCTCTGGTTCCTCTGTCTTACATTTTTCAAAACATTCAGGACATCGTGGATGAAATTTACATCCAGATGGTAGATCAGAAGGGTTTGGCATCAAACCAGCTATTGGACGTAATCGGGGAATTTCTTCCTTTAGATTTGGTATTGAACCAAATAATCCCTTTGTGTATTCATGGTGATTCTCTCCTGCAAAAATATCCTCAACAGTACCATATTCAATTATTTCTCCTGCATACATTATCCCTACAGTGTCACAGGTTTGAACAACGACACCAAGGTCATGGGTAATCAAAATCATTGATGTATTTAATCTGCGTTTCAACTCATCCATCATATCTAATACCTGAGCTTGTATCGTTACATCTAAGGCTGTTGTGGGCTCATCGGCTATTAACAGTTCAGGGTCACATGCCAAGGCTATTGCTATAACAACTCTTTGCTTCATCCCTCCACTAAATTGATGTGGATATTCATTTTTTCTTTGTGCTGGTATTCCTACGAGTTCTAGCATTTCCTCGACTTTTTTTTCTATTTCTTTTTTGTTCATTTTCGTGTGGAATCTAAGAACCTCTGCTATTTGTTCCCCTATAGTTAGAACAGGATTAAGACTTGTCATTGGATCCTGGAATATCATTGATATTCTTCCACCTCTTATTGTCCTCATAACAGATTCATTTGCGCTATCAATTCTTGTACCCTGAAATTCCACTTCCCCTTTGTATATCTTACCTGTATATTCTGGTAAAAGCCTCATTATGGTTAGAGCAGTAGTTGTTTTACCCGCTCCTGTTTCACCAACTATTCCAAGAGTTTCTCCCTTACGTACATTGAAGGATATACCGTTAACAGCCAGTACCTTTTCTTCATCTGTTTCATAGCCTATATGCAGATCCTTTACACTTAAAATATTTGGTTCCATCTCCTCCAACTCCTTCATATCACATATCTATAACCTGAGTCGATCATTTCAATATATCAATTAAATTAATGTCTACAATGTAGATTTATAATCAGGGTTAAATACTATCTTTTCAATTTTGGATCTAATGAATCTCGGAGTCCATCACCTAAAAGGTTTAATGAAAGTACAGTCATCATTATTGCAATACCTGGAAATAGTACTAAATAAGGTGAATACCTAATATAATCTTTACCTTCCGATAGCATTGCTCCCCACTCGGGTTTCGGTGGCATTATACCTAATCCTAAAAAACTTAGTGCCGCAGCCTGCACTATTACACCGCCTAGACCTATTGTAGCTTGAACAATTACTGCTGCAAACGTATTTGGTAATACATGAACAAGTATTATTCTTCTATCTGACGATCCTATGGCTCTTGCTGACTCTATAAATTCCACTCCTTTTATTGACATAACAGAAGATCTTACAATTCTTGCATAACGAGGTACACTACTTATGCTTAGCGCTATCATAAGGTTAATAAAGCTAGGCCCTAATGCAGCTACTATGGATATGGCTAATAACATTCCAGGAATTGCTGTAAGTACATCCATAGCTCTCATAATAATATGGTCGGTTTTACCACCATAAAAGCCTGCAATTGCGCCAAGTATTCCTCCGACGCTCAAAGAAACTCCCACTACGAAAAAGCCTATAAACAACGATACTCTGCTACCGTATATCATCCTTGAAAGAGTGTCTCTGCCCATGGAATCCGTTCCTAATAGATGCTCTTTACTTGGAGGCTTAAGTTTATTCTTTATATCTTGTTTTACAACCTGTGTATCATAATCTATAAAAAATGGTGCAATTAAAGAAATAGTTATCATAACAATTAGAATAATAAGTCCAACCATAGCCAATTTATTACGCTTTAATCTTTTCCAAATTCCTTGCCATTGAGAACGCTTTTTTTGATTATCTGCCATATAGAATGCCTCCTGTCTACGATTTGTATTGGGCTTTAATTCTTGGATCAATGTATGCATAGGATATATCAACTATTAAATTAATGATACCAGCAGTTAGCGCCATAAAAATAACCGATCCCATTACTATTGGTATATCTTTTGTTCTTAAACCTTGAAGTATTAGCGTTCCTACTCCCGGCATACCAAAAACCGATTCTACTAAAACTGTACCACCTAATAGAGTAGAAATATCCGTTCCTATAGCTGTTACTACAGGGATCAAAGCATTTCTCAGTGCGTGCTTCCATATTATGGTTCCTTTATCTGCTCCCTTAGCCTTTGCAGTTCTAACATAATCTTGTCCTATTACTTCAAGCATCGTAGATCTTGTCATCCTTATAAATACTGCTACACTGTATGCCGATAATGTTATTGTAGGTAAAATAAAATGCTTAAAGGTATCGGCACCTATAGCAGGAAACCATCCAAGTCCCAATGAAAAGGTTAATACTAACAATAATCCAAGCCAAAAATCTGGAATAGAAGCTAGTAGTAATGCTGTCAAAGTACTGATTCCATCTATTAACGAATACCTCTTTACCGCCGAAATAATACCAAATGGGATCGCAGTACATATTGCTACAATAGTACATAGCATAGCTAATTTAAAGGTAACTGGAAATCTTGAAAATATTTCTTTGAATACTGGTACTTTTGTTTTAAATGATTTCCCAAAATCACCCTTTGCAGCATTTCTCACGTAGTTGACATACCTAATGAAAAATGGTTTATCATATCCCATTTCCTTATTTAATTTTTCTACAGCTTGTGGTGTTGCATTTTGTCCTAATATTATCCTCGCAGGATCACCAGGAGTTAATTCCATGATTGAGTAAACAATGAATGTTACACATAGCAAAACTGGTATAAACATTAAAAGTCGCTTTATTATATATTTATGCATTTAATTACCTCCATCTACTTACACAAAACAACATATAAAAGAGACCCAATTCTTGAGCTGAACTTCTTCTCTTAGTGACTCTCTTTTATAGTCCTTTTTTGTGATTGTTCAACTTTTACTATCTGTTATACTTTTATATTGTCCTATCTATATTTTGCTTGTTTACCAACTAAAGTCGTGTACGTAATAGAAAGGCAATGGTAATGCCTTTACACCTTTTAATTCTTTATTAGCAGCAATATTTGTTACAGTCCAATAGAATGGTATACTAGGTACTTCATCATGTAATAATTGCGTTAGTTCTTCATAGGCTGAAAGTCTTTCTGATGGAGATGAGCTTTTTCTTCCTGTTTCAAGCAATTCATCTAATCTATCATTTTTATATCTCGTCCAGTTTGCTCCACCAATTTGGCTAGAGTGCATCAAAGCATAGACACCCTGGTCAGCATCAGCAGCTAAGTAACCCCATCCAGAAATCGACATATCAAATTCACCTTTTATATTTGAGTCTAAAAAGGTACCCCATTCAAGCATCTCGATTTCACAGTTCACACCTATTTCTGATAAATTAGACTGAATTACCTGAGCCATTTTTGATGCTTCTTTATTAGAAACTGTGATTTTAGTATTAAATCCATCTGCATATCCAGCCTTTGCTAATAATCCCTTAGCTTTTTCAAAATCTACTGGATAGGATTTAACTTTATCTGTATATCCAAAGGCTGCAACAGCAATATGATTTTCTGCAACTTCCCCTATCCCTTCTGTCGCTGCATAAAGAATTGCCTCTTTGTCAATTGTATAGGCTATAGCCTGTCTTACTAGGGGATTGTTAAATGGTTCTTTCGTGCAGTTTATGCTCATAAAATTTGATCTTAAAGCTTGTTTTTCATAAAACTCCAAGTCAGAATTATTCTTTACATTCTCTATATCAATAGAAGCCACATTAATCAAAGCATCTATTTCCTTGTTTTCTAGAGCAATCAGACTTGTACTCTGATCAGCAATAACTTTAAAAGTTACTTTTTTCATTGGAGCTGGTCCATTGTGAAAGTCTTCAAAGGCTTCCAATACTATCTTGTCTCCTGCCTTCCACTCAACAAATTTATATGGTCCTGAACCTACAGGATTTCTCGCAAATTCGTCTCCTGCTTTAGTTACAATTTCTTCATTTACTATTGCTAACTGTGGAGCTGCCAATAGTGTTATGAAAGGCCCATATGGATACACTAGTGTGATTTTTACAGTATACTCATCAATAACCTCTGTCTTTTCTACACATTCAACAAGTTCTGCAGCATGTGGTGAATCCATGGCTCTATCGAGAGTAAATTTAATATCTGAAGCTGTAAGTTCATTTCCATTGTGATATTTTATTCCTTCTTTTAATTTGAATATATATTCTAATCCATCGTTAGAAATTTCCCATTTTTTTGCTACATTAGGTACAATTTCTCCATCAGAGTTCTCTCTTACAATAGTGTCAAAAATGTTAATTACTATACGCTGGCTAGTAGTATCACCATTAAATTGTGGATCTAAGTTTACCGCATCACTATCCTGTCCTATTATTAAACTATCTTTTTTATTACTAGCATCTTCACCCTTTTCACTAGAATCACTAGTTGTTTTGTCGTTTGACTCGTTATCCTTTGAACATCCAGCAAAAACAATAGTAAAAGCTAATACAATAACTAGTAGAAATACAATTTTCTTTTTCATAAACAAACCCCTTCCTTCGCTGTTTTTTGTCACTTTACAAAATTCCCAACTATAAAACTATTGAAAATTTTCAGACTATATTTGTTATAAGCAATTATCGTGCCATCTAATTCAATTTATAACGCTATTGATTCTACTCACTTTAATAATTATAGTCTCCTACAATCATAGGTTTTGGGGTGAATGGGGGTTTACTTTTAAACAATTTGACCCCATTTATTGCTTATAAAACCTTAAGATTAGTTTTCTTAACATCTGAAGTTTAATAATCGCAAAAAAAAGCTCCAGATTATTCTTAGAAAAATATAAAATACTCAATGGCATTCTATTCTTTGAATAAACTGGACACTTTATAGAGTTCTGATAATTTAAGATGTGTATAGGGATTTAAGTAAATACTTTATAATTTAATAAATTTGAAAACTAAATTTAAATTCTAAACTTATCAAATACTTCTTCATTAAGTGTAACACCAAATCCTGGACCATCAGGGACTTTAACACATCCGTCAACAATTTTAATATCTTCATTGAAAATATTGTCTTCAATAAGAGATAATTCAGTAAATTCACTAGCAATTGGATGTATCTTCATTGATGCAACTAAATGAAGTTTTGCTATCATTGAGAATCCTGGCTCTATCTCAGTTCCAGCAATACAGAATATTCCACAAGCTTCAGCTACAGCTTCAACTTTTTTAGCTAATGCCAATCCACATGTTTTAGCTATCTTAGCATTTACAATATCAGCTGCGCCATACTCTGAAATCCTGACAACATCTTGAGGCGTCCATATACCCTCATCTGCCATTAGAGGAATTCCAATGTTGTTACGTATATGTGCCATTCCCTTTAAGTCCCAACTTGGAATTGGTTGCTCTAAAAGCTCAAGATTACAATTTTCTACTGCTCTCATAATCTTTATTGTTCCTACTGTATTCCATGCCGCATTAGGGTCTAATCTTAATCCTACATCGTCTCCAACTGCTTCACGAACTGCTTTTATTCTCGCGATATCTAATTTCATATCTTGAGAACCCTTTATTTTTATAACCTTAATTCCTAAACCTAGTACTCTATGAGCATTTTTTGCCATAGCTTCAGGTGTATCAATTCCTATCTCAGATGCAACTGGGATCATATCTCTAAATTTACCACCTAAAAGGTTATATACTGGTGTATTAAGAAGCTTACCAACCAAATCATGAAGTGCAAGGTCAATCCCCTCCTTAACACAAGTAACTCTAGCTATATTAGCATCAACTATTGACATGATTTTATGGATATTATAAGCATTTTCTCCGATTATCTTAGGCGCTATATATTTTTCAATCGTAGTGCTTATAGACTCTATTGTCTCACCATAGAATTCAGGTTCCCAAGCACAAGCCTCTCCAAAACCAATAGTTCCATCTTCAGTATAGATTTTTACTAAAACAGCATTTGAAGCTGTGAATGGAGTATATGCATCTGCAAATTTTTGAACTGGTAAGCTGTAAGGTATAACCTCCACTTTAGTTATTTTCATCTATTACATCCCCTTTCTTTTTATAGGCATATAAAATATTACTTCAATTTTTGACTCTTATCGTAGCAAGCTAGCATAGCTTCTATTATATTATTTCTGAAATTTGTCTTTTCAAGGACCTTGATAGCTTCAATTGTAGTTCCTCCTGGTGAGCATATAAAATCTCTAAGCTCACATGGGTGCATCCCTGTCTTTTGAACCATAGTACCTGCCCCAATCATAACTTGGGATGCAAAGCTATAGGCCATCTGTCTTGGGAAGCCTATTAATACCGCAGCATCAGCCATTGCTTCAATAACCATATACATGTAAGCAGGAGCACTTCCTGATACAGCAGGTATCATGTCTATATATTTTTCTTGAAGAACTTCAACACGGCCAATTTGTTTAAAGAAGTTAATAACCGCTTCTTTTTCTTTTTCGTCAAACTTACCTTCTGCGAAGGCCATTCCTGCCATACTCTTTCCTACAGTGGCAGGTATATTAGGAATTGTTCTAGCAATTTTAATGTCTTCTCCTAATAATTCCATTATTTCCTTTGTGCTGTAATTTGGAGCTAAGCTTACAAATATTTGATCTTTTCTAATGTGCTCTTTTATTTCAGGTGCAACAAACTTATAAACTTTTGGTTCTAATGCAATGATAACAATATCACACTTATTAACTAAATCCCCATTGTTCTCAGCACATTTAACACCATAATCATCTCTAAGTCTTTCCTTTGACTTAGGGTATGCTTCTCCACTCTTACCACTTACATAAATATTTGATACATCAATTTTATTTTCTACAAGTCCACTGATAATCGCCCTAGCAATGTTTCCAGTGCCAATAAATCCTATCTTATTCATTAAAACATTCTCCTTACTTTAGTAAATTTTTGTTATGACATTTTGCTTATATTTCATAAGATATATTCCTACTAATAAAAATAACACTTCTGAAAATGGAAAAGCCAACCACACACCAGTAAGTCCCATAAGATAACTTAACAGTAGCAGCATAAACAACTCGCATAAAACACTTCTAAATAGCGTCAAAATGGTAGAAATTCTTGCATAACCAATAGCTTGAAAATAGCTAGAAACACATGTGTTGCAAGCTGCAAAGGCAAGGGTGTAAAACATGTATCTTACTCCAACAACTGCCATCTCGATCATTTGTAAATTATCTCTATTAAATAACTGAACAACTTCCCTAGCAAAAAAAGTTCCAAGTAGAGTGAAGCCAATTGCAGAGATAATCCCTAATCTTATTCCTAAATGATAAGTTTTATACACTCTGTCATATTGTTTAGCCCCAAAGTTAAAGCTAATAATGGGTTGCATAGCCTGGCCAATTCCATGGAAAACCATATATGCTAGTGACTTTACATACATCACTATACTAAAAGCAGCTACTGCAACTTCTCCACCAATATTAATAATCACTCTATTAAATGTTAAATCTACTATTCCGAAGGATATTTCTCCCACAAAACTTGGAAATCCTATTTGAATAGTTCTTATTAATTCCTGCTTGTAAAGCTTCACACCTTCAAATTTCAAACTTAGATTACCTTTACTTTTTAAAAAATGTGGTATTAATACTAAGCAATTTACTACTTGAGAAATTCCTGTTGCCAAGCCAGCTCCTCTGAGCCCCATACCCATTGGATAGATAAATATATAGTTTAGAATGATATTAGTTATAGCACTAGCTACTATACCATGCATTGATGTTTTTGGATTTCCATCGTTTCTAACAATAACCGATAATGTCATTCCCACAATTGCTAAGGGAGCAAACCACGCTAACATATTTCCATACTCCACGGTTCCAACTAGGACAACATCATTTGCACCAAGTATTCTACATATTCTTACTGAATTTAGTAAAAATATAATCTGTGATATAACACTACTTATTACTATGATGATCATTGATTGTATAAAAATCCCCTGGGCCTCTTTAGGTTTTTCTTCTCCGAATTTTATAGAAATCAACGTAGAGCTTCCTACACCTATCATCATTGCCACAGCCATAAAAAAATGCAAATACTGGTAGTACAATATTAACCGCGGCCAGTGCCTTAGCCCCTATTTTATTGCCAAGAAAAATTCCATCTAAAACAATGTGAACTGACTTAATCACCATACCAATAACCGAAGAATACAGATAGTGATTAAGTAGCTTTTTTATTGAACCATTTTTTAAGTCAACCGCCTTATACATTATTGGTGCTCCTTCTCTAATCCCCCTATTAGCATGATCGTCTACCCCTTAGCAATTCAGGGAAATCAACCTTATAA
>JMSU01000332.1_pt1 | contig 12920 bp, 11 predicted proteins | sample 179011 | NCBI WGS metagenome assembly JMSU01 (sample SAMN02769580, study PRJNA246767) | bioreactor metagenome | isolation source: Culture-1 Bioreactor ArsB derived from microbial biomass from the upper 2 cm... | place: Germany: Bremen | collected day 87 after inoculation
GAACCTTCGCCCTTTTTTCACTTTTAGCGTTACTCCGTTAACAGCTCTAACTATCTCCTCTTTGGTCTCATAATTTATATATAAATCTTTTATCTTTAAAATTGCATCCTCCATTATTGAACCTCCAATAAATCTTTCTAGTTTTTAAGTTTCGGATCCAGCGCATCTCTAAGTCCATCACCTATGAAGTTCAGGGATAAAACAGTTAGCATTATAGCCATACCTGGGAATAGTACTAAATATGGTGAATATCTGATATATTTTTTCCCTTCAGATAATATTTCACCCCACTCAGGTTGAGGTGGCATTATTCCAAGTCCTAAAAAGCTAAGTCCAGCAGCCCCAAGAATTGTGCCACCTAGGGATAAAGTTACTGTTACTATTATCGGGGCTAATACATTTGGAATTACATGTACTAATATTATTCTTGGATCTGTAGAACCTGCGGCTCTTGATGCTTCAATAAATTCAGATTCCTTTACAGCCATAACCGATGAACGCACTATCCTTGGATATGCTGTTATTCGTGATATAGTCATAGCTATAACTAGATTTTTAATTCCAGGACCTAGTGAAGATACAATCGCAATCGCTAGCAATATTGGAGGTACTGATCCCAATACATCAAGGGATCTCATGATTATGTTATCTGTTTTCCCACCATAGTAGCCAGCAATTGCACCAAGACTACATCCAAAAATTAATGAGATTATAGTTACAGAAAAACCAACAAACAAAGATACTCTTCCCCCATATAAGACCCTAGCAAAGATATCTCTTCCAAAGGAATCCGTTCCAAACCAATGCTCCCCACTAGGTGCTTGAAGCTTGTTAGGTATATCTTGAGTAATTATGTCCGTTTCATAGTCATAAATAAATCCCGCTAAAGTTGTTGAAACTATAATAATTGTCAGCAATATTAATCCAAAAACTGCAAGCTTGTTTGCCTTTAATCTATACCAAACCTCCGCCCAAAGGGACTTTTTCTTTACTACTTCACCTGAATCTATTTTCTTTGTTTCATGGGCTTCCTTTATCAATTTCATCCCCCCTTATTATGATTTATATTGACTTTTAATTCTCGGATCTATATATGCATAAGAAATATCAACTATTAAATTTATTAAGCCTCCAACCAAGGACATCAAGATAACCGATCCCAAAACTATAGGTACATCTTTACCCCTAATACCTTTAACTAGCAGACTTCCAACACCAGGCATTCCAAAAACTGTTTCTACAAGCACTGCGCCTCCTAATAAACCGGCTATATCTCCTCCTACCACTGTCACAATAGGTAGCATCGCATTTCTTAAAGCATGTGTACTGATTATTCTTTTTCTATCTGCGCCCTTAGCCCTTGCTGTTCTTATATAATCTTGCCTTACGACTTCTAGCATTGTCGATCTAGTCATTCTTATAAGTGTTGCAACACTCACAGCCGCTAAAGTAAAGGAAGGTAAAATATAATTAACTAAGGAGTCAGCACCGGTTGCTGGCAACAATTTTAAACCAAGGGAAAAAATTAATATCAAAACCATTCCTAACCAGAAATCTGGAATAGATGCTAAAAGCATTGCAAGTGCTGTACTTATAACATCCGATAAACTATATTGTTTTATTGCCGCTAAAATGCCTAAGGGTATACCTACAATAATGGATATAAGGACACAAAAAAAAGTTATTCTTATTGTTACAGGAAACCTCGAAAAAATCTCATCTACGACTGATGCCTTAGTTTTATATGATTTTCCAAAATCTCCTCGTGCTGCATTTGCAATATATTTTACATATCTAACCACAAAGGGTTTATCATACCCTAATTCTTTACTTAATTTTTCTACAGCTTCTTCTGATGCATTTTTGCCCAGCATCATTTTTAGCGGGATTTCCTGGAGTTAGTTCTATTATTGCAAATACTAGGAAAGTAACGGCTAACACCACAGGCACCATAAGAAATATCCTTTTTAATACATACCTGTACATATAAAAACCTCCATTTTTTCTAAACTATAATCATTAGAATAATATTCAATCATCATTTTAAGTCACTGTTTTCTCTACCTCCTTCTTAGCAGTTTCATTTTTTAGTCTCTCATGGGATATAAAATACATGCTTTGAAAAATCCAATAAAACTCAGGGAAATCGAACCAATCGGTTTTGGTCAGATTTCTCATCGAGAAATGACCACGTTGAAATACTTTGAATATTTCAACAATGTTAAAAGTTGCAAATATTGTGCCAAAAAATAATGTTTGAGAATACTGAGTTTTACATGGTATACTGTTTAAAAAGAAAAAAATGGGTTTTTACATCTCTCCCCCATTCACCCCACATAATCTATATGTAAATATCTATATATTAATAATCATCATATTTTCAATAGTAACCTTGATACAGCTTGAAATATCTAAATATTCAATCTATAATATTAATTAACAAATATTTTATTTGCTATATAAGTTACGAAAAATCTATTACATTCTGGAGACTTGCCATCCTCAGAAATGCTGGATGGCAAGTCTCCAGAATGTGAGATCTTTATCGTATTATATATATTAACCCATAATCTATAAAGCTTGTTTTTTTACTTCTAAAAGAAAATAATAATACATTAAAGGAAGGTCTCCAAAGATGAAGAAAATTATTTTTATTGGTTATTGTAAGAAAAATACCGACGTCTATCGTAAGCAGATTAAGGAATTATTTGATGGAAATATACTAGTTGATACAATACTTATAGAAGAATTGAAATATGTTAAAAACCTTCACTACGATTTGATTTTGATTCCTTCTAATAAATTAATTGATGAAATCAAACCAAAAGTTAGTATAGAGGGCAATGTAATTATTTATAGTAGAACCTTAACTGTCTTTGGAATTAATGTTCTAAAAAGTATTGATTGTGATCAAAAGACATATATGGTTGATAAAAATAAATATATGGCAGAGAAACTGACTAGTACAATATTTGAACTCGGTATAAGGCATTTAGATATTATTCCTATTGATTACACGGATTTAAATAAAGTTAATCCTAATTCTCTAATTTCTTATTCTAATGATTTAGTAAAAGAAAATTGCCTACAATATGATATAGGTGAAGTAGTCTTAGATGTAAATACTATTATTGAAATAGGAATGAGATTGGGGTTAGATGGAATATTAAGAGATAAAGAAATAAAAAAAGTTTATAAAGAAAACTCAACTTCAAAATATGGATTATCAAAGCTATTTAATAAATTGAATAAATATGAAAGTACAGTTTTAATATTATTTGATGTAATCGATGATGGATATATTGAATTAGATTTAGAAAAAAAGTTATATTATTGTAATAATAATGCTATTAGGATTTTAAATGTAGATGCCGAAAATTATTCTTATATTTCTATAGAGAAATTCTTTAATAAAGACATTATTGATAAAGTCTATTTAGAGAAGAAGATAGTTAAAAATGAGATTATAACTATCAATAATGAAAATATTGTACTTACTATTTATCCAAATATTAATTCCGGGAAATTTTTCGGTGCTACTGCTATAATAAATCAATTTAGCGAAATCGAAAAAAGACAAGATGAAATACGAAATAAAATAATTCGTAAAGGTCATAGAGCAAAGTATCATTTTGAAGATATCATCGGAGAAAGTAAAGAAATAGAAGTATGTAAATCAATGGCTGAAAGGCTAGCCACATCGGAGGCTTCAATCGTAATAGAAGGTGAAACTGGAACTGGAAAAGAATTGTTTGCTCAAGCAATTCATAATGAATCTATCAGAAAAAATTTTCAATTTGTTGCTGTAAATTGTGGTGCATTACCTGCAAACATATTAGAAAGTGAATTGTTTGGCTACGAAGAAGGGGCTTTTACAGGCGCTCGAAAGGGAGGTAAAATTGGCCTTTTCGAACTTGCCCATAGAGGAACAATATTTTTAGATGAAATTGGAGAAATGCCTATTAATCTGCAAATGAAACTTCTAAGAGTTCTACAAGAAAAAGAAATAATGAGGATTGGTAGTGATAGCGTTAAGCATATTGATATTAGGGTTATATCCGCAACGAATAGAAATTTAGAAGATTTAGTTGATGATGGTAACTTTAGACAAGATTTATATTACAGATTAAAGGTTCTACCATTGTATATTCCACCACTTAGGAATAGAAATATTGACATTTTGTTATTACATGATTATTATAGAAAAAAATTAGGCGGTACATATAAATTAAGTGACGAAGCAAAAAAGATTTTATTGAATCACAATTGGAAAGGTAATGTAAGAGAATTAAGAAATTTTGTTGAATTTTTTGTAAGTTCTAATAAGTATGTTATTGAAGATATCGATATACCTATAAGGTCAAAACAACAGAATGTTTCAAATAATACATTGAGCACCTATGACAAGTTTATAAAGCTCTGTGGTAATGATATTGATAAATATATAATTATTTTAGAAATGTTTGAAAAGAGTTATGAGAAAAAACAAAGAATTGGAAGAAGAAGTCTATATCAGGAACTATCCCAAAAAAATATTTTTATAACAGAGCAGGAAGTAAGAAGAATTATAAAAGAGCTTGAAGAATTGTCCCTTGTATCTGTAGGTAAGGGCCGAAAAGGAAGTCAAATCACAGAATATGGTAAGCAAATTTTCCATACTATTAAGACAAACAGAAGCTAATGTGAAATTTATCCAATTATAAAAAGGAGGTTGCAATCAACCTCCTTTTTATACTTTTTATAATTATTTTACATAAATACTTTTTATCTCTAAAAATTCTTCGTACCCTTCTAGTCCGCCTTCTCTTCCTAGCCCAGACTGCTTGTATCCTCCAAATGGGGCATTAACATCCCATTCACCATTATTAACGTATATAGTCCCTGTTCTTATCTTTCTGGCAATTTTATTTGCCTCTTCTGCTGGACCAAATACTGCTCCTGCTAGGCCATAAATGCTATCATTAGCAATTTTTACTGCATCCTCAGCTGTGTCATATGGCATCACAACTAATACTGGTCCAAATATCTCTTCTTGAGCTATTACCATGTCCCTAGTTACATCAGTAAACACTACTGGTTTAACATAATAACCTTTATCTTGTTTCTGAGGTACTTCACCTAGAAGCATCTTTGCATTTTCTTTTAGTCCGATTTCCACATACTTTCTAACCTTGTCAAGTTGCTTTTGTGATGATAATGTTGCTATGTCAACATCTTTATCATTTACATCTCCAAATTTATAATCATTTGTTTGTTTTATAATTATTGCTTCAATAGCTTCCTTCTCATCCCTTGGAACTAAAAGTCTTGTTAGAGCGTTACATGTCTGGCCAGAATTAAGATAAACAGTATCTAGAGTATTTTTTATTGCTAGTTCATAATCTCCACCCTTAAGAACAATTGTAGCCGACTTTCCGCCTAGTTCTAATGCCACTTTCTTAATTGTCTCTAAAGCTAACTTTGCTACTTCTTTCCCTGCCTCAGTCGAACCCGTAAAGGATATCATATCTACATCTTTATTTTTTGCTAGTAGATTTCCAACTTCTCCACCCCTACCAGTCACAAGGTTGTATACTCCAGCAGGATATCCAGCTTTATCTATCATATCCGTCAATATATATGAAGTTAAAGGTGTCATTTGACTTGGCTTTAGTACAACACAATTACCAGCTAGTAGAGCAGGAACAACTTTTTTTACTATTTGCTCTAAAGGGAAGTTCCAAGGTGTTAGTCCTCCTACAACCCCCACTGGCTCTCTTCTGACAATTGCATCATCAAGTCTTTTCTCATAGACAAAGTTTTGGGCTATTTTTATATAATTCTCAGCTTCTAATATAAATGGATCTACATGTACATCTCTTGATACCTTATAAGGTGAGCCCAATTCCTTAGTTATTATATCTATTATATACGCTCTATTCTCCTTTAAACCCTGGACTACTTTCTTCATCAATTCAATTCTTGTATCTAGGGTTGCAAACTGCCATGTCTTAAAGGCTTCTTTAGCCGCTGCTACCCCTTTATCTACATCATCTTTATTTCCCCTTGGTACTTTAGCTATAATAGCATTATCAGATGGATTTTCAATCTCAATATATTGTCCACTATCCCCATCAATCCATTGGCCATTTACATATAATTTTTCAAAATTCATCTTTCTCTTCCTCCAATTATAGTATCTGACCTTTCATCCAATCAGCAGTGTTATGGAAGTTAGCTACAGCAGATCCTGGAGGCACAAGTGCATCACAAGCCTCTCTTGTAGCATCGTCAAGCTTCATATCAAGCACAGGTAAAAAGGTCTGAAGTTGCTCATAGGTTCTTGGGCCAATGAGTGGCGCAGTAATTCCAGGCTGATCTTTAACCCATAATACTGCCAATTGATGAGGAGTTAGACCTATTCCCTCGGCTAATTTACAGAATTTTTTGCCAACCTCAATACCCTTAGCAGTAACTCTATCGCCATAAAAACCACCTCTTAGAGCCGCTCGTGATCCTGCTGGATATTCTCCTACTTTCTCATATCTTCCTGTTAAAACTCCCATTGCCATTGGAGACCATGTTATAATTCCTAAATCATATTGCTTTGCCATTGGTAATAATTCATTTTCGATTCTTCTGTCAAGAAGGTTGTAGGGTGGCTGCTCACAAACGTATCTAGCATATCCCTTTAGTTCACTTGTCATTATTGCCTCGGTTACAGCCCATGCCGGGTGGGTTGAGCAACCAATATATCTTATCTTACCCTGACGAATTAAATCAGTTAGAGCACTTAAGGTCTCATCAATTGGTATATTAGGATCCATTCTATGAATTTGATAAAGATCAATGTAGTCCGTTTGAAATCTCTTTAATGATTCTTCACAAGCACGTATTATGTTTAGCCTTGTAGGTCCGTTTGAATTTGGTCCATTATCTGGTACAAACTCGTCAAGGGTAAGTCCTGGTCTTCGCTGTCCGTGATCACATTTTGTAGCTATCATCACAGAATGTCTTTTACCACTTTGTTTAATAGCTTTTCCAATTATTCTTTCACCTTCTCCTTCAGCATATGAATCTCCAGTATCAAAAAAGTTTATACCTGCGTCCATAGCAGAATCCATCATTCTAATACACTCTGCTTCTGGTGTTGGATCTGCAAATGCATCTGTTCCCATACATAATGGTGAAACCTTAACTCCTGTTCTTCCTAGTACTCTGTATTCCATATTATAACATCTCCCTTTTTATTTTATCCAACCGGAATGATCCCAGTCTTTAATAGTACCCACTTGAAAGCTCCGCTCAGTAAAGCCAATTACCTTTATTCCAGTCTCTTGTTCAACTTTAAGAAACTTCTCTATTGATTCTTTATTTACTCCTTCTAATGACTCAATCTCAATCCATCTATTTTTTTCTACTTCTAAAAAAATATGTTCGAGTGTTGAGTTGTAAAGATCTTTTGATTTTCTTATCCTAAATATATCTAACATATTTTTTCTCCTTAATTTAGTTTCAGTTATTATTAATGATTATTAAACCTCCTGACTTACTCCCCCCCTTTGCATTGCTCAATATCTTATTTAGCTTAATTAATAAACACTAGCCAAGCTATTAATTATCTTGGAAACTATATTTACTTTACTCACTAGTTTGATATGATTTAGAGCTTTTAATCACATCACCTCCTAAAACAAAATAAGCATACTATTTCAAATCAAAAATCCCATTGTTTTTCATAAGACTCTTTAATTTTTTTGTTTCAGAATCCTTATCAATTATCATAGTTTTTTTGATTACAAACTCTTATAAAGCAAACTTTATGCCAACTTATGAATGTTTTCATTTTTTTTAGCTCTATTAAGTTTTTTCTTTATTACATTTTTTAGATAGTCTTAATATCAGGCTATTTGCAGGGCTTGGGGGTTGCAAAAATGTAATAATTTAGTGAGACCGTCACTAAATTATTACATTTTTCTCTCAGGATGTAAGTTTTAGTCTATTAAAAGATTATTCTGATTTATTATAATTTCTTCAGCATTAAAAATGGGTTAATAGATTGGAGCTTTCTATTAACCCATTACTGTTTTTAAATATAAATGTGTCTATATAAATTCATTAATTTATACAATGTAAACTTTATATACATTTCCCTCCTTAATTAGAATGTTATATTGCTCTTAGATACTCTAAAAAAACATTAAACTAAAGTAATTTTTTCTTCTCTCGGATAAAGAGCTTCAATACCGCTTGAGGTAATCAATGCATTATCTTCTAAGTTAAGATTAATTCTTTCATTCCACTCAGGTATCCATACATGTATCATGAACTCAAAGGCTATCAAAGTATTAGGTAGAATCATTAAGTCAGCACGTTCTGTTCTAAAGGGTGCAATAGATGGGCCTAAGGATACACAACTCCCTGTATTCCCAACACAATGACAATCCATTGAAAACCCAATTTTTTCTGAATCTCCTAGTGCTTGAACTATCTCTCTATCCTTTTCAGTATCAGTATAGGGTGTATATACGTATCCTTCCTTTTCAATCTCTCTTGCTACTAGATCAAGGGTTTCACCAGCTGTTTTCCCGGATTTTATAGTTCTTCTCAAAGTTTCTCTAACCTTTAAAGCGTTGTCCCATGCATGTTGAAGACCTTTAGGTAGCTTTGTTTCATCATCTTTCAAAACATAGGCATGTCTTTTAAAGTCTACTCCGTAATTCATATGGATTCGCTCATACCCCCAATCCCAAACTAGAAAATCACCTTTTTGCACAATATAATCAGCTTCTCGGCATTCTTCTCTACTTGATACATCCGAATGTATAACATAGGGATTCTCAGTTATATAATCGCTTACGGTTGAATAGTTAGAAATAAGCTGACCTTGTCCAAAAATCCCTAGGTCTTTAATAGTTGTTTTTCCAGGGACAATATTTTTATAGGCCCTTTCCATAATTCTACGTTGAGTTTCGCAAAGCTGTGCAAATACAATAATTTCGCTTTGTACTCTTCTTACTCTAAACTCAGTTAAAAGGGACTCTGATGATATAAAATTGTTTGAATAGTTGCCACCTAATAGCTTAGATAATTTTAAATACCAGTTATAGGACAATCCATCGGCATGTGAAGCACCTGAAGTAGTATTTATTGCTATAGCTTTAGGATTATGCTTTGCAACATACTCTGTAATATAACCTTCATCTTCACTTAAAACATCATATATAGATTCATCTGCAACTTGAGCGTGTTCAAATCCAAATAGGGCTCTTTCAACTCTCTCTCCACCGATGTCGGTAAAGATAAATACACCTCTATCAGCTCCAAAATCAACTCCAAAAGGATCTCTACTTCCCCTCCTTATGACATGTATCCACATATCTACGCCCTTTTCGCACATAACTTTCGGCATAATAAAGTCAAATTTCTCTCTTCGTATAAGGTTTAAAATTTCTATACGATAATCGGCTTCAGCTGAATACTCATCATATTTCATCATATTATAATCTCATCCTCCCTATTTAATTTCACTCCTAATTCCTTCAGTTCTTTGTAGACAAAACAACCATTTTCCATAATCTGAATATCATCAATCCACACGGATACATTTGTACAAATCCCATCCATATGAGACTTAGCTTCTTGTCCATTTGGAGGTGCATCTAATGGGTTGACAGTTCCAAATCCCCAGTTCATAGCACCCCACATTCTTTCATCTATAAATCGTTCACCTGTCACTTCAAAGATATAAGGTACTAATCCAAAATTGTTGTCTCCAACTTTATATGAATTAGGGTCATTGAAGCTCTTAAGCCAACTTTTTATTTTGATTACCTCTGATTCATCTCCATTGAAGTCAATCATCTTTCCATTTTCAACGATTATCTCCATAGGTTTCTTAAGAATTCCGATTAGTGAAGATTCCGCATAAATACAATCAACTACTATAACCCCATTGACACTGCCGAACTTTGGTACTAAGTTTACCATTGCCGGTGGCATACAAAATCCGGGAGTCTTTGCATTTCCATCATCCTTTACCACAAGATGTCTTTTCTCCATTTCATAAGAGACATGGGTTCCCTTCTTGCTTTTAATTCTCAACTGTTTAGCATTCAATAACAACTGTCTCAAAATATCAGTTAGTTTTGTCATTGACTCGACATCTAACCTTCCATAAATTTTATATAGAATATCTGTGTCCATATTTCCAACTAGCATATATCTTAGATTTCTGTTCTTCTTAAACGTCGCTTCAAAGACTTCTGAATATGCAAAGTTATTTTGTGCAGCATCCAACCAACAATCAACATTTTTTAAGAATCCTAGGAATGCATCATGTGGTATATTACTATTTTCTTCTTCTCTGAACTCACTAGGCATTGGAAACTTCAACATTGTTGCCTTAGCACCCATATCATTTACTTTTTTCATTAGCGTATCTATCATATCAAAATTTGAACCTTCATCACAAGTTATAGCAATGACTTCATCACTTTTCAATCCAAATACTTCATTTATAAGTTTGTCAACAACCTTATCTCTTTTCAAAATCATTACAACCCCTTCCAAATTAACATGTACCTAAAATTTCATGTTCATCTTTAGGTGTGTATACTTTACCGTCTATGGGAAATTCTATTAATTTTAATAATAAAAAATACGATTTCTCATCGTATATTATTTTACGAACTGGTTGTCAAACTCTCTGCCCTTCTTCATAAGGTTTTATAGGACAAAGAGTTTTTTAACAGCTCTACTTATCTTTTTCATAATTTTTTTTAGCTTCCCATGAATCTCTATATCTATTTCTAGCAGCAGTATAGAAATAGATGAAATGCTCAATATTTCATCCCTATACCACCCACTTAAACTTCATATTAAGAATTAGTATAATACTATTTATCAAACAAAGTACAAGCTACAAAATGGCCTTTCTCTATTTCCTCTAGCCCCACATTACTCATAGTGCATTTTGCTGTTGCATAATTACAACGGGGAGCAAATCTACAACCTGGTTTTGGATTTATAGGACTTGAAACCTCTCCCTTTATTATCTCAATTTCATCTTGAGATCTAGAAGTAATTCTAGGTATAGCCTTTAGAAGGGCTATAGTATACGGATGTTTTGGGTCACTAAAAAGCTTTTCACTAGTTGTCAGCTCCACACATTGTCCTAAATACATTACAACTATATGATCAGATATATGCTTAACAACAGATAAATCATGGGTAATAAACATATAGCTCAGTCCCAATTCTTCTTGTAAGTCCATTAATAAGTTTAATATCTGTGCTTGAATACTTACATCAAGTGCACTAACTGGTTCATCACACACAATGAACTTAGGTTTTAATGCCAGTGCCCTTGCTACTCCGACACGTTGTCTTCTTCCACCATCGAGTTCGTGGGGATATGTGTTCATTAATCGACTGGACAGTCCTACTATATCCATTAATTCTTTAACTCTACCATTTATATCCCTTTTATCATTTTCATTACCACTTACTACTAATGGCTCTGCAATTATATTACTTACACTTTTTCTAGGATTTAAAGATGCATATGGGTCTTGAAAAATAAGTTGTATCTCTCTCCTAATAATCTTCATTTCTTTTCTATTGTATTTAGTTATATCCTTCCCTTTATATAAAACTTCTCCTTCAGTTGGCTCTAAAAGTTTTACAATTACTCGACCTAATGTTGATTTTCCACATCCAGATTCTCCAACAACACCCAGAGTCTCACCAGCATTTATTGATAAATTTATTCCATCAACTGCATGTAACAGTCCCCTTGATGTTTTGAAATATTTTTTTAAATTTCTAGTTTCCAGTATAGGCTCAGTCATTTTCCCACCTCTTTTTTTACATTTTCTAACTTTATATTCATCTAATTATTTGTTATATTTTTTATTTATATAAATGACATTTAACCATATGGTTACCAAAATAGTAGTCCTTAGGTTGCTCTGTCTTACAAATCTCCATACATTTTGTACAACGAGGATGGAATTTACATCCGCTCGGTAAATCTGCAGGGTTAGGCATCAATCCATAAATCGGAGTTAGTCTTTTGGACTTTTCCTCTATCTTTGGAATTGTGTTAAATAATCCTTCTGTATATGGATGACGACTTTCAGAGTCAAAGACTTCAGAAACAGTCCCATATTCAATAATTTCACCGGCATACATTATTGCAACGGAATCACAGTTTTGTGACACAACTCCTAGGTCATGGGTAATAAGTATCATAGATGTATTGAACTTCTTTTTTAATTCCGACATCATTTTTAATACTTGTGCTTGTATTGTTACATCTAGTGCAGTTGTTGGTTCATCTGCGATTAGTAGCTCAGGATCACATGCAAGTGCCATAGCTATAACAACTCTCTGTTTCATCCCTCCACTAAATTGATGGGGATATTCATTTTTTCTTTCTGCAGGTATACCTACCAATTCTAAAATTTCATCAGTTTTTCTTTCGATCTCATTTTTATTCCAATCTTTATGTAGATAAAAGACTTCAGATATTTGAAAGCCTACTGTTTTTACAGGATTAAGGCTTGTCATAGGATCTTGAAATATCATAGATATTCGCTCACCTCTGATAGAGGCCATTTCATCTTCTTCAATGTTTTCTAAAGCTATGCCGTCAAAATTAATTTTACCCTGTTTTATTTTACCCGTTCTATCTGGTAATAATTGCATTATACTCAGCGCTGTCGTGGTCTTCCCCGCGCCAGTTTCTCCAACCAATCCCAACACCTCACCTTTTTTAAGCTTAAGGGATATACCATTTACAGCTCTAACTATCTCATCTCTTGTCTCATAAGCAACATACAGATCTTTAATGTTTAATATAGTATCTTCCATAACCATGCCTCCAAAATAGTTTTTTCCTAGTTCTTGAGTTTTGGATCTAACGCATCACGCAGACC
>JMSU01000333.1_pt1 | contig 12848 bp, 13 predicted proteins | sample 179011 | NCBI WGS metagenome assembly JMSU01 (sample SAMN02769580, study PRJNA246767) | bioreactor metagenome | isolation source: Culture-1 Bioreactor ArsB derived from microbial biomass from the upper 2 cm... | place: Germany: Bremen | collected day 87 after inoculation
AATTTCATTCTTATATTTTGCCTTTAATCCTATTATCAATTGCTTTGCCTGAATGTTCTTGCCTACCTCTTCCATAGCTTTAATAATTTTATAGCTATTTGTTCTCATTAAATATTTATCCGTCTCCAATAGGGGTTCACATTCTGCTCCATTAATAATTAGATACTCTACACTGCAATTAAGCTTAATGTGGGTAGGAAATCCAGCACCACCTGCTCCAACAACTCCCGCATCAAATATTTTTTCTATTAAATCCATTTTCTCACCCCCATCTATATATAATACGATAAACATCTTACATTATGGAGATTTGACAGCCAGTGCTTTTTGGGATGGCAACTCTTCGGAATGTAATAGATTTTTCGTAACTTATATATTCTTAAAATACGCTCTTGTTCACTTCCACCTCATCAATAATCCCAACTACCGTAGCATCTACAGGAGCATCGCTTTTATCAATAGCCTTTCTAGCAGAGCTTCCCTTTACAACTAAAACCGTTTCACCAACTCCTGCTCCTATACAATCAGTTGCTACAAAGGTTTGAAATTCTTTTTGGCTATAATAGTCTACTGGCTTTATTACAAGTAATTTAAGTCCACTAAGTGCTTCCTCTTTTCTCGTGGCCCAAACATTTCCCACAACCTTACCAATAATCATAGGTATCTTCCTTCCTTGTGAATCCTCCCATTAACTACTTCCTTATGATATTAATTTCATTTCTTCTGATGAAATCTATTGCAAGGGGTGTAATAATTGATTTTTTGTTAGCACAAATAGTTTTATGTCCTCTACTCCATAATTTTTCAATATCTCTTTCGGAAATCAACTTTCTATTAACTGCAGCCTCTTCTATAGTTTCTGCTCTTTCTTGTTTTGAAGCTTTACTTGCTTCTGCCTTAAGTCCGTCATCTATTTCTTCTTTACATGCCTCTTTGTCTAGGTACTCTATAAGTTCTTCTTCTCTAACAATCTCTACACCAAAGCTAATTATCTTTTCTTCATACACCTTAAACATATTGAAGAAATTTACATTTGTACTACTCTTGAATCCTCTATAGCATATTCCTTCTTCTAAGACTATTACTGTCTTTCCTCGGAAAATAGCTTCTATTACAATTTGAGAAGTTTCACTTTGCTGATTCCCCACTACTATACTTGCTATATCCTTATTTGATAGATTTGGGACGATTATATAATCGAATGAATCTACACCATCGTCATGGCAGTAGTCGCCTAGAAACTTAGTGTTGCTCCATTTTGACTTAATACCTTTATATCTATTTTGATTTTTATCTGATACTATATCTAGGATTAAAATGCTCTCAAACTTTTCTTGATGCTTTTGCTGATTCAAAATACTTAATCTCTTAAGAACCTCTTCGGTTATGATTTTTATTAAACTGTCGGTATTCACTTATATCACTTCCTTATACCTTGCAATTCATGGCTATTCCTAGGGGAGTAACCAAAAATGGATTACTAGGCTTCCTGGTCTTTATTCCTGTTTCATTTTCAAAAACATCTTCTATGCCTTCCAAACAGCATGTTCCTCCGACTAAATAAATATCCTCAACATCATATCCTTCAATATGATTCCTTACTATTGTGGCCATCTTCTGAATTACAGGTCTGACAATCGTCATAATCTCTCTTTGTCTCTTTTTATCCTTTTTAATTTTCTCTGCCTCTTCAAAATCAATCCTATAATTTCCTGCAATGACCAGGGATAAGTGTGTTCCGCCAGTGGCTTCGTCGGCGGTATATATTACACTGCCTTCTTTAAGGATCGAAAGTCCCGTAGTACCTCCCCCAATATCAACGATTACTCCATTCTCTATTTCTAGAACAGCATTTGCGGCAGTAGGTTCATCTAAGATTGCTACAACCTCCATCCCTGATCCTTCCACTACGTATCTATGGGTTTTGCTGTCTCTCTCACCAGTTCCCGGAGGTACGGCGATAGCGGCATTTAGTAACTCTACTCCTAACCTTTCCTCAAGCTTAGCCTTAAGCTCCCTAACTATTCTTGATGCTCCTATATAGTCAACTACTAATCCATCCTTAAGAACCTGGGCAAACTTCATCTCTGTAGCAATTGGATTCATGTCTTTATCTAACACGACTAAAACTATATATGCAGTTCCCAAATCAACCCCAACAAGTAATTCCTCGGCTCTTTTGAATTCTCCAGTTTTCTTTAATCCTTTTTCAACCTTTGATATAAGCCTATTTGCCCTTGTAAAGTCCATACTGCAAAATCTCCTTTGTTATAAATAACAACACTTAGATTCAAATAAGTTTTGCGAAAAATAATTAATGCTTTCACATTTTTTTCGGAAAATTTATTAACTTTAAAGTTGTTTATTCTTAAATGATGATTTCCCCTACTACACCGTCTTTATATCCCGATGCATTTGCTTCATCGAAGTCTATGTGCATACTTAGCTTATATTTGTTATTCACCCTTACTACAACATCTTCAAAAATTACTGATCTATCTCCCCTGACCCTTACACTTACCAACTGCTTGTCGTTAACACCAAATCTTTTAGCATCCTCTGGGGTCATATGGATATGCCTCTTTGCAATAATTACTGATTCATTGGCTTCTATTACAGCCCTTTCCGTGGCAATATATATTTTTCCACTTCCATCTAATCTTCCTGATTCTCTCACCGGTGGATTAATTCCGAGGGTTCTCACATCGGTTTTAGAAATCTCAACCTGAGTTTTATTTCTAACTGGACCTAATATTGCAACACTCTTCAATACTCCCCTTGGTCCTATCAGGGTTACCCTTTCTTTATACTGAAACTGTCCGGGCTGTGATAGTTCCTTCTTCTTTGACATTCCATGATCCTTGCCAAATAACTTTTCTATATGATCCTCACTTAGGTGTACATGCCTTGCCGATGCTTCTACTGGTATTGTATTGTTCTCACCAATGATATCCATTACTCTTCTTACGATCTCCTTTATCAATGCCTCATTCACAATACCACCCCACTACTTATATAAACCTGCTTTATACTTGCACATCATTATATAAATGCAGCTGCTCAGTCTATTTAAAGCCTTTATTATGTCTATTCTGGTGATTTCAAAATCCCTTCTAAAGGCTTTGATTGCTGTAAGTTCTACTTCCCTCACGCTACTCCTTAAGGAGTTAAGACCTATTAGTATCTCTCCCATTTGATAATTGGGCAGTATATGGTCTATTCCAAAATGTTTTTTGGGATGATGGGACATTTCCCTTAGCTGCTCCTCACTTAATTCAATTAACTTTTCTACATTTAAGTCTGCTTCTAAAACCTCAGACTTTAGAATTTCCCTGGTATAGATTAAAGCTTCATCAAGTTCTTCCACTAGTCCTGTAATCTTTTTAGAAGCTGCAATCAACTGAAGTTCCATGATTTTAGATTGAAGACTGTCAAGCTTTCCTCTAAAAATTATTCTAGGGTCATCCTTAAAAACTAATTTATTTCCATAGATTTGAGTCATATGCTCCGGCTTATTTTCTAAAGCCCCTCCTAAATAGTATGAAATATATTTGGGCACAATTTTTTCATCTGAGGTTTCTGATTCTTTATACTTATTTTCCTTTTGGCCACAATCTTTTTTGTCATCCTCTTCAACCTTCTTATCTTCAACTACCAGTTCAATATTCTTATCCCTTAAGAATTGCCTAGCTGAAGGGGTAATCAGTACCTTAGTTTTTATAACATACTTCTTAGGCGATTTACTTTTAAGTTCTGACCGAAGGGTTGCTTCTGTTAAAACCTTCATCAGCTCACTCCTTTTCAAATACCTTTACCAAGGCATTTGTGGCTCTACGTTCTAAGTGGTAAGTTCTAAGTTATAGAGTCAATCTCTTTAGTATTAAGAGGCTTGCTATACACCATTATTAGATACAGCATTCATGGAATGATCCCAACCTTAGGACCTTGAACTTAACACTTTGAACTATGCCTATAATTCTATCTTTGGAAGTACTAGTTCAACTTCACTATGTGGTCTTGGGATTACATGAACAGAAACTAATTCTCCAACTCTATCAGCAGCTGCTGCTCCGGCATCTGTAGCTGCCTTAACTGCTCCAACGTCTCCTCTAACCATTACTGTAACTAATCCACCGCCTACGTGTACCTTTCCGATAAGGGTTACATTTGCAGCCTTTACCATTGCATCTGCTGCTTCAATAGAACCTACTAATCCCTTAGTTTCAATCATTCCAAGTGCATTCATATTAGCCATTTATATATCCTCCCTAATTTTCAACCCATATTAGAGATAAACAACTTTAAGGTTTAATAAATTTCTGTGAAAAAATGTAGAAGCATTCATTATTTTCTCTGAAATTTATTTTAGCTGTTAATGTCGTTTATCTATTCTAGGTTTAATATTTTTTTAACTCCTCCATAACTAACTTACAGATTGCTTCTATATCAAGTTTATCTACTGTTTCATTTTCCTTTGGCTTTATGCCTAAATCATCTACCTCATAGGCCATTCTTCTAATATTGATAAGGTGTTCTGGCCCTACATTGTCGGATGTGGCACTTCCTCCAAGGGCTCCACATCCAAGGGTTAATGCAGGTGCTAGACCCGTACTAAGTCCTATGGCACCATGGGTAGAAGGTGTGTTTACTAAAAGCCTAGATACGGGCTTCTTTAGAGCAAATTCCCTTATAACTTCTTCATTGCTTGAATGTATAACCATTGTATGGCCTATTCCTCCGTTTTCTAGGAGTCCATAACAAAGTTCACAGGCTTCTACCCAATCCTCTACAGTATAGAATGCAAGTAATTGAGTTAGTTTTTCCTTAGAAAATGGGTAGTTTTTACCAACACCCTTTTCCTCACAAATTAAAACCCTAGTACCCTCAGGAATATTTATCCCTGCCATGGCTGCAATGTCCTGAGAGGATTTTCCAACTATCTTAGGATTCATGCCTCCATCTGCTCTCTCCATGACCTTAACAACCTTATCTATCTCTTCACCAGTGATGAAGTATCCTCCCTGGTTTCTAAATTCACTCTTAACATAATCGACTATACATCCCTCTGTAACGATAGCCTGTTCAGATGCACATACGGTTCCATTATCAAAGGTTTTACTTGCTAAAATCTTACCTATAGCCTTCTTAACATCTGCACTTCTCTCGATGAATGCCGGAACATTTCCAGGTCCAACCCCTAGAGCTGGAGTTCCTGAACTGTATGCTGCCTTAACCATCCCAGTGCCGCCAGTTGCCAATATGAGAGAGACATCGTCATGCTTCATTAATTCATTTGTCCCCTCTAAGGTTGGTATTGATAAACAGCTTATTACTCCCTTAGGTGCGCCCATTCTAGTTGCAGTCTTACTTAACACCTCAACTGTCTTTAAAATACATTTTAGTGCACTTGGATGTGGACTAAATACAATAGCATTTCCAGACTTTAATGCAATAATAGCTTTGTATATAGCTGTTGAGGTAGGATTTGTTGATGGTATTAATGCACCAATTACTCCAACTGGTGTCCCGATCTCAACTATTTTCCTATCCTTATCTTCATTAATTATTCCAATGGTCTTCATATCCTTGATATGTTCGTATAGCTTTTCGCTGGCAATAACATTCTTTGTTAGCTTATCCTGCCATATCCCAAAGCCTGTTTCCTCTACCGCCATCTTTGCTAAATTTTCGGATTCTACTAAAACCGCTATGGATAATTGCTTTACAATCTCATCTATTAAACCAGTACTGAATTTAGCAAACTCCTTCTGAGCCTTCTTCGCTTCCTTTACTAAACATCTTACTTCCTGTATAGATTGCAAGTCTCTATCTTTTATCTCCATTTATTCCACCTCCCTATTAAAATAGCTAGTTAATGCCACTATTAGTTCCTTTTTCTTAGCAAACTTTATCATGCCTTTCTCTATTGAAATTCCATCTATAGCTCTAGCTATTCTTCTAAGGTCAACTACCTTGATATTAATTAGTTCATTTGGGTCACTGATTCTAATTATTTTGCCATTATATTTGATAATATCTTTAGCCTTAACCTTATCTTTGCTTTTTTCTAAATCACTTGTCTCAATATTTCTACCTTCATGATAATAAGTGTTACTTTTCCTATAAATATCCTCGTTTTCAATGAAGTCCATCTTTTTTTCTTGTTTATTCTTTACTTCAACTTCAATTATTTCATTTTTAACATCTGGCTCTATTCCTTCATTCTTCTTTGTATCGTAGATAGTATCGTAGATAATTTTTTCTAAACCTTCTCCCATTCGAGCTATAACATCTATAGACACAACCGTACCTAATCTATCAGCCGCTGCTGCTCCTGCATCTATAGATGCCTTTACTGAACTGACATTTCCACAGATTTTTAAGGTTACAAGTCCGCCTCTTACAAACTCAAGTCCAATTAGCTTTACATTAGCCGCCTTTAAGCATGCATCTGCAGCTTCAATTGCTCCAATATATCCATAGGTTTCTAATAAGCCCAAGGCTTTTCCAGTCATATTCTCACCAACACATATTAATACTTAGTTGGATTATCTGCGACGAATTTTACAGCCTCTGCAAAGGCATCACAAGCAGCCTTACATGCAGACTGACTCCCTGTTAATAATCCTCCACCAAAGTTTGTTTCTGAAGGCGGTCCAAAGAATTCAGCCATTTCTACATCAGCAGCCTTTAGAGCAGCATCTAAGGCGTACATAGATTCTATTGGAGGTGCAATAAGGTAGGCTATTGCTCTCCCCTCCGGTATTCCTGCTAAATCCGACAAGAAAGATCCTGTTCTTGAGACGCAGTGGGAATAATATGCTATAGAATCATCATCATTTGCACTATAGAAGCAAGCATCATTCTCTATAAAATCTATAGCTGCATTTACTCCACTTCGTACTTCTGCCGGATTTGGTCCTGACATAATTCCTATAAATTCACCCGCTAACTTAGTGTTTGCATTTGCAGCTCCACCATAAAATGACTTTGCATAGGCCACCTTAATATCTGCTTTTTTTGTTGCCTCATCAAGGGCTGTATATCCAACGTCATCACAATCAGTTGTTATCATTCCTACGCTTCTATGACCTTCTGGTAATTCTAGTTTCTTAGCCATATCACGATCTACATTTGCTATAAGCTTTATGCTCAATACTGTTGTACGTAATGGATCATTCTTCATCTAACATCCCTCCATTTTACAATTTAAGATCTAATCCGCTTGCCTTCTGCTCAAGTATCTTCTTAATAATATCCGCAATATGGGCACCTGCTTCCACTGCTGGAGTTCCATCCTTGTGTATATTGGAAACCACTGTTCTATTTGACTCTGGCATCCCAACCTTAGCATTATAAGCCATGTAGCAGCTCATACTCTCTCCAGTTGCAAGTCCTGGTCTTTCTCCAATGAGAATTACCGTTACCTCAGCACTCAGCATTTCACAAACAGCATCCATAGCCGGAACTCTACCATGCTTTACAAAGAAAGGTGTTCCAACACTTATCCCATAGCCATTTAATCCCTGAATAATAGCTGAATAAGCATCCTTTGCATTTGCATCTATAGCAGTTGAACTTAATCCGTCGGATAAATATATCTGTACCTTAGGGCTCTTCTGACACTTTTCTCTAATTAGTCTTTGAGTTTCTTCATCAAATCTTCTTCCGAGATCTGGCCTTGTTAAGTACTCATCCTTATCTCTACACATTGTGCTAACTTCAAACAAATCCATTTCCTTTAGAAAATCTTTTGAAACATAATTAAATACAGCATCCTGGGCAACTGCATGGTCAGCTCTGAATCTTAATAGGGTTTCTGTTTTATATCTTGGTCCTGCTCTCCATATTCCTACTCTAGCCGGTGTAGTTTCCTTTAATGCTAAATATCTATCTCTATTTTCGGGATTTGGAACTAATAACTGCTCTTTAATCTCAACGGCAGTGATGTCTGGAATTTCTTCATTTATACAATCAACATCACTACCTTCAGCACTGCAAGAGTTATTTGCCTGGGTATCACCCTTTGAGCCCATTTCACTTAATACTTGCTCGATAATACTCTTAATGTCTTTTTCAGAAATCACATTCTTCCCCCCTTATTCTATTTCATAAATATCGATGCATCTCCAGCTCTTTTACTTAATCTACCATTCTCATAAATTCCCATCTTCTCTAGCCAATCCTCAAATTCTTTGATTGGTTTCAGATTCGTCAATTGTCTTAATGATGGTGCTTCATGGTATCCTGTACATTGATAATTGAGCATTATATCGTCCCCAGCAGGAATACCCATAAAGTAGTTACAACCAGCAGTAGTTAATAGTACTGCTAAGTTCTCAACATCGTTTTGATCAGCCTTCATATGGTTTGTATAGCAAGCATCGCATCCCATAGGGATACCTGTAAGTTTACCCATGAAGTGGTCTTCCAGCCCCGCTCTAATAACCTGTTTGCTGTCATAGAGATATTCTGGCCCTATGAATCCAACAACGGTATTTACTAAGAATGGTTTAAACTCCTTTGCAAAACCATAACATCTAGCCTCAAGAGTCAATTGGTCTACTCCATGATGGGCTTCCGATGATAATTCTGAACCCTGACCAGTTTCAAAGTACATAACATTTGGTCCCGTTGATGTCCCTTCCTTAAGCACCAGTTCTCTAGCTTCTTCCAGCAGTTTACCAGTAACACCAAATGCTTCATTACCCTTCTCAGTTCCAGCTATACTTTGGAATATCATATCTGATGGTGCGCCTTGCCTTATAGCATCCATTTGAGTTGTAACATGGGCTAAAACACAGTTTTGTGTAGGTATTTCCCATTTTCTTTTAAACTCATCAAACAGTTTTAAGACATTAGCTACATTATCAACGGTATCATTTACTGGATTAAGACCTACAACCGCATCACCGGCACCATAGCTTAAACCTTCCATTAAAGAAACCATAATTCCATCTAGATCGTCGGTTGTATGGTTTGGTTGTAATCTTATAGATAGAGTTCCCGGTAAACCAATAGTAGTATTACAATGGGCTGTCACACGTATCTTGCTGGCTCCATAGATTAAGTCTAGGTTTGACATTAGCTTTGCCACAGCAGCTACCATCTCACTAGTTAAGCCTCTACTAATTCTTCTAATATCTGCTCCTGTAGTCTCGTTGCTTAATATCCATTCCCTTAACTCTGAAACAGTCCAATTTCTTATTTCGCCATATATCCTTTCATTTACACTATCTTGAATAATTCTAGTTACTTCATCCACATCATAGGGCACTACTGGATTGTTTCTCAAATCCCCTAATGTAAGATTACTAAGAACCTCTTTAGCAGCGATCATTTCAGTTACTGATTCAGCTGCTATACCTGCTAGTTTGTCTCCAGATTTTTCTTCATTTGCCTTTGCCAAAACTTCTTTTACATCCTTGAACTGATAAACTACTCCAAAAAGCTTAGTTTTAAGTCTCATTTTCTCTCCCCTTTCTATACTAATGACTGAATAATAAAGTCTTTATTATTACAGGAACTACCTTTCCATTGGCTATTGAATTACCAATATCCACATAATCTCCATTTCCCACCATTACAGAATCTATACATACTACATTCTTTCTGTAGTTTAGTCCTACTTTCAGACTTTGTCCAAGGGCTTTAGCAATATCATTCTCGACGATGATAATCAACGGTAGATTAAGCTCAAGGATTTCCCTCATTCCGCTTATTATGCAACTGGATAATTCCTGTATTGTTTCGAAACTGGCATTCTTCACCCCCTTAATAGCTAAGGCTACCTGCTGTTTATCATCTTCTAATCTAAACCACTTTAATTTATTTGAAATTGTGCTAGATAGCTTGTTTAGAGACTGTTCTTCATCCTCCTTAGTAAGCTTAAGTATGGGTATATTTTTAAGTGGTAAAACCTCTTCATCAAAGGTTATAGTACTACCACTAATTTCTGTTGTATGTGTACCTGCTCCAACTACTGTGGCTCTAATGGTTTCAGCAGACCTTACTATTTCCTTTTCTCTAATTAATTTTGAATCCTTTATTCTTTGTCCTAGAGCGATTCCAATGTCTCCATATTTAAATAAATGAGACTTATCTTCACCGTATATGAAATCGGCTACTCCTCCAGAAAAAGAAACATAGTCGATATCATAATCTCTTCTTAAGTCATGGCCCGTAAGCATTAGATCAAGTTCTGATGATTTAGGCTTAACCCCTAGGATTTCTTCAAGGATTTCTGCCATTCTTGACGTTAAATTATTTAAATCCTTCAATGTCAATCTTTCTCCTTCAGAGATTTTCAAGTCTATCCCTTTGGCTAATTTCTTTAGCTTTGAGGATATATATGTAATCTCCAATGTATCCTTATTTAATTTGATAAGCCTTCCTCCAATATCAAGACAGGCTGTATCTATTACCTCTCCATTTTTGAAAACTGCTATGTTTGTTGTGCCTCCACCTATATCAAAATTTACAACACTAGAGCTCTTTTCATTTGAAATCTTTTCAGCATTTGCTCCCTTGCCTGCAATGATTCCCTCTAAATCAGGCCCTGCCGTAGCCACTACAAAGTCTCCAGCTAATCCACTTAGGGTATTTAAAACTTCCCTTGCATTCTCTTTTCTTGCCGTTTCTCCCGTAATGATAACTGCTCCTGTATCTACATCCTCTGGTTTGATGTTTGCTTTTTTATATTCATTCTCTATTATGCTTCTAACCTTTTTCCCATTTATTGCTGTCACAGAAATGAGTGGAGTAAAGTATATATCACTTCTATAGATAACCTCTTTATCAACAATCTTTATCCTAGGTACTGAAGCTATAGATGCTGTATTTTCAACTGTTATCCTACTAAAAACTAGTTGTGTAGTTGAGGTTCCTATATCTATTCCTACACTCAAAATGTGCTCCCTCATCTTAATTCCCCCTTTCAGCAATAAAAACTCAGAGACATCGAGTACCTTCTTTTTGGGTCAGATTTCTCTTCGAGAAATAACCGCAAAAGAAAAGAGGCCAAAGAGATATTTACATAAAATATCTTCTTGGCCTCTTTGCCTTTTAAACACATCGTTGTGTTTATATCTATTTTTTATTTTTGAAATCAAACATTACCTTAGTGCCCTTTGAATTTGAGTGGATATTTATCTGCCCTTGTAATTTATCCTTCACGATACTTTTTACAATAGTGAAACCTAAACTTCCTGGTCTTGCTGACTTCATGTCGAAGCCTACACCATCATCAATGATAGAAATATTTGAGTACATACTTCCCCTTTGAATATTTATTTCAATTACACCACTCGCTCTACCTACAAAGGCATATTGAACTGAATTTTGTATAAGTTCATTTACCACAAGCGCTATTGAAGTGGCTTTATCTGAATCGATTTTCAAGCTATCCCCACTTATTTCGATTTTAATATTTTTATTTTTCAACATACTATAATCTATTACACTGTTTTTAATCCTTGAAAGAATTGTTTTTATATCTACATCATCTACACCTTTTTGAGCTAGTATTTCATGGGTTACAGCTATACTCAATATCCTACTTATACTCTCATTGAATGCCACCTTCACCGACTCATTATCTATACGCCTCGATTGAAGTCTAAGCAAACTAGCTATTGTTTGAAGGTTGTTCTTCACTCTATGGTGAATCTCCCTTATTGCTACAGACTTCAATATTAATTCCTTCTCTTTAGCTTTTACGTCTGAAATATCTCTTATGACCATAATCATCCCTACTACATCTATATTTCGCTGCTTCATAACGGCATACTTTACTTGTAGTGTCAGTTCTCCTACATCTACTTCTGAACTACTCGTAAATCCTTTAGCCTTTATTTCAATAAAGCTCTTTCCATCCAAAACTAAATTATTAAAATTTATACCAATTAAATTGTCTATATATCCTAGCTTTTTATATAAATTCTCAGCAACTGGATTTGCATATGTAGATATCCCATGGCTATTAAATATAATAATTCCATCGGTTATATGATAATGTATGGGATTTCCATTATCAATAAATGTTAAAAGTGCTTCGGTAAGCTGTTCTGTAGTTTCAGTTAAAAGCTCCATATTCTTCTTCTCGTTGACACTTTTTGTTATATCAATTTCAGCTATCAAAGTCCCTATTACATCGCCTGAACTATTTTTAATTGGAACTACATTTTGTTTTACCGACTTATTCTCCTGTGTAATGGCCCTTAAATCCCTGGTTGCCATTCCTATTTCTAAGGTTCTTAAAACAGCAGGTTCATTCTTTCTCAGTGCAAACTCACCAACAACAGAGTGTTGATACATTGAAGGACAGTTTGATGGTTTAGCCTCTGCAACTACAATAGCTGTATTAGGATCCTTAGACATACAGTCTATAAATATATCAGCTTCTAATAAATCAGCAATCAAAGGTAGATTTTGAGCTATTTTCTCTAGCTTGTTAACCTCTTCATCAGATAAATAAGTATGGATTTTACATAGTTTATATATCATAGAATTTACTCCTATATAAAGTTTTTTATAATCCTTTCGTTTGTAATCAAGCATAAACTTGTGAAATCACTTCGAATTACTCATTAATTATAATTGCATTAGCTATATCCTTCATAGCACAGCGTTTATCCATACTTAACTTTCTAATTTTGTTATATGCATTTTCCTCGGTCAATCCATATTTACTCATTAAAATCCCTTTTGCCTTTTCAATATCTTTTCTCGTCTTTAATTGGTCTTGTGTCTGGGCGACCTTTTCCTTTATTTTTCTAAACTCGTGCCCCTTAGATATGGCTACCTCTATTGTTGGCAGTAGTGATTTCTCATCAACTGGTTTAACTATG
>JMSU01000335.1_pt1 | contig 12607 bp, 14 predicted proteins | sample 179011 | NCBI WGS metagenome assembly JMSU01 (sample SAMN02769580, study PRJNA246767) | bioreactor metagenome | isolation source: Culture-1 Bioreactor ArsB derived from microbial biomass from the upper 2 cm... | place: Germany: Bremen | collected day 87 after inoculation
TTGAGTTTAGCCATTGCGGTTCTTATTTCTGGCAGCGGGTCTAACCTGCAATCTCTGATTGAGAAAATGGAAGACGAAATTCTTGATGTGGACATCAAGATGGTTCTTTCCAATAAGGCCGAAGCCTATGGCCTGAAACGTGCTCAGGCTTATGGCATCCCTACTGCCACGCTTAGTCATAAAGATTTTGATTCGCGGGAAGAATTCGATACAGAAATGGTGCGTATATTAAAAGATGCCGGAGTCGAGGCTGTTGTTATGGCCGGGTTCATGCGCATCATTACTCCTGTGTTCCTGAATGCCTTCCCCGGTAAGATTATCAATATTCATCCGGCACTTCTGCCCAGCTTTCCGGGCGTAGACGGGCAGGGCGATGCTGCTAAATACGGCGTGCAGATAGCCGGATGCAGTGTCCATTTTGTTGATGAAAAAATGGATCACGGAGCGGTCATTATTCAGTCCGCAGTACCAGCTTTTCCCGGTGAAGATCCTGACGCTCTGCGCGAGCGTATTCTCAAACAGGAGCATCGTATTCTCCCGCAGGCCACTCAGTGGCTGGCACAGGATCGGTTGACTCTTAACGGAAGATTTGTAGAGCTTGAAGAAACAGATGTGGAGCTTGCTCAAACAAATGGTGAAAGTTTGGTCAATCCACCGCTAGAAGGCAGATTCTAAAAGAAGTTTTTACAAAGTCCCCTCGAAGTGATCAGGGTACACTGGCATTGACGCAGGCTTGATATTGTGGAGCGCGTACATAGCCAGTTGAACAGCGGTAGGCATGCCAGTTTGTATCAGTGATGGCTGAACGTGAACTGCCGGAATAATAGTATTCAGTGTAGGCTGTTTTGTTCGCCCCGCCTAAAGCAAGCGCGTCAGACAGCGTGGCCATATTTTGGCTGACTGGCGTGCTCAGGCTGTATCTTGTGCTGAATCTATATTCTTGAATAAATTTTTTATTGGTGCTTTCCAAAGACATCACGTTGGTGGTGTAGTCCTCAATTATCCAGCTTTTGGCGTCTACTTTAAATAGTTTATATCCGGGATTATTGCCGAAAATAGGTGAAATCGCCGGATGGACGAATACTGTATCCGGTGTGCCTGTCCGGGCATTATTGTAGATAAGCCGGAATTCATCCATATGCGTATGCCCTGCAAAAAAAGTTACTTTCACTTCATCATATGAATTCATGATTTGCAGAAAACGGGTCAGATAGGCATCGTGCCACATATCCTTTACATCTGATATTGCGCCCTGAGCGTCCATGTAGCTTGTAATGGTACTGTATATGTCAGTTCCCGGGGGGACATGGGTTACAACATAAATCTGTTGGTCTGCATTGCGGGCTGCTGCAAGTTGTCCTTCGAACCAGTCAAGTTGTGTGTAAGCTGCGTCACCTGCTGCCGGAGCGGGACGGCGGGTAGAAAAAAGTACTGAGTTGAGACTGATGAGGCGGATGTTATCTCTGTTGGAGTCAGCTGCGTAGTAGCCGCCTGCTTTGTATGTCTCATTGAATTCAGAAGATCGAACCCAGCGGTTTAGCCATTGTTTTTGAAACAGGGATGCTGTCTCAGCCAGAAAGGCCCCTCCTGTTTCTAAATTATAATCTCCGGCGTAGGCGTCATTATTACCAAGAGTGAAAAGAACAGGAGAGTATGGAAAACGTTCACTGATCTGGAGCACAAAGAATTGGACAGTCTTTAATATAAAGGACTTGAGCGCGGCTTCATCATTTGATCCATATAACCTGTAAAATTCCGTATTGAAATTGTGGCGCAAAATATCGCCGGGAAAGATGACCATTGCAGGGACATTTGCCTTATTCATGGCAGAGTCGAGAGCTTTTGTCAGAAGAGTAAAGTTTGATTCTGAACCATAGTCCGGTAGCTCGACATTACTGGAGGAGGTAAAGATATCTGCCCAGTCTTCGGCAGGAGATACCACAAGCCGATTGAACAAAGCGGTGTCATCAAATGGGTTGAAGTGAACATCACTGATGACTATGAAATCTTCAGGATCGGCGGGTCCGCAACCACTGGCATTACCCAGTAATATGGGGAGGAGCAGCACAAGCATTACTGCACATACCCCCATTTTTGATAAATATTGTTTCAATACCCGCTCCCAATGCATTTTCTACCCCATTACCGAGAGCAAAAGCTCCATATAATCCAGCTCCATCTCAATCATTTCGTTGTCATTTTTTCTTAGCCATTCTGAGAGCCAGGCGAAACGCAGCGCCGGAATGAATGAAGGCAGTGCTTCATAACTTTCGTCAGCAATATCTGTCTGGTCGTATAGCCCATTGATAAAAGCTGGTATAACTCCTTCGCCCAATGCCGCCGGATTTTCAAAGGCCACGCAACCGATCATATTTGCCACGTCATATATTTCAGGTCGCATGCCGGAAAATTCCCAGTCGATGATTGCCCCGATCTTTTGAGCTTTCCATAAAATATTCAGTGGATGAAAATCGCCGTGACAAAATGCTGTGGGCAGGCTGGGAAAAGTTTCCATGGCTGGAAATAGACGGTCGCAAAATGGTTCCAGCCGTTTATAAACATCAGGTTGCCGCTGTGAAATTGTTTCAGCCAGCTTCTTTGAATATTCAAGCATGGAGAATGTGCAGCCTGAATCAGCCATTTTCTTACCTTTCGTATATTTTCGTAGAGAAGCAACAAATTCAGCCATACTCTTGCCGCGTTGCTCATCGTAAATATAATCAGGTCTTGGAAGTTCATCAGATTCATAGAAAGCTGAAAGCTGCCACGGGAAGCCCATCATTTCGGTAGTAAACTCTCCATCAGTTGTTTTTTGATAGGGCAACAGAAAATTCATTCCTGAATTTTGCAGAGCCTGAAGGTTCTGGGCAATGACGGTTCTGCCCTCAACCTGTGTGCCGGCAATACGCTCAACAAGCCAAAGTCTGTTCTCAGTATCTTCAATTACAGAACGGGAAACAGCCCGGGCAGAACTGCCGGGAATATTCTTATCATTATGTCGCTTAAGGGTGGTAAAACCCCAGGGCTCAAGTGCGTCAATCACAGTACATCCTTTGTGTTAATCAGAGCGAAGCTTATTAAAAGTTTTGGGAGAGTACATAGAACCTTTTTGAAAAAAAGTTCTTTGGCTCTCGGAGAGCCGCCGGAGGCATTCTTAAAAAACTTCAGCTTCGAACCATAGAATATTGGTAGCAGGGTCTTGCCATGCAGTGGGTTCCATACCTGCTTTTTGGCAGGTTTGTGCGAGAAATTGTGCTCTATCCCACTTCCAGTCTACAGCTACTTGTGGAAGAAGCAGACCTGACTGCCTACCGCGTTGCATGATAAGCCCATGCCGTCCGATGACAATCTTTTCAACATCCTCGCAGACGCTGATGGGGCTGAGAATAGATATCTCTATTTCAAGTTCATCAAATTCGGAGAACGTCAGAGCGGGAAACCGTGGATCTTCGAACGCTGCTGCGCGCGCCATTTGCCAGATAGTTTTGTATAGAGGGCCTGTTCCCTGCACATTGCCTATACATCCGCGCAGGTGCCCATCTTTATTAAGAGTAACAAATGCACCAAAATTTTCGGTCAGGTGAGTTGTCGGCGGCTGCGGAATTTCAGCAGGCTGCGCATCCTTTTTCAGTTTACTGAGAATGCTGAATTTTACGAGATCTTTTAGATATTCTTTTTCATCCTGAGAAAGTGAAAAACTGAAATTGTCTGACATGGCTGTCTACCTTATCTTATCTGATTATTTAGAATTCTGATCTTTAAGTTTCTTAATGATGAAATCATAACCTTCGGGACGATGTGGAATTTTGCAGTTAGTGCAGTCCTTTATTCCCTTCTCGGTCAGTCGATAGCGTCCTCCGCAGTCTTCGATAAGATAGAGCGGGCAGAAGCAAAACAAACAGTTAAAGGTTAATTCGTCGCTGACTTCATGACAGGGGAAATAGCGGCATTCGATGTTTCTAAAAAAACGGTGGCTGTTTTCCATATTACTGTCCGTCGTTGAAGTTGTTGACTTTGATTATGACTAAAGTGATGTCATCTTCCTGTTCCATACCGTCCTGAAACTTGTAGACAGCAGCAATAATAAGCTGCTGAATTTCTGCGGCACTTTTATCTGCATTGGCTATGATTATCTCGTCGAGCCGATCACGGCCGAACATTTCATCACTATTGTTGCGGGCTTCCCATATTCCATCGGTTCCGATGAAAATTATTTCGCCTTCGCTTAGTTCTACTGTGTATTCTTCGTATTCACTTTCATCGAAAATACCCAGAGCAAGCATGGGACTGCCCATGAGGTCTCTTTTTTCTCCTGTTGCCGGATTGTATATCGTGGCCGGGTCATGCCCGGCACGTACATAAGTTGCAGATGTATTATCTGGAGATATTTCCATGCAAAACAGAGTCATGAATCGCCCTGTGTCACCTATATCCGAGCAGAGTAAACGGTTAACTTCACCTATTCTGGTTGCGATTGGAGTCAGGTGCCCTGATGCATGTTTGAGGTGCGCACGCCCGGTGGTCATGAGCAGGGCGGCAGAGACTCCGTGTCCGGTAACATCCCCGAGTAAAATACCGGTACCTCCGGTCATCGGCGGGGTGTAGTAGTCGAAGTAATCGCCTCCGGTTTCATCGCAGGATATACTGACCCCGGAAATGTCAAGGCCGCTGATTTGAGGAGGAATTTCTGGAAGAAGATTAATATGGACTTCCTGAGCCAGTTCCATTGATTTGCTGATACGCATATGATCCTGAAGTTTGGGAATCATGGAATTAAATGCTGCTGCCAGCTTTTCACGTTCGTCTCCGGTGTGGACTTCAACATGAACGGAAAGATCTCCTTCTGAAATTTTTTCAGCAGCGTGGGTTAGCTGAATTAAGGGGGTAATAAGTTTACGACTGCCTAAGAAGGCTACAAGTGCAACTGTGAGCAACGTGAAAAAGGACGCAGCCCCGACTGCAACATAAAGATTATTGCTCAGGCTCAGAGTCTGCTGTGCAGCCATATCCGGCACTTCTGTGATCACCGCTTCCGGGATGATTAATACATAGCTGCCTTGCCCCCTGAATGGAGCATAAGCCCATACTGAGTCCACCCCGTTATAGGGCATTCTGGTAACGCCTGACTTCCCTTTGGTGATGGCTTCAATGATAGCTTTCTGTTTAATTTTATCAGAAGACTGCAGGTAGCGGGTTTCGTTGGGCAGTCCGGCCATCCATGAAATATTGGTTTCTTTATGTCCGGCTTCGGCCCATATGCGTAGTTCAACACCGTCTTTCCCTGCAACCGGACCAACCACAAATGCTTGTATGGCACTTGACCACTGGGTGTTAAGGTCCTGTTTGCGTAGAAGCTCAACTAATTGAATATCAATTGCTGCCACTCCGAGTATTTTACCGTTGCGGCCCTTGATGGTCTTGGAGAGGGTGTAGACTTGCTGCCCGGTGCTGGCATCAATAAATTTATCCCAGACAATGCCATCTGATTTTATGGCATCAGTAAACCACGATCTTTTACGCGGGTCATAATTTTCAGGGTAATTGCCGTGACCGGGGTAGGCCATATGCAGGCCGGAGTTCAGGGTAATATAAACTCTGTGCAAGGCTGTTCCTGCCTGCGCAAAAAAAGTTTTCAGGTCTGATTTCAGTAAGTAAAGGCGAGCAAGGTCTGGATCATTTCTTAGAAAATTTTTGTCTTTGGGATAATGAAAAACAGGTTCTTCCAGGCTTACGGAAGATGGCTTTTTCATTCCCTTTTCACTGATCACATAATATTGCGGTGACGGTCCGAAATCTCCGGGTTGTTGACCTTTTATATTGAAGTCTTTGGCAAAGAATACTTTAGGTGTTCCTTCTACCGGATCGTTTAATACATCTTCAGCTTCAGCGCCTATAGCTTTGAGAGCAAATTCCAAAGAGACGGCCTGTTGCATAACCAGTTTGGCGGAATCCACGGCGGACTGGTGCATCTCCCCTGTCAGGATTTTGATCATATTGGTGCGCAGTCTTTCAGACTGTGTTTCACCGAGTTCAAGAATACCCTGCCTGCTTATGTAGGAGACTACCAGTAGCGGGACAAGGCTGAAGGTCAGCAGGAGAAGGAATAGTTTTTTCGCATATTATTTTATGAGTAGTCGATGTCAGATGTCGGAGGTTCACACTGATGGTCAGCGGGCAGGTTGGAGAAAGGAAAAGGTTGTTTATTCCCGTTAAGAGTAGAGTAACGGAGAATTTCGTAAGCGTATGTACTCAGCTTGTTGCCGAAACTGCGAAGAGGAGTGGCCGGGCAGCCGTTGATAATGGTTATGGCAAACTGCACAAAAATAATAGCATAGGCCAGTGCTCTGACCAGTTCAAAAGCCAGCATGCAGACAAGAGTTTTAACAAACCTTTTTAAAATATCAATGCGGCTGGCAGAGCCGTGATTGCGACAGGGCATATAGTCTCCATGGTATTATGTTCCGGTTGAATAAATAAAAAAAAGAAAAGGGGTCGCTTCTGTTTATCAACAGTGTTATCATTTAAGCGACTTCCGCAATTATTACTGTTTGTTTTGCATTTGATTATAGCCGCTTTAGAGCCGGACGGCAACGAAGGATTGAATATTGCAACAGAGCTTAGACATGGTACTTAAGTGCCGGATATCCGGCACTGCATGGGAATCAGCAAAGACTTAGTCCTGTGGGAGGAGTCATATGAATACTGCATTGCTGGAAGAACTGGTCAGAAGGAAGGCAGAGCATTTGTATCGGGAAGGCGTCTCAGTGGCGGAAGCCATAGATCGCGCCGGGGATGAAATAATGAATTGTATGGCCGACTCAGGCGGTCATGGTTCTCGTTTCTGTCTGCATATGTGGCTGCAGGGAGCCAAGAAAAGGATCAGTGAGGATAGAATTGCTGACCCCGGCAAGCCGGAGGGAGACAAAAGATTTTCGTTGATCAGATGTGCTGTTAATCCGTTGGTAAACGACAGACCGGGGCTTGATCATTAAAGTCCCGAGTGTAGTTATTTATTCTGAATAGAATCCAGTGCAGTTTTTGCAAAGTTTGATTGCGTCCTTTTTACCTTCACGGAAAAGAGCAATCCTTCTTAGTCGTGCAGTTTCTGATGCCAATTGCTCCAAGTCTTTTTCTTTTACTGATCCGATAATTCCCCGACCATTTAAGTCATTACAGCATACAGTCACCTGTCCATCAGGCAGCACGACCAGATTATGCTTTAATAGAAAGCATATTTGCCCCGTTCTTTTTGATGCGGCTTCTTGGAAGAAGCTGTCATCTACACCTAGATCAGTATTGCCATCCCAGTTATGAGGAGGCCTAAAGTTTGCTTTGTCCATCATAGCCAACAGAGTTTTAAACTGGGGGTCAGTCGGTGTATCTGCTGGATGGTCCAGAGGGATAAGACAAATCGCTTCAGTTGAGACCGGACGTCCGGCCTTGAGGTTCGCCTTTATAAAATCATAGATATTGGATTGAACTTTATCCCACGAAGCTCCTTTGCGAATTGATTCAAATAGTTTCGGGGTTCCTCCATCAAGGCTGAAGCGCAATTGGTCAACAGCCCGGCTGCGCACAATTTGTTCCGAAACTTTAGGGGTTAGCAGCATGCCGTTTGTCAGCAATCTAAATTTAATTTTCCGTTTACTGGACATTTTAAATTTTCGAATCACTGTAAGCATTTCTGGAAGATTCGGGTGAAGAAGTGTCTCGCCCCCGTTATGCAGATCGACATACTTTATATTGGGAAGCTGTCCCTCAGTCAGATTGTTCATAACCCGTGCCAGAGTTTCTTTGGTCATAACTTCCCGTTTTTTACCATGATCAAGAGCACACCATTTACAGCGCAGGTTGCAGGAAGAATTGAATTCTAGATTAAGCAGGGTAATGTCATGGGCTGGAGAAGTCTGCATCTCTTGCATTTTTAATCCTGATAAATGGTTAACATTAAGAATTTTATCTATTCAAATTCAAATTTTAAATTATTCCGCCAGCCATTTAACCCACAGTTTACGATTTCTAGGTCCATCAAATTCACAGAAAAAAATACGCTGCCATGTACCGAGCATCACATCTCCCCCCTCCACAATAAGCATCTGGTCGGGTCCGAACATGCTGGTCTTAATATGCGCATCAGAATTTCCTTCCATGTGGTGATAGTCACCGCGGTGAGGGATAAGTTTGCGCATATTTACAGTGATGTCCCTGACTACATCGGGGTCCGCCCCCTCATTGACAGTTACTGCTCCGGTGGTGTGTGGGCAATAAAGCAGCAGCGCACCGGACTGCCACCCGCTTTTACGTACAAGCGCACGAACCTGCGTTGTAATGTCGATCATTTCTTCGCGTTCACCAGTGCTGATTTCAAGAATATCCATAGCTGCTCCTAGTCCTTTTTCCCATCTCGAAACATGTGACTGAATCCTGCGTCGTAGAGCAGGGATTCGCTGTCTGCATCTTTGCCGGGTAGAATCATGAAAATTGTCTGACGTTTGAAGTTGTTCTGCTGAGCTGTTTCAGCCAGATTTTCAAGGGTTGTTTCAACGGATGTCTCTTCCGGCCAGCCGATACGATAGCCGAGGATAACCGGAGTATCCTTTTTCATTCCTCCGGCAAGCAATTGTTCCTGAATGCCGGAAGGATTACCTGCTGAAAGATAGATTGCCATGGCAGAATTGTGGGCGGCGAGCTTTTGCAGACTTTCGTTTTCAGGCACTGGAGTGCGGCCTTCCATGCGGGTCAGAATTAGAGTTTGGGTTCCTCCCGGCACAGTGAAGGAGGCACTTGATGCTGCTGCGGCAGCACAGGCGGAAGTTACACCGGGGATGACTTCATATTTTACTTCAGCCTGTTCAAGCAGACGGGCTTGCTCTTGAACTGCGCCGTACAGTGCTGGGTCTCCTGTGTGTACGCGTGCTACAATTTCGTCTTTGGACGCGTGTTCGATCATAAGTTTGTTGGTCTCTTCTAAAGACATGGACGCTGAATTCTCAACACGGGCGTTTTTAGATGCGCCGGCAATTACAGCCTCCGGCACAAGTGACCCTGCGTAGAGAACCAGCCCTGCTTCACTGATGAGGCGCTGCCCTTTCACTGTAATCAGTTCGGGATCGCCCGGTCCTGCTCCGATGAAATATACTTTACCCATTTATTGTCCTGCGGGCTTGTCTGCCCAGATAATGGTGATTGGATTATGAGCCTTGAAACGGATGTCTCCGACCAGTTTTTCCGATGTAGAAGCTTGCAATTGCATTGCTTGCCATTCCCATCCCAGCGAGTCGAACGTCTCACGTGTGCGCTGTGTGCTACCCATGAGAATGGTGTGGATAACAATGCGTCCTCCGGGTTTTAGACGTTTGCATGCTTCTTTGATGACGCTGTCATCTCTGCCGATGCCTCCTCCCATAAAAACACGGTCGGGATCTGGAAGCTCTTTAAGAATTTCAGGCATAGTTCCTTCTACAGGAGTAACTGCCCAGGCCTTAAAGTTATGAATGTTCTCGTTGATCATTTTCATACGCTGTGGATTTTTTTCTACAGCAAAAAAATGTGAGCTGTTTCCGATAAATGATCCTTCAATGGCAACTGATCCACACCCCGCACCGAGGTCCCATACGATCTGGTCTTTACGCAGGTCAAGAAGGGCAAGTCCTGTAGCCCGTGCCGGAAGTTTGGTTATCAATCCTTTCTGACGGACAAAACTATCGTCATTCCGTCCTATAATTTGTGTGCTGTTTTTCTTCTTTTCAGAGGTAAGCATCACAAGATTCAGATCTGCACAATTGGATTCAGTGAATTCATTCAGCGTTCCCTGCGTGATTGTTTCAGAATCTGTTCCAAGCTCAGCCAGAACTGTCATATTATAATTATCAATACCTTTTGCCAGAAGCTTTTTGGCGATGACAGCGGGAGTGTTTTCCTTGTCTGTGTATATTGCACAATCAAGTTGACCCTGCAGGGCAGTATAAAGCGGGAAGAAATCGTTCCGGCCATGCAGTGATATTATTTTAAAGTCTTTCCATGCTCTGCCGAGGCGTGCGGCTGCAATCTGGACTGTAGAAGGGGCTGGTTTTATGATGATATTCTCATTCCCTATAATCGGAATTAATGATTCGGCAATACCGAAAAGCAACGGGTCTCCGTCAGCAAGAAGTACAATTTTTTTTCTTTTTTCATGAGACGAAGTAATTGTTCAGCATAGCTGGTTACAGGAGACATAAAAGCCAGCTTTTTCCCTTTGAATTGCGGGAATGCGTTCAGCAGCCGTTTCCCGCCGCTAAGCACATCAGCTTCCAAGATGTTTTTCCGGCAGATGCGGGAGGTTCAAGACTGCCCGGTTGCAGTCCTATTATTTGCAGAGGATGTTTCATGACTTAGCTTATACAATTGTATCACGCAGATGTAAAAATCAAAAAAACTGCCAGCGAGTTACCAAAATCTTTTTTTTCTGTTACTGTAAAAGTAAGCCCTCCCTTGTCTTTAGCAGAGGTGATAAGTCATGAAAAAATTGATAGCAGTTGCTCTTTTGGCAGGTTCGTTTTTGACAGCCTTTTACGGTTTCGCTTTAACCGCTCCCATGATGAGCGGAAAATCCATGTCCCGGATAAATGATATTACGGGAAACATGCGTATTGAGCTTGAAGTTCCAGTCCATTCTCCGGGAACAGGAAATCGATGTGTACCATTTTATGTGGTAGCTGTACTGGCCGGGGCAGCTGGTATCTATGTCCTTTCAGAGCTTCGTGAGGACGATGATGAGGAAGATTATTTTTAAGATTCCAGCCGCTGGAGAATCTTATTTGCAATTCTGATTCGGATTTTAGTAAAGTTTGCTGCCATCGAAATCGAAGAGATGGTATTCAATTGAGATATCGTCTGAGCCTGCAAATGCCGCAGCATTCTGGCGGGCTTTCTGAACTAATAAATGTGTAAATTTTTTTTTGTGATTTTGCGGGATCATCTGAAATACCTGACTGGCTGTGTTTGCTGTACGAATTTCATTTGTCAGGTTTTGATTCATATCCAGAGCCTCGCACCAGTCAGCCAGCAGGGGGAAGTCTATGGCCCAGTCCTTGGCATGGGTATAAGGAAATCCCTGAGCGTGCTTAACCAGTTTGCCTATGAAAATGGCCCAGTGCACACTTTTCATTTTTTTAAGTCTGGCCTGTTGCATGGAAAATTTAAAAAAATCAGCAGCCTGAACTATACTGATCTGATTCGTTTCGGTGAAATGTTCCATATAGAAAAGTTCACTGCGGCGGCCTGTGGTGAAAGTGATTTCGTCAAGTCCTGAAGCGCGGGCTACATTCAAGGCCTGTGCAATGGAAGCTTTCCATGATGCATGACTGAAAGGGCGAACTATGCCCTGAGTGCCGAGTATTGATATACCTCCTAGAATTCCAAGGCGGGCATTCATTGTTTTCTTTGCTATTTCTTCACCTTTGGGAACTTCAATGCATATTTTGATTGTACCTTTGAATTCTGGAGCTGATCTGGAAGTTTCTTTAAGTGCCCCCGCGATGATCTGCTTGCGGGGAACTGGATTAATTGCAGCTTCTCCAATCGGGACAGGCAGCCCGGGCAGGGTCACTTTGCCCACTCCCTTGCCGCCGACCAGTTCAACTCTCAGGTCTTCTCCAGAGATTAGTTCCACAAGCGCATGGATTTCTTCTCCGTGTGTGGCATCCGGGTCATCTCCGCCGTCTTTGGTTACAATTGCCCGGGCAACACCGGCTGATTTTTCGACTTGTTTAACAGGAACCATAAGCGTTCCTTTTACAGGCAGGGGGATTTCGATTTGCTCAACAGCCTTTTTGCAGAGCAGCATGCGTAGAGCAGCCATTGCAGCTGCCGTAGCTGATGATCCTGTGGTATATCCTTCACGCAGTTGCTTCTTCACGTTACTCATCTTCAAGCAACCTGCCTCTTGTGAGTATATCCTTACCAAATTTCAGGCGGACCTGATCGACGGCTTTATCGAGTTGATCAAGTTTTTTGTTTTCAGCAGGTTTGGCTGGATCATCAAGCAGAGATAATTGTCTGTTGCGGTCCTCAAAATTAGATATGCCTATGCCGATAAGCCTTATAGAGCCAATGGGCACTTCCGCATCAAGCAGGGCGCAACCCGTTTTGTATATTGTACCTGAATGCGATGTTCGGGAATCAAGAGTTTTGCTGCGGGTTATCTGTCTGAAATCAGGAAATTTAATCTTCAAAGTAATAGTACGCCCTTTTAAACCCTTGCGCCTTACATCCGCGGCGATGCGCTCAGATTGCTTGAGCAGCAGTGTTTTTAAAATATGTGGATCAGATACATCTTCACCAAAAGTATTCTCAGCACTTGATGATTTCATCTGTCCGGCTGCTTCAACCGGTGTGGGGTCAATCCCGGCTCCTTTGTCGTAAAGAACAAGTCCCCGTTCTCCGAATCTTTCTTTCCAGAATTCAGGAGGAAAACGCCGCATGTCCGCCGCATACTGTATTCCGAAAGCGCGTAATTTGGGCAGGGCTTTTTGCCTACGCCGGGAATTTTCTCAACTGGAAGTTTTTTTAAAAAATCCTGAACATCATGAGCTTCGATAATGGATATTCCATTGGGTTTGTTCAG
>JMSU01000336.1_pt1 | contig 12600 bp, 12 predicted proteins | sample 179011 | NCBI WGS metagenome assembly JMSU01 (sample SAMN02769580, study PRJNA246767) | bioreactor metagenome | isolation source: Culture-1 Bioreactor ArsB derived from microbial biomass from the upper 2 cm... | place: Germany: Bremen | collected day 87 after inoculation
CATATTAAACAACAGCTCAGAGTCTTCCGGACCGGATGGGTTAAAGGCATAATCATCCAGAGAAATGGTCGAACCGCTCCCCTGAGACAGCAATGTATCGTCAATAAAACGAATCTCAACATTGCTGTCAGGTCCGGTTACAAGCTCCTCCCCCTGAAAGACAGAACTGCCCGGTTCAAGTTGCCGCACTCCAGAAGAGGATTTTGCAAAAACTTCACCGTTAGCAGCAGCCACGACACCTATTGGAGATGCATCTTGAGGCATAGTCAAGCTCGCTATAGTTTACTTTGAGCTTATACAATATATAACTACAAGAGAAAGTCAAATATCAAAAGACATTCAAATGTGAATTATATTCAAAACTCAACAGATTAAACCATATCAAATATAGTGAACAACCCCATTTTCGAATATAAAGTACCAAAGAGAATCTTTAATAAAATTTTAAACTAAAAAAAGCCTCGTCTTTTAACAAGAACGAGGCTTTCAAAAGAATGAATAATTTAAAACTAGTTACTGCTTGCGGCAGGAGGCACAGGACCTTTTTTAAGCCCCCAAAGAAACAAAGCAAGCCCGGCCAGTATCATTGGCACGCAAAGAAGCTGCCCCATGGTCAGCCAACCGAAAGCAATAAAACCCAGCTGAGGATCAGGCTGCCTGAAAAACTCAACAAAAGCTCTGAACAAACCATAGCCCATCAAAAACATACCCGTGGTTGTTCCACGCGGTCTTGGCTTTGCTGACCAGAACCAGAGAATCAGAAAAAGAAGTAGCCCTTCCAGCCCGCCTTCATACAACTGAGATGGATGACGCGGAAGGTTTCCAGCCCTTTGACTGGGAAAAACCATACCCCAAGGAACATCAGTTACGCGACCCCACAGTTCGCCGTTGATAAAATTACCCATTCGCCCGCAAAGCAGCCCTAGCGGAGCAAGAGGCACAAGAAAGTCACCAACATCCAAAGTAGTTCGCCCGGTTGATTTTGCAAATCTCCAGGCAACAAGAGCTACCCCGGCAGCTCCTCCATGAAACGACATACCGCCTTTCCAGACAGCAATTATATCGACTGGATGAGCCAAAAAATATGCAGGTTCATAAATCAGGCAATACCCGAGCCTTGCACCGACAACAAGACCTACAACCAGCCACGTAATGAGGTCATCAACTTGTTGTGGAGTCCATGTATTTGTTTTTTTAGATGCACGGTAGCGCCCTAGAGTCCATGCAATGGCAAAACCAATCATATACATAAGCCCGTACCAGTTGGCCTTGAGAGGGCCTAGACGGAACGCAGTAGTATCGAATTCAGGAAGTACAATCATATTTCACCTGTTCATTAACTTTTTTAAACAAAAAACCATCATAGACGGTCTAGGTTTCCCTGACAAATTGAGTTACAATCAACACATAGGAAATACAAGGAAATCCCATGGAAGAACAAAAAGATTTTGATATTCTAGAAATGCCTGCCGAAGGACTCGCCGCCTACTGGCTTTCTATCAAGAAGCTCATCGATGTAAAGCGTAACAAACAGGTTCTTGAAGAAGAGATACGCTATACACGTGAACCGTTTATCAAATTTTTATTGGAAACGGCATTCTCCGAGATAGATGGAGATACTGTGCGCAGACTTGCCGAGTCCAAAGCAAAAACCATTTTAGATGAATATTCCCGTAAACTGTCCAGCATGCAGATTTCGCTTCTGGCCATGTCTTCTCAAGAAAATCCCCGTATCAGCTTTGTGCGTATGGCCTCACAATACCCTATTTCAGTTATTTCAGAGAAAAAAGCCTTCACACTGGCCCACGGACTGATGGATGGTATGCTTGATAAAGAATCAGACCGTAAAGTTCTACTTGAATTCGACCATAAGCTCCAACCAGACAGACTTTTGGTAAAAATGCTTTTTCACATCATTCTCAGCCGTAAAGAAGGCAAGCAACAGCTTGAACAGATAGTTCCCTATATTAAAACTCCATTCTACGCCAATGGTATGACCCAAGTGATAGATGGTTTTGACCACAGAGTACTTAAAGCAAACCTAAACGTTCAAGCTGAGCAGCTACTAAAATATTCTGGTAGCAAAATGGCAATGGCTTCTGAAATGTGCCTCGGAATAAGAAATAAACTTGGCTACGACGATATATTCCGTATTGCCCGTGCCTTTATGCCCTGATCACTCTTCAAAAGCATGCACCTGACTATGGGTTCACTCAATAATTAAATAGTATTTAATAAAAAAGACTCCAACTTTTATCTGAAGTTGGAGTCTTTTTTATTAAAACAAACGGAAGGTAGCTACTTACTATTCTTATATTCAACAGCTGCCTTTCAAAATTTCCAGCCCAGCACGGCACACCCAAAGCGTGTATGTGGTTGTAACCGGCATAGACGTTATTCATAAGTAATCCATCGTGCCCTTCAGCCATCCCTTTGCCGCGCCCCATATCAAGAGCGTAGGCTGGGTTCTCATGTTTATTATCCACGCAAAGAGAATAATGGAATTCATGTCCAATGACAGTTGTCCCAACAGGAAAAAAAGGATTGTCATGAACAATTTTACCAGAAGTATATCCAAGCCCCTGCGGTCTTGGACAAAGCCTTGTGGAGAGGTCGAGCACACCGGACATCGGATATTTTTGCCCCTTATATTCAACATCGCGGCCAAGATACATAAAGCCACCGCACTCAGCGAATACAGGCAAGCCCGTGTTTGCAAGATGGTTTACATGCTCGCGTATGGACACATTCTCTGAAATTTCTTTAGCAAGAGTTTCCGGAAACCCGCCGCCGAGATACAAACCGTCAATCTCAGGCCAAGGCTCATTTGCAAACAGCGAAACTTCTTTCACTTCTGCTCCGGCCTTGGTTAAAGCTTCAAGGTTTTCCTCGTAATAAAACCAGAGGGCTTCATCTCGCACCACTCCGATTACGGGTCTATCACTGCTTACAAGCTCAATTCCGTCCCAGGGAGAACTATTTGCTTCAAGCTCTTCAACATCACAGGCAATTTTTGAAACAGCATCAAGATCGATACAATCCTGTGCCATCTGCCCCAGTGTATCGAGGGCCTTATCAACAGCATCGTATTCAGTATTGGAAACAAGGCCCATGTGACGCTCAGGAATAGGATTATCTTTAAGTTTGGGCAGCATTCCAAGAACTGGAATGTCTGTGTATGTCTCAATAGAACTTTTAAGAATATTGCGGTGACGTTCTCCCGCTGTGCGGTTGAGAATCACGCCGGCAAGGTTGAAACCATCTTCAAAAGCCTTACAGCCTGAAACGATTGCGGCAACAGTGCGGGTCATTTTAGTACAATCAATGGTAAGAATAACCGGGGCTTTGATAATACGGGCTAATTCGGCAGTAGAACATGATCCGTCAACATCCTTACCGTCGTACAACCCTCTGTTCCCTTCAAGAATGGAAATATCTGCGCCCTGCCCTTTTTCAAGAAAAAGAGCCTTAAGCTTATCATTAGACATGAGGAAAGGGTCCAGATTTGTGGCATACAGACCAGAAGCAAGCCCCAACCATCTGGCATCAATGTAATCCGGTCCCTTTTTAAAGGGTTTTACAGACCTGCCCAAATTCTTAAAGGCACGACACAAACCAAGGGTGACAATGGTCTTTCCGGTTCCGCCGCTCAGCCCGGCAAGTACTACACGAGGAAAATTCATTTCAAATTAAACCCTGTAAAAATTCTATTGCGATAAACTACATGCGCAAAAGAATCAGTAGTGTTTCAGAGCAAAAAACTCAAGTGAAACCTGATATCTCACAACTTACTATAACTGTTCTCGGCCACTCTTACATAACGTAAACACCGATTGAAAAAAGAGTGAATACTCTTAGGAGGCAGAGAGACAATACTTAAAAAAAATGCCTTGTCCCGAGGGACAAGGCATTTGAGAGTCGTGTGAAAACGAAGACTAATCTTCGTGCTCAGCTCCACCCTGCTTACCAGCGCCTGTGAGGCCGTACATGGTAGTACTTCCGGAGGACCAGTATTCGACTTTTTCTTCTTTAACAAGAGCAGTCAGAACTTTCTTAACTTCACGGCCTTTTGCATCAGGAAAAAGCTTGGTGAAATCGTTGAAGTAAAATTTGCTTTTAGCACCTGTTTTCTTTTCCAAGAAAGCAAGGATTTCTTCTTTTGCGGATTCCATTTCGATCGGCATAGTAAGCCCCTTTATTTTTAAGAGGGCGCGGCAATATGCCGCGCCCTTATATTCTCAATTCTAATTAGAACTTGAACTGAGTGGACTGACGCCAGGTGTAGTAAGCAGGATCACGGAAATCATCGATAAGATGGGGAGTAAACTCGATACCAGTCTTTTCGAAGAAACGTTCCCAGCCAATACGCTCTGCCCAGTCGCCCAGACGTTCGTACTTGTTAGCATCAGCTTTGTAAACTTCCACAATGTTGCGGATAGTTTTAGTAAGTGTGGGCCAACGAGGAGGTTCGTTAGGAATAAACGCAACAACAACCTTAGAGAACTTAGGCATGCTGATACGGTTAGAAACCTTACCACCAACCATCAGTGCGATACCGTCGCCTTCCTTATCGGAAAGAGGCAGTGAAGGACACATGGTGTAGCAGTTACCACAATACATGCAACGTTCTTCTTTAATAGCAACAGTCTTGTACTGTTTACCGTCGATTTCGACCTTAGAAGGACGAACAGCACCGGTAGGACAAGAAGCAACTGCAAGAGGAATTTCGCAGAGGTTATCGAGGTATTCGTGGTCAATAATGGGGGGCTTGCGGTGGATACCAACAACAGCGATATCGGAGCAGTGACAAGCACCACACATGTTCAGACAACAAGCAACTGCGATACGAACGGGAGCTGGCATGTTATGGCCGGTGAACTCGTCGAAGAGGTCATCCATGATAACTTTAACAGTACCGGAAGCATCGGTAGCAGGTGTGTGACAGTGAACCCAACCCTGTGTGTGAACGATGTTGGAAACACCAGCACCAGTACCACCTACGGGGAACTTGTAAGAGCCACCTTCAAACTTACGGGAAAGCAAGTCTTCTTTAAGCGCAACCATTTTATCTTTTGAGTCAGTCATGAACTCAACGTTGTTACGAGTAGTGAAGCGCAGGTAACCTTCGCAATGTTTGTCAGCGATGTCGCACATTTCACGAATCAGAGTAATACTCATGAGGCGAGCGGTACCACAGCGGACTGTGTATACTTCGTCTCCGGATTCTGCAACGTGAACCAGTACGCCGGGCTCAAGGATTTCGTGGTAGAGCCACTTGCCGTAGTTATTTTTGATAACCGGAGGAAGGAACTCGTTGTAATCACGAGGTCCAATGTCCGAAATCCGGTTTTCCATCGGTTTGTCTGGATTGTAGCCAGAAGAAACGAACGCCATGTCTGTCCTCCCGTGTTATCTCTGGTGTCTTTTTCTGTATTCGTTAACGTCACGTTCCCAAGGACCATCAACCTCATCTGCTTTCCAGAAGATGTAGGGGTTGTGTCTAGGCTCTTGTACGTGTCTCGGATCAGCCTTGATGTTGGTAACTTCGAGAAGCTTCTGGAAGCCCATGCGACGCATGGTTTCACCCAGACGCTCACGGTTTTTACCTTCTTCCATCCACCAGTCCCAAATGTTTTCAACAACTTCTTTCACTTCGTCGAAAGGTTCTTCAACCTTGATGAAGGGAACGAGGAGGGAGCTGAGCTGAGGACCGTCGAGGATCGGAGCTTTTGCACCACAAAGGATGGAAGCGCCACGATCGTTACCGATCATCAGTGCACGAGGCATGGTGTTGATACAATGCATGCAGTGCATACATTCTTTGTCGTTGATTTCAAGTTTGCCGTCAGCGTACTTGATGCATTTGCCTGGGCAAAGCTCAACAACTTCTTTCTGGATGTCAAATTTACCCCAGTCACGACCGGAGTGAGCACCAGCGTTAGGAGCGAATTCGCCGCCGACGTAAGCTGCAACAGCTTCCTGGTCAATGCGGATTTCATCTTTCCAGATACCTACAACAGAGAAGTCAGAACGAGCGAGCGCACAAACACAGCTGTTAGGGCAAGCGTCGAATTTGAACTTGAATTTGTAGGGGAAAGCAGGACGGTGAAGTTCGTCCTGGAATTCCATGGTCATATCGTAGCAGAGTGCCTGTGCATCGTAACAAGCATACTCACAACGAGACATACCAAGACATGCAGCAGGAGTACGCAGGTTGGAGCCGGAGCCACCAAGGTCAACGTCTGCTTCATGAGTCAGTTCATAGAAAATTTCTTCCAACTGGGGAGTAGTAGTTCCAAGGAAGACGATGTCACCGGTAGAACCGTGCATGTTGGTAAGACCAGAGCCACGCATGTCCCAGATGTCAATGATCTGACGCAGGAAATCAGTGGTGTAGTACTTAGCGGTGGGCTGAGCAACACGAACAGTGTGAAAGTGTGCTACGCCGGGGAACATTTCGGGCTGGTCACAGTAACGACCGATAACGCCGCCGCCGTAACCGAAAACGCCAACGATTCCGCCGTGTTTCCAGTGAGTTTCACCATCGTTGTAAGACAGCTCGAGAACACCGAGAAGGTCTTCACAGACTTCAACGGGAATCTGATAATTCACGTCCTTCTCGTTTTTAGCTCTAACTTCGGCTTCTTGTTTTACGTCGGACACGAAGCTAGGCCAAGGCCCGCTTTCAAGCTCGTCCAACAAGGGAGTTTTGTGTTTCGCCATTCCCTTAAACCTCCATAAAGTTTAATAGATATACCTACCAATACAAATTAGGCATCCGGTATGTAGCCAATATTAACTGGCTTAGCCCGGTTGCTTTCCTCTCTTAGTGCGAGACCCCCTGATCTTTTCGATGAAGGGGAGGGCAAGATACCCTTAAGTGAAAAAAAACACAACCTATGATGTGAGATAAAGAACTTAGCTGCATGTTGTCAACAGGTGATTCAAATTATCACCGATGAAAACTTAAGGACTTGCCAAGCGAGCCCGAATCAGCGTATTTACCCATCTCGAACACAAGGTGCGTCAGTAGCAAATATTTCCTACAAAAATTTTTGATAACCAGCAACATAAACTTGAAAAAGTGATTCTCTTAATATGAAAGAATGTAAACAGTGCGGAACATGCTGCCGTAAAGGCGGCCCGGCTCTTCACACAGAAGACCTTCCGCTTATCAAAGAAAAAAAAGAAATTGACCTTACAGACATTGTTACCCTGAGAAGAGGCGAACTCGCTTTTGATCAGCCCGAATCAGCCGTAGTTCCGCTGCTTGAAGAAATTCTGAAAATCAAGGGGGCCGGCGGAGAATGGATCTGTAAATTTTTGGCTCTTTCGAGCAATGTCTGCCGAATTTATAAAGATAGACCTCTGGAATGCCAGTTACTTTTCTGTGAGGACCCAGATCCTCTACTTAAAGTATATGACAAAGATCGCCTGACCAGAAAAGATCTTTTACCTGAAGGCCATCCTGTTCTTGAACTCATTGAAGAGCACGATGAAAAGGCTTCCCCTGCAAAGATGTCTTCTCTGGCTGCTGATATACTCGAAAAATGGGATGACAGTGAAAAGTTGAAAGCCGATCTGCGCGAAATGCTGATCTACGATATATCTCTACGCGAACTGGTTACCGAAAAATCAGGACTTCCTGCTGAATCCATGGATTTCTTTTTCGGAAGACCTCTTCACGTTGTACTCGCAGGGCACGGCATTAAAGCTACACCCAACGGTAAATCTTTTTCACTTCGTAAATCATAAGGGAGCTATATAAATGAAAGATGAACGCGGACTCTACTATTATCCGTCTTTGCAGACCCGTGAAACCAGAATGTATGTACGCGAAAATCAGGGTTCAATTGAATTTCGCCTCTGGTCCAACGAAAATGCCATTATCTGGGAAAAACACGAATGGCTGCCCTATGACGTGATTCTTGAAGCTGCAGATGAATACAAACAACGCGGTTCTGATCGTAATCCTCTTGCGCTGTATGACCTCAACGTAGCCAAGCAGTTGATCAAAGACGATAAAATTACACATTAATTCAGCACAAAACGTCTTCAGCATTTTTTCAGAAATGCAAAGAAGATTTTATTGAGCCTCAACGTTCTGGAACTCTATTTAGTTTTTGAAAGAGCTCGATTATTTTCAAAGCTTGGGCAAAAGAACAACCCGGAAATAAAATTTGATTTCCGGGTTGTTCTTTATTCAGTCTCGACCTCTACGCCTTCTTTCTTAAGCATGGCGGCGAATATGCCGTCGCCGTCAATAAGGGTACGGCTAAATGTTCCATCATAAATTTTTCCACTTCCACATGACGGAGAACGGGATTTTAAAATAGCTTTCTCAGCACCCACAAGCTTTACAAGCTTCAACGCTTCATCTGCTCCACGCAGAAAGCTTTCACTGACATCAAAGCCCTGCTCTGTCAAAATCCGGTTGTCGACGATTTCACACCCGGGACGCGGAGTTGGAAGGCCACCAAGCTGCTCTGGACAAACCGGTACAGCCATACCTTTCCGGACCAATTCCATGACCCTCTCATCTGCATTATCTTTGCCGTCATATCTACAACAAAGCCCGGCAAGACAACTACTTACAACATACATATTTACTACCTCCAAGACAGGACAGCTCATTGTTACGCACTTCGTAATATGCTACTGATAATTTTCATAAACAAAACTCACGGTCAAGGAGCACTTATGACTGCCATCACCACTTCTGTATTCGAATTGTTTAAAATTGGCCCCGGCCCTTCCAGTTCTCACACTATTGGCCCAATGAAGGCCGGATATAATTTCTACTCATCGATTGCAAAGCTCAATTTAGAAATAACTCCAGATTCAATTGAAGTCCGTCTCTATGGTAGCCTCAGCGCTACAGGCAAAGGCCATGGCACTGACCGAGCTGTAGTTGCAGGACTTCTCGGATATCTCCCAGATACCGTTGAATGTGATTTCCTAGACAGCCTTGCAGATGGCTCCGCCCATAAGTTTAAAAGTGGCGGTATTTCACTTCCACTTAGTGTAACAGATGTAGTTTTTGCTGAAGTTGAAAATAATTTTCCATATGCTAACACCCTGCTCATTCGTCTTAAAAAAGGGGATGAAATACTCTTCGAACAGGAATATTACTCAATAGGAGGAGGGTTCATAAAATGGAAAGGGCAGCAACCTGATATCCCCAGTGTCCCTCCTCATTCATACTCATGCATGGAAGAACTTAAGAGATTACTTACTGACAAAGAAATGCGACTCCACCATTTAATTCTAGAGAATGAGACAGCTATTACTGGAGCCGCTGAAGAAGATATCAACATAAAACTTGATGCGATCCTCGACACCATGAAAAACGCTGTCGAGAATGGTCTCAAGACTGATGGTGTCCTACCTGGCCCGATTGGTTTACACCGAAAAGCCAAGCGATTATACGAGAACAGTAACAATGCCAATGCTGCCGACAAATTCCTTATGCATCTCAACGCATACGGTTTTGCGGCCTCTGAAGAAAACGCCGCTGGGCATATTGTTGTAACTGCTCCTACGTCCGGTTCAGCCGGAGTTATCCCCGCAGTTGTATATGCCTTAGAGGAAGACCTCGGGGTAAGCCGTAAAATGGTCCGCAAGGCAATGCTTGCCTCTGCAGCTATTGGGTTTATCTGCAAGCACAACGCCAGCATTGCCGGAGCTGAGGTCGGGTGTCAGGGAGAAATTGGAGTTGCCTCATCTATGGCAGCAGGACTTATTGCCTATGCTAATGGCCATAGATTTTGGCGCACCGAAAACGCTGCAGAATCGGCTCTTGAGCATCATCTGGGCATGACATGTGACCCCGTCGGCGGGTACGTACAAATCCCGTGTATTGAGCGCAATGCAATGGGCGCAGTCCGGGCTTACAATGCCTATCTCATAGCTTCCGTTGAGAATGAGCAATTCCATAAAGTAACGCTCGATGAAGCTGTTAAAGCCATGGCTGAAACAGGAAAGGATATGAGTTCAAAATATAAAGAGACCTCACTGGGAGGATTAGCCGTATCAGTTCCTAATTGCTAATTATATTCAGCAAAAAAATCCCCGAAAATTTAAATTTTCGGGGATTTTAATTTATATGTAAGGCAAACGACTATTTTTTAATATGCAAAGCATTAGTGAGCTTTGCAAGAAGCTCAGGTTTGCAATTAAGGTCTTCAGTCTGCTCAAGAAAATGCCTGCGCTGCGCAAAGCGGTCTTTGAGAGTCTGCACATAATCAGCATGGTTCTCGGTATTCTTTGGATTATAAGTATCATAAAACCCGGGAAGAATTCTTTCCATACAATTGCGCTTGGGAATCTGTGCACCCGGCAACATATCCCAATCTTCCCATTCCAGCTTATCTGTAAGGATCAAGCTCTGTAGCGTGAGTGATGTCTGCAATGGAATTGCATTGAGATCAGTATCTGAAGATTTCCAGAAACCAATTGAGTTGAAGCTGTAACCATGTGCACCGTGATCAAATACTCCGGCAAACGCTTCAACATCTTTCCAGAGTTCATAAACACGGAAGGGGTTGGCGTAAGGGATGAAGACGAGTTTCTTAAGTTCTTCTTCAGACACGTTCTCAGCAAGATTACGTTTAGTCATGAGTGCTGCACCCATAGCAACTGCGAGATAAGTATCAGTGAAGCGGATTATTGGAGGAAGACAGGTATCTTTCATGAGCCAGCAAAGGGAATCAGGAAAGGTACAGCAGTTAACGTATTCTCCAAGAACGTCACGGTCGATAAGCGCACGTCCGTTGGGGTTACGGATATCTTCACCAAGAGGCATAACCTTACCATCAATTTCCAGCATGGCGTGGTTCATAACTGAAACCATGTATTTCCAGTCCGGGTTGCCCAGAGGACGGGAATCAGTTTTATCAAAAAGAGTCGGCTCCCATGCGCGGCAGACACGGTTCTCAGTATCAATCTGAAATGCGTCATCATGCAGAACTTTTTTGCTGAATCCTTCCGGCAATGTTCCGCCGTTGTCGTGGGAGTTGGTATGTGATGATTTACCGGTACCGGAAAGTCCGAAGAAAGCAATTGAACGTTTGCCGATCTTCTTCATTTCTTCATCCGGACAATCGGAAAAATCAATTTCCTTAATACCGCCATGACATGCTGCCATGCCAACACGGATGCCGGAAGTCCATGCAAGTGTAAGTGTTCCCTTCTTACGTTCACCGAAATAACGCATTCCGAAATTGTAAATAACGTTACAATCTTCGTCTACGAGAGCCAACTGAGGGAATCCCTGATTGTGATAGAAGGGATCATCGTTGCTCCACAGATTATCACCGATAATGATAATATCCTGAATAGGCAGCTTCGCACTTTTAGCGTACTCTTCTGCAAGCTCCTCAAAAGGAGTGAAGTTAACCAGCCAGTTGAAAATATTCGCTGCGTCGTCCTCACCACCCAGAATAGTGGCTTTGATCATAAGATCCTGATCAAGGCCGACAATTGCTTCAGCTTTGATTAGTGGACGTTCCTGCATATCAGAAATAGCTTCTCGCAGATCACCGGAAACTTTACGCTGCTCAGGACCGTTCAGGCGATTATAAAATCTCCGGGCCATTGCAGTACGGCCAACAATTTTGCCGTGGCAATGATTAAGCAGTTTTGCGCCTTCGGGCAATCCGAGACGTTTTGCAGCTTCAGGATAGATAGGATGGTCTGTTTCCATGACATCCCATTGTTTTCTAGCAAGCTCATAAGCCTGCGCCGCAGTGACCTTTCTCACTCTTTTGTCGGCAAGCAATGTTTCCGCAATGGCTCTGAGCGGCGGAATTTTTGAAAGATCATCTTTGTAAAATTCATAGGTAGACTGACTAGCCACTTTTTTTCCTCCAAAGAAAATGTAAGTCGCAACGACTCAAAAGAATCGCCCCTTGACCAACTGTTGAAAAGCCTTCCCACAGGCCGTTTCCACAATAAGAAATGTGTACTTCCCGCTACACACTCCAGACATAATTTCACAGATTTGAAAACCTCAAGCTAACTTCAATTTAAAAACTAAATGATGTTTTCGAGCAGCCTGATAACGTCATTTGCGGCAAAAAGCCACTCTTCTTTTCAGCCTGAATAAATTCAGAAATAGTCGAAAAAAAGTTCCCTTTGCGGCTCCACAAATTTTTCTAATAATTGATACAATTAAAACAGTACTCCGGTAAAGGCGGAAGCAACTAAAAAAGGCGCACTCTCTATTATGAGAATGCGCCTTTGCTTCGATCAGTAATGATCTGCCTTATTCATCTTGGCCGCCTTCATTGCTTTCTTCGCAGACGCAACTGTGCGTTTGCGTTTAGTTTGCTTAGTTCGGGCAGCTTGCAGCATCATTTAATTGCTTCCTATAATCCAAGCACTGACCACAGAACACCAGCTGCAACCGCAGAACCAAGAACCCCCGATACGTTAGGAGCCATGGCATGCATGAGCAGGAAGTTATGTGGATCTTCGTCTCGGGCAACCATCTGAACAACTCGCGCAGAGTCAGGAACAGCGGATACACCGGCAGCTCCGACCAGCGGATTGATCTTGTCTTTAAGAAACAAGTTCATCAGCTTGGCAAAAGCAAGCCCG
>JMSU01000337.1_pt1 | contig 12595 bp, 15 predicted proteins | sample 179011 | NCBI WGS metagenome assembly JMSU01 (sample SAMN02769580, study PRJNA246767) | bioreactor metagenome | isolation source: Culture-1 Bioreactor ArsB derived from microbial biomass from the upper 2 cm... | place: Germany: Bremen | collected day 87 after inoculation
ACTTAATGACACATATGGACATCTGGTCGGTGACAGAGGGCTATGTCACCTGACCCAGGTCTGCGGAAAAAAGTCTTCGCCGAAATGACACCCTCGCCCGCCTTGGTGGAGATGAATTTGCGTTGATTCTTCCAGATACGAACAAAAAATCTGCAACTAGAATAGGCGAACGTATCCGCGAAAGCCTTGAAAAGATTCCCTTTGAAGTGAATGGGAAGAAATACTCCATGACCATCAGCGCAGGTATTGCCACCAATGAAGGACAATTAACAACCCCGGCACGAATAACGGAAGCCGCAGATGTGGCCCTTTATGAAGCCAAAAAACGTGGACGTAATCGTTTGATATCATTATCAGGTTGTTCTTTTGAAGGCAGGTAAAAACGATACTGCCCAAAAAGATATCACAGCACTAACGCACTCAGGTTGACTTTTCAAAACTTCCAAGATTAAATTATAAAAGTAAAAATTAATTGGAGGAGATATGCTCACAAGAATCGCTACAGCGCTCATGATTGCCACCCTGATGTTTTCAGCACTGGGATGTGCAAAAATGGGCAAAGCAACAGGTCAGGCCGTAAAAGAAGTAAAAGAAATGCCCGGTGAATTTCACGAAGGATACAAAGAAGGCAGAGCTGCTGAAGAGCCAGCCCAGTAGTCTTGTTTAAGTTTACACCAATGGGGCCATTGCGCCCCATTTTTTTTACAATAAAACAGCTGCGCCAGTTATATATCCTCAAACTTTTATTTTCCTGAAAAACTATTCCATCCACTCCGCAGCAGCTAGCTCTTTATATACTTTACTCACCATTTCCTATGCGCTAAAAAGCCACTTGCCCACGATAGAAACACATTCAAAAGGATGACTACCGACTATGTCACAGATTGCATTGATTACTGGAGCCAGCAAAGGCATCGGTGCCGCTATTGCTTTGCAACTCGCAGATGACGGATACGACATCTGGCTCAACTACCGAAGCGACGACACCGGAGCTGAAAAAATAGCTGAGAAAATACGCAATAAAGGCAGAGAATGCCTACTCCTTAAATTTGATGTAACAGATGAAACTGCTGTCCGGGAAAAACTCGATCCAGTGCTTGAAAAAGCCGTACCGTACATAGTCGTTAACAATGCTGGATTTGCCCGTGACTCCATCATGATGATGATGAGCAGCGATGACTGGAACAAAGTTCTTCAAGTACATCTGACTGGTTTTTTCAATGTAACCAAGCCTGTTGTATCCAGAATGCTGCGCAAAAGAACCGGACGCATCGTCAATATAGCTTCCACTTCCGGCGAGACTGGTGTTGCAGGACAGACCAACTATTCCGCAGCCAAAGCAGGACTTATCGGTGCCACCCGTTCTCTGGCAGTAGAGGTCGCTAAACGAAATATTCTCGTCAACGCAGTCACCCCCGGATTTATTGAAACAGACATGGTTAACGAACTGCCTGTCGATGAAATAAAAAAACAAATTCCCCTCAAAAGACTTGGCTCTCCTGAAGAAGTTGCAGGCGTGGTTTCATTCCTCTGCTCCGATAAAGCCAGCTACATCACCGGGCAGACGATTGCAGTAAACGGTGGCATCCACACATAGGAGTTCTCTTGTACAAAGTAGCCATTACGGGCATTGGGGCTATTTCTGTTCTTGGCTCCAACCTTAAAGACATCAGTGATTCATTAAAAAAGGGCAGATCGGGCATTGTTGCTGACGACGAGCGAACAGCGCTTGGTTTTGAAAGCCCGCTGACCGGACAAATCAAAGGATTTGCACCGAAAGAATGGTTAGGCAGAAAGCAACGCAAAACCATGCCCGACTATGCAGTGCAGGCATACGCTGCTGCGCGGCAGGCACTGGATTTGTCAGGACTTTCGGATAAGGATTTGCAAAATGATGAATCAGGACTGATCTTCGGCTGTGACTCCAGTTGCATTGCTGCGCTTGATCAGGTTGAACTGCTTAAGAAAAGAGGCGAAACATCACTGATCGGCAGTGGCGCAGTTTTTAAGTCAATGACCTCATGCATCACCATGAATCTGAACACAATTTTTAAAACACGCGGCGCAGCGTGGACAATAAGTTCAGCCTGCTCCAGCGGTGGACATGCAGTCGGGCAGGCTTTCGGTCTGATCACAACAGGTCAGCAGGAACGGGTTATCTGTGGAGGAGCTCAGGAAATCAATTGGCAATCCATGTGCAGCTTTGACGGCTTAGGAGCTTTTTCGTCAAAAGCAGATAAGCCGGAACAAGCCAGCCGACCTTTCGACAAAGATAGAGATGGGCTGGTACCAAGCGGCGGCGCTGCTGCCATTGTACTTGAACGGTATGATCTTGCTGAATCCCGCGGAGCTAAAATTCTGGGAACGGTTGCCGGGTACGGTTTTTCTTCTGATGGTGAACATATTTCTGTTCCGGGACGTGACGGGCTGGCTCGAGCCGGAACCAAAGCACTCAAACAAGCCGGGCTTGCTCCATGTGATATTGATTATATTTGCGCACATGCAACAGCCACCCCGGCGGGTGATGCTGCTGAAGTTGAAAATATACGCAGCCTATTCAAAGGCTGCAGCCCTAGAATTTCATCAACAAAATCTATGACCGGACACGAACTCTGGATGTCAGGTGCCAGTCAGGTTGTTTATACCGTGCTCATGAACAGAGAAGGATTTATTGCTCCAAACATAAATTTCACAGACGGTGCAGATGAAACGAAAGGGCTCAATATTATAAAGCAAACTATTGATGAATCACCGCGCTGCGCTTTGCTCAACTCTGCCGGTTTCGGCGGTACCAACTCCTGCCTTGTATTGAGATTCTAGTGTCTACATACCAACATATAATTGTGGGCGGCGGTATTTCAGGTATGACCGCAGCATTGATTCTAAGCCGGAGAGGTCGAAAAACAGCACTTGTGGAAGCCTTTCCTTCACTGGCTCCTACAATCAGAGGCTTTAAACGAAATGGAGCCCACTTCGAAACTGGAGTCCACCTGCTTGGCGGACTGGGGAATAGACATCCTCTGGATATTTATTTCAAGCACCTCGGGATATCCGAGGCTCTCACCAGAATACCTTTTGACCAATCCGGCTATGACTGTTTTCGCTTTGACCGTGACCGGAGGCTGGTCGACATGCCTTTCGGCTATGAGAATTTAAGACAAACCCTTTGCTTGCAATTTCCAAATGAAAAATCAGCCGTTGAAAATTATCTATCTAAAATCAAATCCACTTTTGAACAGTCACCTTTCTTGAATTTTGATCGTGAATTTTCTCTAGAAGCGGCTGTGCACACAGATACAACAACCTTACAGGAATACCTTGATTCAATAACTTCGGATCAGGATTTGAAAGACCTGTTATCTTATCACACCCTGCTCTATGGTACTGCTCCAGATGAAGCGATGCTTTCCACTCACGCTCTGGTGGCCGGATCATATTTTATGTCTTCCCACGCAATTGAAGGCGGCGGTACGGCAATTGTTAAAGCATTCCAAAAACAACTTGAAGCTGCTGGAGTTGACGTTTTTACCCGCAAAAAAGTTACCCAAATCAAAAACACTTCTGACAAAGAATTTGAATGCGTCATACTTTCTGAAGGAACTCAGCTTAAAGCTGAATCCTGCATCTGGACCGGACACCCCTCCGGCATGATTGAATGCTCAACAGAAAAAGCATTCCGCCCTGTATTCAAACGTAGAATCAAAGAGTTAAATGAAACGGTTTCGGCTTTGATTCTTTTCGGAGTAGCCAGTGAGCCGTTGCCGGAACTAACCCGTAAGAATCTCTATCTGTGGCCTGACGGCAACTACTCGGACATGCTTTCCGGTAAAGCTGAAATTACCGACAGTGCTATCTTTGTTTCTGCCAGTCAGTATTTAGAAGAAGACAACCACCGTTCTTTCACAGCCATAATGCCCTACGGATTTGAACCGTTCAAACAATGGTCTGACTCAAAACTTAACAACCGCCCTGAAGAGTATAAAAGATTCAAAGCGAAGCTAGCCTATAAAGTTGAACAGCAATTTTTCAAACGCTGTCCTGAGATGAAAGGCAGAGTTGAGTTCATAGACTGTGCCACCCCTTTAACCTTAAGAGATTATTGTTCAAGCCCGTACGGAAGCATGTACGGTGCGGCTCACACTGTTTCGCAATACAATCCCCTTCCTGTCACCAAGGTTAAAAATCTTTTTCTGGCAGGGCAGAGCATCATTGCGCCGGGAGTGCTTGGAGCCATTGTTTCAGCTTATCTGACCTGCGGCATTGTCTGCGGACATGAAAAAATTCATGAGGAGCTAAGATGCATCTACAAAGGGTAGTTATCACCGGAATGGGCGCAGTCAGCCCCTTTGGCTGCGGAGTCAATAAACTCTGGAACAGTCTGCTTGAAGGACATTCAGGAATAGGCCTCATTGACGAGCTTGACGGGATTTCCGGACTTCGCCCGCGCATAGGCGGCAAAGTTCCAAACCACGACGCCAAAGCTATTCCTCGTAAATTTCGGCGAACGATGTCCGACCTTTCAATATTTGCAGGACTCGCTGCCCTTGAAGCCATAGATCAGGCGGGACTCACTCCAGATATCCTTGCTGGAGGCAAGACCGGACTTTGCGCAGGTTCTACTACCGGCAGTGCCCGAACCATGGAACATTTTTTTTCGTTATATATTAACGAGAAATCCATTGAAGGAATCCGCTCTACTGAATTCTTTAAAATCATGAACCATAGCTGCGCTGCCAACCTTTCCCAGTTTTTAGGTATAACCGGACGGGTGCTGGCAACTTCTGCGGCCTGTTCCACCGGGTGTCAAAACATAGGGCTTGCCGCAGAAACCATTGCATACGGTAAACAAGATATTATGCTTTGCGGCGGAGCAGATGAACTGCATCCTTTGACCGTCGGAACCTTTGATATACTTGAGGCCGCCTCAGTTTCCGGCGAGGATAACCCCGCCGCCGCTTCGCGCCCTTTTGACGCTGCGCGTGACGGTATTGTCTGCTCCGAAGGAGCCGGTATACTGGTGCTGGAAAGTTATGAATCTGCCATGGAACGCGGCGCTGAAATACTTGCTGAAATAACGGGATTCTCCTCTCTGTGCGACAGCAGTAACATGGCCTCCCCCAGCCCCGAAGCAATTGGACGGTGCATGCTTGACGCAATGTCTGAAAGCAATATTTCTATAAAAAACATCGACTATATAAACGCACACGCTACTGGGACTCTACAAGGAGATGCTTCCGAGGCACAGGCGATTTCTGACAAACTCGGCTCTCATATCCCGGTAAGCAGTCTGAAAGGACATCTAGGGCACACAATGGCTGCAAGCGGCGCTCTTGAGACAATTGCAACAGTTTGCATGATGCATGAAGATACAATAATTCCAACTGCAAACCTGACTGATCCTGCACCTGAATGCGCAGCGATAAACAACATCTTGCAATTAGACAGAAGAAAAATTACATATGCGCTGAAAAATAATTTCGCTCTCGGCGGGATTAATACATCACTGGTTCTCAGGAGAGATAATGACTGACCAAGAAATAATTGAAAGAATCAATAAAGCACTTGCTGAAGAATTCGAATTGGAAATTGATGAATTGGTGCCCGAAGCAGTATTCAAAGATGATTTGGACTTAGACAGTCTGGATGCTGTTGATATGGTTATTGTGCTGGAGCAGGAATTTGAAATAAAAATAAAAAAGACGAAGCATTCAAATCTATTCGAACTTTAGGCGACCTGCACACCTTTATTCTGAACAAAAAAGATCAAACTGAATAGACAATACAGGGGCTAGGCTGCCCCTTTTTTCATGCTCTCATACTTAAAACTTATCTTGATAAATGCAGGAATATACACAACTCTGCTCTGCTGGACAGCTGTATGCGTCCCTCTTTCCCCTATTTGCTTTTTATTTTTTACAAGAATCATTGGAAAAGAAAGACCAGAAACCCTGCGTAAAATGATTTGGTACTACGGCTGGTCATGCTCAAAAATACTAAGCATATTCATCGACATTAAATGGCCGGATCAGTCTAAACTGCCCAGTCCATGCATCATAGTGTCCAACCATGAATCTTTTTTTGATCCTTACCTGATTTCACTTCAACCTGAAAAAAACATCTGTATGGCTGTGCGCAACTGGCCTTTTAAAATCCCTTTTTACGGTTTTTATATGCGCCTTGCCGGATATATTAATGTCGAAGCAGATGAACTCGGTGACATCAAAACTCAGGCTATGAAAGCTCTGGAAGACAAAGCCACACTCATGTTCTTCCCTGAAGGGACCAGAAGTAACGACGGAAAACTGGGGCGGTTTCATTCAGGTCCATTTCTTCTTTCGATTGAAACAGGTGTACCCATAGTCCCACTTTGCCTTTCGGGTACTCATGAACTGCTTGCGCGAGACAATTTAATTATCCGTCCTTCAAAAATACGGGCGAAAATTTTACCTCCGATTTTTCCTGATGAGTACAAAAATAAGCAAAGTGCACATATTGAATTGCGTCGAAGTGTTAAAAAAATTATGGTTACCGGAATATATTGTTTAAAACAGTCAAAAGAAGAGTAGCCTTTATTTTTTACCCTATTAAAAAAGGACTTTGCAAAATGAAACACCTGCGCATTCTTGCTTTCATCCTGATTCTCAGCGCCGCTTTGCTTGGCGGATGCAGAACTGCTCCCATCCAGAACGTTGAGTTAGCCCCTATTGTTACCAGTGAACAAAACCCCAGAACACTTGAAGAAGTCAAAAACAGTATCATCAAAGCAGGGTACAGCCTTGGATGGCAGATGAGCGATGCTGCTCCCGGACATCTTATTGCTACCCTTAATATCCGCTCACATCAGGCGGTCGTAGATATTACCTACACCCCCGAAAACTACAGTATCAATTACAAAGACAGCACAAATTTGAAGCACAAAGGAAACATTATCCACAGCAATTACAATTCCTGGGTAAAGCGCCTTTCCAACGCAATAAATTTGGAACTGGGGCAATTCAGTACTACGCCTGCACCAGTTGCAAAATAAAAAGAATTTAACAATCCTGAAACTTTTACCTGATTCAGTCATACTTTGAATCTGATTGGAATTAATTTGAATTATCGAGAATCAAGCCGCTGTTGGGGAACTCCCTTCAGCGGCGCTGAAATAGATGCGGCCCTAAAAAAAGGACAACTGTTAACTGCCGAACTTGAACTCAGCAGAGTTTGCGATTTGCGTTGCATATACTGTTATGCCTCATCTGGCGAAAAACTGCCTGACGAGTTGAGCTATGACGAAGTAAAAGATGCCGTGGTTCAATGCAAAAATCTTGGTGCCCGCAAAATCATAGTTCTAGGAGGCGGCGAACCGATGCTCTATCCCCGCATCATGGAAGTAATCCGCTACATCCACGGGCTAGGACTTAAAATTGAGCTTTTCACCAACGGAACCCGCATTACTCCTGAAATTGCAGCTGAATTCTATAAATTGAAAGTTGAACCGGTTATTAAGTTCAACAGCCTTAATCCACAGACTCAAGATCTTTTAGCTGGTAAAAAAAATTCTTATCAGGCCATTCGTAAAGGAATGAACAATCTGCTTGCAGCAGGATATGATGACGGGTCGCTGCCCATAGGAGCCCAGACCATTATATGTCAGCAGAACTATGACGAACTGTCTGAAATGTGGCGCTGGCTGCGCTCACGTAAAATGATTCCATACTTTGAGACGATTACAGATCAAGGCCGGGCCAAAGATAATGGAGGCCTTGCCGTGTCCCCGCAAAAAGCAGGAAAACTCTTTGTGGAACTGTCCCGTATTGATAGGGGAGAATTTGGCATTGAGTGGAAGCCGAAACCGCCTGTTGCCGCCTTTACCTGTAAGCGCCACCTCTACTCCTGCACAATAACTACGACAGGAGACGTGCTGCCATGCCCGGGAGTTGATATTGCTGCCGGAAACATCAGGACTGCCGCATTAGCCGAAATAATTGCAGAAAGTAATGTTTTCCAAAACCTGCGCAATATCCGGAAAACAATTAAAGGGGCCTGCAAAAGCTGTGATTTAAGCTCTGAATGTTATGGCTGCAGAGGTATGGCCCATCACGTAAACGGAGACTATCTGTCTTCCGACCCGCTTTGCTGGCGCAACTGCTCATAGAGAATAAAATATGAATCTCCCAATCCAAGCTAAAACAGTATTGCCCCATCGTGGCAAAATGATGCTCATTGATACGGTTGTTGCAGCTGAAGAAGGGACGGGAACAGCCATTACAGACCTCCCGTCCAAGCCCATCGCCCAAACTTCTGAAGGCAATATTCACACACCATTTTATATTGAATTGGTGGCACAAACCTATGCTGCTGTCTGCGGGTATAACTTTTTAAAGCAGAGAATGCCTATTCCTGAAGGCTATCTTGTTGGTGTTCAACGTTTTGAAATTCATCAAGGCAAAAATAACACCGATAGTCATGAGCTGATAATTTCAGTAAAAACCATTGGCGACTTCGACGGCTTTGCTGTTGTGGAGGGAGTTGTTACTCGTGGTAACAGTGTTGTTGCCGAAGGAAAGATTAAGGTTTTTGTTCCTCAGGATTCACAGACTGTTCCCCTTATTACTCAGTCGACAGAATTAGAGCAGACCATTCAATGAATATTTTGAAACTATTTATTATCTTGAGTGCTGTTTTCCTTTTTCTACCGACTGCAAATTGTCTCGCTGAACAGTCTGCTCAAGATGAATTTCTCCATAAACTTGAATCAAAATCTGAAAAGATACAGTCCATATCAAGTCATTTCATTCAGAAAAGTTATATTTCACTGTTTCAAGACACCATGGAATCAAAAGGTAAATTTTCCTTTCTGAGACCGGACAATCTGCGATGGGAGTATTCTTCACCCTTTGTTTCCGGCTTTCTACTCAAAGGGCATGAAGGACTTAAATGGGATGAAGCAACAAGCAAGACGTCTGCATTCAACACTGAGACCTCACCGGAAATGGCAATAATCTCAGAGCAGATTCTAGCTTGGACGACGATGAATATTTCATGGTTAAACTCCATGTACATAATAAAAGTATCCAAATACAGTCCCGCGATCATGGAACTGACTCCCAGGTCCGCTGCTGCCAAGGACTTTTTAAATCTTATAAAAATATTTTTTTCTATGGATTCATCACACCTGAAATCCATCGAGCTGCATGCACCGGACGGAGATTATACCAAGATAGACTTCTCTGACGTCAAAATTAATGAACGTTTAGAGAAAGAGATCTTCGAGAAGAGATAGCTGATGTCCTCTGATAATTACGACAAGAAAAGTTCTGTCTTTAATAAAAATAAACTCATAAGCATAACTGCGTTATTGTTTTTTATTTTTTATGTTCCCTTCCACTTCTATCTCTCTCCCTGACAGAAGACATTTCCACCATGATTCCGCGAGGAGAAAACGGACAAATTGCGGAAGATTTCAAATTACTGCAAAAAGCGCCGCTCTCCGGCAATGTACTCATTTCCATATCAACTTCCACTGCTACGCCAGACCTGTTGGCTAAGGTTGCAGACCTGTTTTCCGCCAAGATGGAGCCACCTTATCTTATTCAGCAGAACTATTCAGATGCCAATCCACAAAAAATTTTCAGCTATTTGCTTAAGCACAGCTCACAACTGACAACTGACAAAGATATTAAACAGCTTGAAAAAGCAACTTCTGAAACTAAAATCAACTCCGCTCTTTCAGAAAACAAAAGACTGCTTCTTTCCCCGTCCGGCATGGGTATGAAAAAAATTATTGCAAATGATCCGCTAAATCTGAGAACGATTTATCTTCAAAAAATAGCTTCATTACAGAACCTGCCCCGTTTCAAAATTCAGGGAAAACATTTTTTCAACCACGATAAAACAGCAATACTGCTCGTTGCAAAAACTGAAGTACCCATGACGGATTCATTTAATGGGAATCTACTTCTTGAGCATTTTGATCAAATAAAAAGACAGACAATTAACGAAAACAAAGAAACTTGTTCCGGTATCAATATAGCACTGCTTAGTGGACATTTATATACCGCTGCCAATGCAGCTACCGTCAAACGTGATATTTTTGTTGTCTCCAGCATATCAATCTGCGCTCTGGCTTTGCTTTTTATTATCTCATTTCGCAGTGCAGGAGCTCTGACCATTTTCCTTGCTCCCGGAGTAGCAATCATAGCAGGCCTTGGCTCGGCTGCATTTGTGTTTCCGGATTTATCAGCTATTGTTATAGGTTTTGGAGCTGTGCTCATGGGAATTTCAATCGACTTTGCCGTACATACCTACTTCGCCCTTGCCGACAGCCCGCACGATAAATACGCAGCCCTGAAAAAAGTTACGCCTCCTGTTCTTTTCGGAGCCGCAACTTCATGCGCATCTTTTGCCGCACTATACATATCAGGTATTCCCGGCATCAAACAACTGGCTGTCTTTTCCGTTGCAGGTATCATTTCCGCTTGTGCATTCGCCCTGCTTTTCATCCCCGAATTCTGCACCAGCTTTACTATAAATAAGAGTAAAAAAGTTTTCCCGTCATCCAAGCCAAAACATAGAAAGTTCGCAATCAGCGTTTCAATTCTCATAGTTTGTGCAGGAATATTTACAGCATTCTCCAATTCGTTTGATACCGAGCTCAAGCATCTGGGCTATATTTCTGATGATATCCGTTCCATTGAAAATATTTTTCAAAAAAAATGGGGAAATTTACGTGCACAATCCATGCTCTTTTCCAAAGGAAAAACTACTGAAATTGCACTTCGAAATAATGAAAAAACATGGGCAGACCTCAACATAAATCTTCCACAAATAAATGCTGTAAGCATTGCCCCGTCACTTCCATCAAAAGAAACACAGCAGAAAAACAATGAACGCTGGTCTCTTTTCTGGTCTGTGCCCAAAACTGCCAAGACTCTTGCAATAGTAAAAGAGGAAAACAAAGAACTAGGTTTTGCTCCCCAAATTTTTGCCCAAGCGATACGAAATCTTCAGCAAACATCACCTCCAATCACCCCGGTAACAATGGGTCAAAGCCCACTTGGCTTTCTGGTCGAAATGCTCATACCCAAAACAAAAGCTGGAGAGGAAAAACTGGTTATGACCTTACTGCCGGACAATGAGCAGGTCATACAGTATTATACCCCGCAAAAAGAACTGGACCTCGGGGCACGGCTGATTTCCCAATCCAGATTCAAAACGACTCTTGAAAAGGAGATGAAAACCGATATCATTAAGTTCATCTGTTTTTCAGGATTGCTGGTGATTGCGCTGATTTTCGTTCTCTTTCGCAATTTACGAAGAGCAATACTGGCTCTTTTTCCAGCTCTTTTCGGAGTGGCTACAACTTTCGGACTGTTGGGGGTCCTGCAGATTCCATTAAATATTTTTCACATTGTTGCTTTACCCCTTGTGATAGGACTTGGCGCGGATTACGGAATTTTCATGGTTTTTCAGGAAATAAAAATCCCCTCCCCGTCTACAGTCAAAGCAGTTAAAATATCCGGGCTGACGACTCTGGCCGGTTTCGGTGTGCTTGTTTTTGCCAAACATCCAGCTCTTCACTCCCTTGGGACCACCGTTGCAATAGGAGTCAGTGCTTCACTTGTATGTGCTATATTCATCCTGCCGCATCTGCTGACTATAAACTCAGCAACGGGGTGCAAAAATGTGTAAACAGATACATCTTTTTTTAGTCATACTTGTATCTATTTTCATTATTTCAGGCACAGGATGTTCTACACATAGTACTATCCCCACTGCTGTTAAGCCTGCCATAATTTACAAATTACATCATTCAGCCGTGCTTTCCATCGGTAACAAAAGAATCCCCTTACGTGGTATGATTCATCTGATGCCACAGGAAAGGCAGGCTAAAGTAGTGATGCTGAACGACATGGGCATGAAGTTACTCATAGCTGAAATTTATGTTGATAACGAACAGGAAATTGTTTCTAAATCAATATTTGTATCTCCCTTTCTACAAGCTATCCCCCACTTTTATAAAGAATCAGTGAAGTCCATATATACAATATTCCTAGAAGGTAACGACCCGAAAATTATTAAACAATTTACACTGCAAACAAACGGGCTTAAGCATATTGGAAATCGCGATTTCCCAGAGCATACAATCCTAAAAAATACAGCAAAGAACTATACTCTGGAATTATTTCTTAATTCCGGAACGCATTCAGGATCAGAATAAATGGAACTCCGTAAACATATTAACGACTGCGCCGCACCTATATGTGAAACCTCTCAGGGTTATTCTAGAACATTTCGTTTTCCCCCGTCATTCTCAGGCTTTGACGGGCATTTCCCTGATAATCCGGTGCTGCCCGGCGTCATTCAAGTTCTTCTCGGAGAGTTAAGCTCCCTAGAAATTTTAAGCAAAAATTATCGCAGCGAAAAACTCATTCTTGCCAGCGTAACACGCTGCAAATTTCTACGGCCCATTAAACCGGACGAAGATGTAAAATTAAATTTTTCAATAAAAATAAAGCCGAAAAGCACATAAGCATATGCACCATAACTGTCGGGGATGAACCTGCGGCTTCATATCAGCTTATTTTCAGCCCGGAGAAAAGGTAATGCC
>JMSU01000338.1_pt1 | contig 12539 bp, 15 predicted proteins | sample 179011 | NCBI WGS metagenome assembly JMSU01 (sample SAMN02769580, study PRJNA246767) | bioreactor metagenome | isolation source: Culture-1 Bioreactor ArsB derived from microbial biomass from the upper 2 cm... | place: Germany: Bremen | collected day 87 after inoculation
CTCTTTTAGTTTTGTTTTCTATATTTATTAACCGCAGCCGCAGCATCCTTCGCCGCAACCACCTTTTGCTTCTTCAAAAACAAGCGAAGAAGAAATCTCAATTCCCATTGGGGTCAGGTCAATAACCATTGGTTTTGCTTGTTCAAACAACTCGTTGTCGATGACAAAGTCATACCCTTCGAGATTGATACTTTCATCACCTTCTTTTGCGCTGTCAATTCCGAGAGCAAGACGTGTTCCGCTACATGCGGAAGCAATGTATATGCGGATAGGCTCTTTGTCCTTTTCTTCAAAATGTTGATCAAGAACTTCTTTAGCTTTATCTGTTATTTTGAGCATTAAATCTCTCCTTTTTTGGTTTGTTTACATAGAGGATAGCCTTCATCTTTCTTATGTCAACATGAATGGGTGAAAAAATGGTTCACTATTTATGTTGTTTTGCATTTGATATCAAATGTATTTGAATCATCTATAAATGCTTAAGATTGACTATCAAATGTTCTCTTTTACGAATCGTCCGGGAGAGATACCTATTACACGTTTGAAGTGTCGGGAAAAATGACTTTGGTCAGAAAAACCTGATTCAAAAGCAGTTTCTGTAAGCGAAAATCCATTGCGTAATAATTTTTCAGCCTCATGTACGCGTTTTGAGATGGTGTATTCTTGAGGAGATAGTCCGTATGTTTTTACAAAAAGTTTTTGTAGATGGTAAGGGCTGATGCAGCCTGTTTTAGAAAGATCATACAACGTGAATTTGTTATTAAAATTTTTATCGATGTAGTTTTTTACTCTTTCCAATGCCTGCAGCTGGGGGCCTGTCTCTTCTGGTGTAATGCTGCCACTGCTTAACTTAATGATTGCGTGATATAAAAAGGAGTTAATGACTGCCTGCATTTCAAATACAGCCCCCGGAGTTGTAAGCAGGCTGAATATTTCATTGAAAGAGTGAGCATCATATTTTTTGTAGATATTTGTGGCATTGAAATTCGGTGGCTCACAGCTTTTGCCTGAAATATCCTGAGCAATTTTTTGCATGAAAGAGCTTGTCACGCATAAAGCACGATATGAGTGAGGGCCGTATTGATCTCCTGAGATTGATTCACAGCTATGTGATGTGCCGGGGGGAAGTATGCACATCTCCCCGGTACTGAACAACTTTATTTCGGATCCGAATTTTGTTTTGCGTTTTCCTCTGTCTACCACTGAGAAAATATATCCTGAATGGGCATGTCTAGGGAATTTATTAGCCACATCTGTTGCTTCTACAGCTGTGGCAAAAGGTATCCCTTCCAATTCGTGGAAAACGATTACTCCATCCGTTTTTGTGCTCATGCATATACCTATATCAATGCCGGGAAAAATTTTGCAAGCAGGGTTAACCCTTCCTGACCGGCTTGAACGCTGTGAGGGCAGTCTTTAGGGATAACTGCTGAGCGTCCGGGGTGATAAGGATTGGTTTTTTTGTCAAGCACTGCCGTTCCGTTTCCGCTGATGACCTCATGCAGTTCCCATTGGGAGTCGTGACTGTGAGTTTCCAGAGTGCAACCGGGATCAATGCGGACTATGTGGCAGCTGAGCTGCCCCCCAGTTTTGTCTCCGGTAATAAGGTGTTTGAGGTAGACTCCTTTAAAAGCCGCATGGGGATTCCAGGCCAGATCGGCGCAATCGGTTTGTCCGCAACCAGTTTCAATTATACCGTTGGAAATTAATGAGGCTAATTCTGAGGTTTTCATACACTTACTCCTTGTTGGTTTGGATTTTAAAAAGATAATTTTTTTTAGTCCTAACTTGCGGGGGTGTATTGTATGATCTTGGGAAAAATTAAGGCGAAGCAACTTTGAAAGTTGTTTCGCCTTAAAGAAAGATATCCCTTTTCTGACTAAATGATTTCCAGTTCGAAAGCTGGAGGATTCATCAATTGTTTTTTTATAGGGCACAGGTCTACGGCTCTGAGTATGGCGGCCTTGTATTTCTCGGGAAATCCTTCAGGGAGAGTTAATTCATAGAGAAATCTTTTAATCTGCCTTCCGTCTTCAGACATTTCGTATTTAATTTTAAGCCCCATCCCGTTCATAGAGATGGTTTTAGATTCACAGAAAATCCGAGCGTAATGCCCGGCGCACATAGCAAGAGAAGATAAAAAAAGGTCTTGAGGGGTGGGGGCAGTTCCGCCACCGCCTTCCTGAACAGGTTGGTCTGAATCAATTGAGAAGCTGGCGGTCCTTGCTGTCAGCTTTTTACCCTCGCCGAAATCCACATTTATTTCATTGCTCATTGAGACTCCAAATCCGCCGATTATGTTTTCAACAATACAAGCTGCCGTCTGCAGCAATTTGAAAATAGCTCCTATCAAAGCAAAAAATCAATGGGTTAAACAGGTTAAATTTAGTTGGAAGTAGTATTTATTTATGGATTACATTAATCATTGCTGCAGTCTACCTTATAGTGATCTTCACCTGTTATGGCTTGCTCCAGGACTTTTTCGAAATCAAGTTCGGTAGACATTCGAAATCCACAGCCTTCGGGCAGTTGTCCATATTGTAGGAAAATGTTTGGGGCAGGGAAGCTTTTGCATAGGTCCGGCCTGTTTTCATAGTCCGTGCATATGCCTTTGTCGCTGAGGCGTTTACAGGAAAATTTAAGATATCCTGATTCAGTCTTGCCGCATATCTCAAAGCGACTCAGGTATTTGTATTTATTTTTTATTTTTAGAAACTGTTTTTCCTTTTTCAACCACTTCTTGTCTATAAACAGGCAGATTCCCTGACAGCATTTACCGCACATTTTACATGAGCCGCGGATAATTACGGTTTGTTTATTTCTTTTCATCCGCCACTTGCGGACGAGAAAGGTGAGGTAATCAATGAAGTTATTTAAAAAAGACATAATGTTACGTACTAAAAGTATTTGAAAAACTAAACGTATTTCTATTGGAAGGATATTGCAAGTTGCAGGCTTATATAATGATATGAAGAGGGGGGGACTAAAGCGCAAAGAAAGGCCCCGTTGAGCCAGGGGGTGAAATCCTTGCATCAACGGGGCTTACGACGTTCGGGAAATGGTTGCGCCAAACCTCCCTTTTGCCGTCTATTAGAAAGGGTTTGCTCAGGGAAGGAGCAAAAGAGTTTAAGAAATTTATTTATAAAGTGGAAACAAACATCGGGGCTTTGTCGACGTGATGAGAAAAACCACAATTTTTGTAAAATCCAACTTGTTCTTCAACTGAAATTAAAATCTTTCTAGGAATGTCGGAGTAGATTTCCAGCATCCCTTCGACCAATTTTTTACCCAGTCCGTGCCCTTGATAATTGGGGTTAACCAGTAAGTATTGGAAGTATACAGTTAAAACTTTATCCGTCATGGAATTGATCAGCCCTATAAGTTCATCCCCATCCCACACAGAGAACACTTTGTCAGAGTTTTGCATGGCTTGTTGAACTTTTTCAGGGTATTTTCCTGACTCCCAGTCAACTGAGAGAAAAAGTTTTTCCAGAGAGTCCGCTTTAAAACTTTGAGTCCAGCTGTACGAAATCGCCATGTTGACCTCCTTTTGTGTCGTTGAAAAAGTTATAGGTAAACGACTTTCATATGTCTAATATATAATTCGTAGTGATTTGATACTTTAAACGTCTTAATTCTCTGAGTACAAAAAAAAGCCGGATCAAAGTTTAATTGATCCGGCTTTTTGGCTTCTTTAAAAAAAATATTTATTCTGACAAGATTTTATCAAAGTATTCGATGGTTGGCTTCAAACCTTCCTCAAGAGGAGTTGAAGGTGTCCACCCCAGTTTATTTTGTGCCAGAGAAATATCCGGTCTGCGTTGACAGGGATCATTTTCTGGAAGTGGCTTGTGAACCAGTTTGGATGATGATCCTGTCATCTCAATAACAAGTTCGGCTAATTCTTTAATGGTGAATTCTCTTGGATTTCCCAAGTTGATTGGGCCTGTGAAAGAATCATCAGTGTTCATTAATCTAATGAAAGCATCAATAAGGTCATCAATATAGCAAAATGAACGGGTCTGAGTTCCTTCTCCGTAGATTGTGATCGGATCGTTGCGAAGAGCTTGAACAATGAAATTGGAAACAACGCGTCCGTCATTTACAGCCATGCGGGGACCGTAGGTATTAAAGATTCTTGCGACTTTGATTAGCAGACCATGCTGTCTATTGTAATCAAAGAATAATGTCTCAGCACATCGCTTCCCTTCATCATAACAGGCGCGGAGGCCTATCGGGTTAACATTTCCCCAGTAGTCTTCAGTTTGCGGGTGGCAGGTGGGGTCTCCGTATACTTCCGATGTTGAAGCTTGAAAAATTTTGGCTTTAACTCTTTTAGCCAGACCAAGCATATTAATTGCCCCGTGCACAGATGTTTTGGTCGTCTGTACGGGGTCGAATTGATAATGGATAGGTGATGCCGGACAGGCAAGGTTGAATATGTTGTCAGTCTCAACATAAAGGGGAAAGGTTACATCGTGGCGCATCATTTCAAAGTATGGATTGTCCATCAGCTCCATAATATTTGATTTCTGGCCTGTGTAAAAGTTGTCCACGCAGAGGACTTCATGCCCCTGTTCGAGTAGTTTTTCACAGAGTCGTGAACCGAGAAATCCAGCGCCTCCGGTAACCATATAGTGCTGTGTTTGTTTCATTTTTGATCTCCGCATAAATGATCAAATTCTTACTTTATTAATTAACTACTTTGAAATTAAAGATAAAACAAGTCTGAGTCCTAAACTATTATTGATAAAATTAATGAGACAGGGTTTTATCTTTTGAAGAAATGTATTAATCTGTGTCTATGGAAAATCCCTTAAAGATACTTATTGTTGATGACAACGCAGTAAACTTGACGTTGCTTGAAAGGCTGCTTGTAAATGAAGGAGCTGAAATTTTTAAAGCTCTGGATGGACCAGAGAGCATCGAATTATGTAAGAAACATGATTTTGCTTTGATTCTGCTTGATGTACAGATGCCTGGTATGGATGGTTATGAGACAGCAAATTCGATCAAAGATCTTGATAAATGTCGTTCAATTCCAATTATCTTTCTGACCGCAATATATAAAGATCCGACATATGCCCGCATGGGTTACGAGGCTGGAGCTGTAGACTTTTTGACTCAGCCTATTGATCCTCCCACATTGAGAGGTAAGGTAGGAGTATTCCTAGAACTCAAGCGGCAGAAAGATTTATTGGAAAGAGAAATTGCTCAGCGCATCAAAACAGAAAAGGCTCTCCGAGTTGCTGAGGAAAAGTATCGCAATATTTTTGAACGGGCTATGGAAGGTATTTTTCGATCAACCCTCAGTGGGACTCTTGAAGAAGTCAATCCAGCTCTTGTCCGTATTCTTGGTTATGATTCTCCGGAGGAGATGGTTACAACAGTTAACGCTAGGACTTCGTTTGTTGATCCAGAAGAACGGGAACGCTACCTTGAATCATTAATGAGGGAAAAAGTTCTCAATGATTACGAAATTCAGGTTAAGAGAAAGGATGGTTCTTTGATCTGGATATCTGAAAGTTCGAGACTTTTTGAGGAGAATGGTGAGTTTTATGTTGAAGGTGTAGTTGAGGATATAACGCATCGCAAACTTTGTGAATTTGAGTTGCAGGAACAGGCAACTGTTGATGCTTTGACCGGAATACCTAATCGTTATCTCTTTTTTGACCGTTTAAGTAAATCACTTGCCAATGCTACCAGATATAATGAAAAGCTGGCTCTCCTCTTCATTGATCTCAACAATTTTAAGTCAGTAAATGATCAGTATGGCCATCATGCAGGAGATATGCTTTTGGAGCGTGTAGCCAGCAGGCTGCAATCCCGGCTCAGATCTTCTGACACATTCGCCCGTTTGGGGGGAGATGAGTTTTGTGTACTTTTGGAGCGCCCTTCTGATCGAAATAAGATTGCCAGAGTTGCGCAGGATTTTATTTCATGTCTTGCTGAACCGTTCATTTTTGACGGAATTTGCTGCAATGTAGGAGCTTCAATCGGTATAAGTCTCTATCCTGAAGATGCATCGATTGCTGAAGAATTGGTGAAGCGCGCCGATGAAGCAATGTATAAGGTTAAGGAAGAGCCATGCAAAAAGTACTGTTTTTTCTCTGATTGAGCATAATATCGGGTGAATTTCCGACTGTATCTATTTGGCGGCAGGTAGTTATCGCATTTTGGGTGTTTTTACTATTTTTAGTAAAAACACCTTTTTTTATGGGTTGGTTATCGGAGTTGGCGATGTTTTAAATAGCTTGTGTCGATTTGATACATCGGCTCTGTGATAAATCTTTTTGTGAAAAATATTGATATCCGTAAGTCCTCTTTATTACAATAAACAATCTACTTTGATAGCTGGTGTGTCAGTATTTTTTATTAAAACACCCCTTGTATATGCTCTTGATTATGCTAAAAGTAGGTAACAAAATTTAAAACAGTTGTTCATTACTGTAATGTGTTGTTTTTTTAGTTTAATTAATTGTGATTATTTTAACAAACAACAGTTCGCATAGATTTCTAATCAAAGAATTATTTAGAACACCTTGACACAGTAAAGGGCTGGTGAGATAGGTTGAATTAATAGCAAACTCAGAGTTTCTTTAGGTTTTCTCTCGTACACTCTTGCAGAGTGTACGAATTTTGATTAAGTGTTTGTTGCGTGTTATCTAATCTAAAAAAGTAAGAGAGGTTAGAGAATGGTTTTTTCTTGGCTTCAATTTGCCATCTTTATGTTCCTCATAGGTGGGCTTCTCTTTGCCGGCGGGCCGCTGATTTTGTCAGCCATTGTTGCTCCCAGAGCTAAGGGGGGTGATATGGGAATGCCGTTTGAGTGTGGTATGAAGCCTCACGGACGAGCATGGAATCAGTTTGGTATCAGTTACTACGTTTACGCACTGCTCTTTCTGGCTTTTGATGTGGACGTTCTTTATCTCTTTCCTGTCTCGGTATGGTATCCGCATGCAAACGGCCTTGAAGCTTTTGTTGAGGTTGCCGGATTCTTATCGGTACTCGCCATTGCAATTATCTATTTTTGGAAAAAAGGAGTGTTCACATGGCCCCGCAAGATCTCCTGACCCCCGGCGGACATAAGATTGATGACGGCCTGGTCCATCTGGAATTGGCAGAAGATGCAATGAATATCTGTCGTTCCATGTCTCTTTGGCCCATGACTTTCGGTTTGGCTTGTTGTGCGATTGAAATGATGGCCTGCGGTATGGCCCGTTTTGATATGGCCCGGTTCGGGGCAGAAGTTTTTCGCCCATCCGCCCGTCAGGCTGACCTTATGATCGTTGCCGGAACAGTTACCAAAAAAATGGCTCCTGCAGTTGTTCGTCTATACGAGCAGATGCCTGCTCCCAAGTGGGTGCTGGCACTTGGCAACTGTGCTATTTCCGGTGGTCCTTTTAAATTTAAAGGTCAATATGGAATTGTTGAAGGGGTTGATAACCTTATCCCCGTTGACGTTTACGTTCCCGGTTGTCCTCCCCGCCCTGAAGCACTGCTTGAAGGGCTTTTTCAGATTCAGGAGAAGGTAACTGGAAAGCGGTGGTGGCCCGTTCCCGAAGCTTTAGAGAAGGAGAATTTCTGATGCAGGTGGATGAAAGATGGCTTGGCTCTGTTATGCCGCTCATGGTTGGTAAATCCGGCTATGAGCGGACCGGTATAAATTATAATTTCTTCCTATCCCCGGACGATATCCTTACTGCAGCTGAAACTATGCTCGCAAAGGGGTATCATCTCGAAAGCATAGACGCCCTTGATGTCAACGAGGGCTTCCTTATCACCTATCACTACTCACATTTCGATCAATCTGGTCGTATGGTTCATAGGGTTCTGGTTTCAAAAGATGAACCGGAACTGCCCACTATTTCAGATATATATCAGGGTGCGGACTGGCACGAGCGTGAATGCAATGATTTTCATGGGGTGATTTTCAGTGGTCATCCAAATCTGATTCCGCTTCTTCTTGATCCGGAAACACCCAACGGTGTGCTCCTGAAAGATGACAAAACCCGCAAATCCCTGCGTGATCTGATTGATCCCGGCAAGGTGGTTTTCAAAGCTGACGACTTTACTCTGTTTGATGAAGCTGTCGAAGAGGAAGAGGCGGAAACGAGCTAGCCCAGCCAAAACCGATAGGGATTCCAAAGGGGCTTATTTCCTTTGGCCGCCGAAGGCGAAATCATCCATCAAAAGCGCACAGCGCATCAAATCAAAACGGCAGGCAGTTATGAATACATTTCTTGAAGGTGATTATTACACCAACCATTTTGAGAAAGGTGCTGAAGACAACACCATGATTCTCAACATGGGACCGCAGCATCCGTCCACTCACGGTGTTCTGCGGGTTATTCTCGAACTGGACGGTGAGTATATTGTCCGGGCAGAGCCTATTCTCGGTTATCTGCATCGTATGCATGAAAAAATGGCTGAGGTGAAATCATGGGTTCAGTTTATGCCCAATATGGGAAGGGTCGACTATTTGCACCCTTTGGCATGGAACCATGCTTATGTGGGGGCTGTCGAGAAACTTGCTGAGATTGAAGTCCCTGAACGGGCGGAATTTATCAGGGTTATTACCTCTGAATTGAATCGTATTTCATCACATTTGCTTTGGTGGGGAGCTTACCTGCTGGATCTTGGAGCATTTACCCCCATCATGTACGCTTTTGATGATCGTGAAATGCTTATGGATATGATGCAGAAATGTACCGGAGCGAGACTTACTTACAGTAACTTTCGTATCGGTGGTGTGGTGCATGATATTGATGATGATTTTGTTGAAAAGGCTAAAGCTTTTGTGCCTTATCTTCGTAGCCGTCTGCCCATGTATAAAGATCTTGTTACCGATAATATTATTCTGAGGAAACGTATCGAGGAAGTTGGTTACATGGATAAGGACATGTGTAACCGATATGGTGCGACCGGCCCGCTTATACGTGGGGCTGGGGTGAAACACGATACCCGCACAGCCGAACCTTATTCTGTTTATGACCGTTTCGATTGGGAAGTGCCTGTTTACCATGAGGCTGATGCCATGGCCCGTTACATGGTGCGTATGGAGGAAATTGAACAGAGCCTCAACATAGTTGAACAGGCTTTGGAGCAACTTCCTGAAGGTGAACACATTATTAAGAAAAGTCCTAAGCCCACATGGAAAGCTCCTGCGGGCGAAGCTTATTTCTCCGCTGAAAGTGCTCGCGGAAAAGTCGGTATCCATATCGTAAGTGACGGTAGTAAGATCCCTTACCGGATCAAATTGCGGGCACCGGGATTTTCAAATTTAAGCCTGTTCGCTGAATGCGCGAAGGGCACAATGCTGGCTGATGCTGTTGCCATTCTCGGCAGTCTGGACATGGTAATCCCTGAAATCGACAGGTAGCGAGGAAAAAATATGTCTCAAATACCCGTTGAACTAGTAAAACTGCTCATAGCCTTGGTAGCAATCGCTGCATTCGTAGGGCTTAACGGGCTGGTACTGGTTTATCTTGAACGTAAGATTGCCGGACATGTCCAGCGCAGGCCCGGCCCTTTTGAAGTTGGTCCCCACGGTATTCTGCAGCCATTGGCTGATGCAGTTAAACTGATTGGTAAACAGCTTTTTACCCCAAGCGGGGCGGATAAGCTGCTTTTTTGGATGGCACCGGTTCTTTCATTTTTTCCAGTACTGCTTCTTTTCCTCCCGCTTCCGTTTGGCCCTACCGCTACCGGAATGGAAATGGACCTGGGACTGCTGCTCATTTTGGCTTTTTCAGGCTTGAATGTGTTGGCAATCTGTCTCGCAGGCTGGGGCTCTAACAATAAATGGGGAATTCTTGGTGCGGCAAGGGGAGTTGCTCAGTCGGTTGCATACGAAATTCCTCTTCTTCTTTCCGTGCTTGCTATTTCCTTTCAGACTGGAAGTTTGAATTTATCAGAAATAGTTCAGACACAGGGCGGATGGCCGTGGCAATGGAATGTAATGATACAGCCTCTGGCATTCATCATTTATTTTGTTAGTGCTCTTGGTGAAACCAACCGCGCACCTTTTGACCTTCCCGAAGCGGAAAGTGAACTGACTGCTGGTTTTCATACTGAATATTCCGGTATGGGATTTGGTATGTTTTTCCTTGCTGAATATGCCAACATGATTGTTGTCTGTTCAGTCGCGGTGGCTCTCTTTCTCGGTGGCTGGCAGGGACCGTTTTTTGATGGTGCATGGTGGTTTTTAGCCAAAGTCTATCTGCTTCTGGTGGTAATGATCTGGCTGCGTGGACTTATCCTCGCGTTCGTTTTGACCAGCTTTTGAACATCAACTGGAAATGGCTCATGCCCCTGGCGTTGTTGAATCTGTTCATCACTGCATTTGTAACAAAGCTTTTTTAGGGTGGTGAAATATGAGTGCAATTAAGAAAATATGGGACGATGTAACTTCGCTATGGTCACTTATTGTGGGGCTGAAGGTCACGGGTAAGAACTTTGCTGATAAGCAGGTTACTTTGCATTACCCGCGTGAGACAGTGAGTGAAGCGCAGATTGAAGGATTTCGAGGACCGCTGGAATTGGTGGGTAAGCCTAAGAAGCCTGAAAAGCCCAAGTGCATCGCTTGTATGATGTGTGTGACTGCATGTCCAAGCAAATGTATCACCGTGGTTAAGGCAAAGGCTCCTAAACCTACGGAAGCTGAACTTCAGGCTATGAAGGAAGCGGAGGAGCGTGGAGAAAAGGTTAAAAAGCCCAAGGCTCCGAAAGAACCTGCAAAATTTTTGTATGATTTTTCGCTTTGTTCACTTTGCGGGTCATGTGTTGAAAACTGTCCGGTTGATTCTCTGAGATATTCTTCAAATGTTTATTTCACATCTACTGACCGTAAAGATTTCAAAATGGACCTGCTGGGACGACTGAAAAAACAGGCTGAAGTTGCAAAATCAGCTGAGCCTGTTGAAAGTCCTGAGGCTGCTGTTGAAACTTCTGAAAATTCAACAAGGAAAGACTCATGATGGAACTCATGGCTAAAATCGCTTTTGTAGTCTACGCGCTGCTTATTCTCGGCGGCGGTTGCATTGCAGTAGGCGCACACAGTCTGGTCCGGGCTATGGTCGGGTTGATTTCATCTCTGCTGGGTGTGGCCGGGATGTACATGCTCATGGCTGCCCCGTTCATGGCTTTCATGCAGATTCTTATCTATGTGGGAGCTGTCTGTGTGCTTATCTTCTTTGCTATCATGCTGACTCAAGCTGACGCCCACGGTGTTGAATCAGGCTCACGCAGGCCAGGCAAGGCAGCACTTTCGGCACTTACTTTTATTACTCCTACATTTGTAATCGGGTTTGTTCTTGTAAAATTCCAGCCTGCATCGATCAACCTTCCGGTTGAGGTCCCGCTGGTCAAGATAGGTCAGGGGTTGCTGGAAGATTATCCGGTAGCTTTCGAGCTTATTTCGGTTGTGTTGTTGGCAGCAATGGCCGGAGCTGTTCTGCTGGCTTTTGAAAAGAAAGGGAGGAAAGTATAATGAGTCCTCTTTTAATGTACCAGCTTGTGGCACTGATGCTGCTTGCAATCGGGCTTTACGGCATTGTTTGGCGTAAGTCGCTGGTGGGTATGCTTATCTCAGTTGAGTTGATGCTTAACGGGGCCGGGCTGTCTATCGTGGCAGCAACCCAGCTTACCGAGGCTGGCAGCGCAGTGGGGCAGATCGCCGCACTCTTTGTCATGGGGCTTGCTGCCGCTGAGGCCACACTGGTTCTTGCAATCATTGTTGTTGTGGCGAAACGGTTCAAGTCAGCTGAAACAGATGCTGTATCAAGGTTGAAAGGTTGATCATATGACAGTTAGCACAGAATTCATCACAAGTTCGCGTGTCTTGATCCCGCTGGCAATTACCCTTGTTGCTCCGTTTCTGATCTGGTTTTTCAGAAATAATATTAACAGGCGTGAAGCTGTCTCTATTTGGGCCGGAATACTGACTTTTATATCAGTACTTTCAATGGTTCCCGATGTGCTTGACGGGAAGATTGTAAAATTTACTTTATTCACTCTGCTTCCGGGCGTGAATGTTTCCTTCGCCGCTGACGGGCTGGCTTTCGTGTTTGCACTTATTGCTTCATTGCTGTGGGTGTTCGCTACGAGTTACAACATCGGTTATATGCGCAGCATGAATGAGCATGCCCAGACCAGATATTATTTCTGTTTTGCGGTTGCTATTTTCGGCGCAATCGGGGTTGCCTTTTCAGCCAACGTTTTCACCCTTTACCTTTTTTATGAGATTATCTCAGTATTCACCTACCCGCTGGTCGCTCATCATCAGGATGATGAAGCATTCTCCGGTGCTAGAAAATACATGGTTTATCTCATGGGTACTTCCAAGCTGTTCTTACTGCCGGCAATGGTGCTGACTTATGTGCTGGCAGGAACTCTTGATTTTCATCTGGGTGATGTTACGCAGGGGATTTTTCCTGCTGACGCAGATCCTGTTCTGGTTACCATTACTTATGTTCTTTATATCGCAGGGCTGGCTAAAGCCGCGCTTATGCCTTTCCATAACTGGCTGCCGTCAGCGA
>JMSU01000339.1_pt1 | contig 12537 bp, 11 predicted proteins | sample 179011 | NCBI WGS metagenome assembly JMSU01 (sample SAMN02769580, study PRJNA246767) | bioreactor metagenome | isolation source: Culture-1 Bioreactor ArsB derived from microbial biomass from the upper 2 cm... | place: Germany: Bremen | collected day 87 after inoculation
GGAAAGAGTGAATGCAACACGCAGGTTGATCCAGTCGTGGTGAGTTTCAAAGAGTCTGCGTCCGGCAAGGCGTTTGCGAAGCCACATTACCTGTGAAGGCGGACTTGGTGGGTTGACAGGTTTTACCCTTGAAAGAAAGAGCAGGCCCACCGATTTGGCGGGCCTGAACAAAAGAAACTCTTTACCACCTTTTGATTGGAGCGCAAAAGTCCATACTCCGTCAGCCGGTGAGAATATTTTTTCAACCCTGCGGCCCTTGAGATTTTCCTCAAGTTCCAGAATTAGGGCACGAAAGAAGTGTGCATCCATTTATTGAATCCGGTGGACTAATCTCCGCGGTTCTTTTCGTCTTCTTCCTGCTTGCTTTTACAAGCAATGCAGAGGGTTGTGACCGGGCGTGCTTTCAGCCTTGCTGTGGATATATCGTCACCGCAAGCGTGGCAGACACCGAAATCACCGTCATCAATACGCTGGATTGCTTTTTGAATCTTTTTAATCAGTTTCCGTTCTCTGTCGCGAATGCGCAGAGTAAATGCACGGTCTGATTCAGCTGTAGCGCGATCTGCGGGGTCAGCATATGTTTCCCCGGACTCTGTCATGTCTTCAATTGTTTCCTGGCCTTTCTGCAAGATATCATCAAGCATCTGGTTCAAAGTACCACGGAAGAATTCGAGTTCTTTCTGTTCCATATTAATAACCTCTCTTATCTATGAGAAGGTGGGGTTACGAATTTACCAAAACAACTCTATCAGTATTTTAAGAAGAATGGTATTAGCCTAAACAGGGCATGAAAGTAAAGGCCATGATAAAAAAAAATAAAAATATAAAAATATAAAACGGTTGACAAAATTTTTTAGCTACCCTAAACACTCTCTTCATCGGCTGCACGAGTCGGTTCTTTGAAAAAGTTATTTAATTTCTGGTTGAAGTCGGGGCAAACTTCTTGTAGGTTGGCCTCCTACTTCGATTCAGAGAAGAAGATAAATAAAATTTAAAAAAGTTGTTGACAGTTTAATGACATAACGTTAAAAACTGCTTCGCTTTTGTGAGCGGGAATAACTCAGTGGTAGAGTACAACCTTGCCAAGGTTGGAGTCGCGAGTTCAAATCTCGTTTCCCGCTCCAAAAAATTAGGCGGCATAGCCAAGTGGTAAGGCAGAGGTCTGCAAAACCTCCATTCTCCGGTTCAAATCCGGATGCCGCCTCCACATCGCGGGAATAACTCAGTGGTAGAGTACAACCTTGCCAAGGTTGGAGTCGCGAGTTCAAATCTCGTTTCCCGCTCCAGATCATAATAGGGTCGGTCTTAATCGACCGACCCTTTCTTCGGTCACCAGCCGAACACCGCTTTTTTACCAATATGCGGGAATAACTCAGTGGTAGAGTACAACCTTGCCAAGGTTGGAGTCGCGAGTTCAAATCTCGTTTCCCGCTCCAAGAATATTCAGGTCGATCATGAAAATGATCGACCTTTTTTATTTTCTGGATATTTTCATTAATACAAGTGTCGAGTTCGATGTCATATTGAGCTGAACCTTTGTACTATGGGTATCCAATGATACTTTGCTCACTCAAGCGTTTCGGATTGGAAAAAAATTGTGGATAATTTTATATTTCATTCCTTTTATCTTCTTTTTCGTTCATTTCTTTATAAATCATTTCTTTCAAGTACAAACTGATCAAATAAAATGGACTAAATATACTGCAGTGTTGATGTCTATGTTTGTTCTTTGGGTAAATAATCACTTTGTATTATTTTTGATTATGTTCATTAAATGAACAAAATAATGTTCGAAAACGAATATTTAGGCCGCTAGAAAAAAATAATCACGATAGAACTGAAAAAAAATAAGTTCATTTGTCGACATCATTTAAGTTTTGTTTTAGCTTGTTTCATCGGAATGTTAACCAGAACCAGAGGTGATGTTTTAATGAAAAAACTGATCAATGATGTGGAAAATGTGGTTAAGGAACAACTTGAGGGTATGGCTCTTGCCCACCCTGAGCTGACAGTCAAGTTTGACCCCTACTATGTTTATAGATCTGATGCTCCGGTCAAAGGCAAGGTTGCCATTGTTTCCGGCGGTGGGTCTGGCCATGAGCCTATGCATGGTGGATTTGTAGGTAAGGGTATGCTTGACGGAGCCTGCCCCGGTGAAGTTTTTACTTCTCCCACTCCAGACCAGATGTATGAATGCGCTAAAGCTGTAGATAGCGGTGAAGGCGTTCTTTTCATGGTAAAGAACTACACTGGTGATGTAATGAATTTCGAAGCAGCCGCTGAATTGGTTGCCGGCGAAGGTATCAAAGTACAGAACATTCTTATCGATGATGATGTCGCAGTTAAAGATAGCCTGTACACAGCTGGCAGGCGTGGTGTTGGCGTGACTGTTCTTGCTGAGAAAATTGTCGGTGCTGCAGCTGAAGCCGGATACGATCTGGAAAAATGCTCAGATCTCTGCCGTAAAGTTAACCAGTATGGTCGTTCTTTCGGTGTTGCGTTGACTTCCTGCACTGTTCCTGCTGCAGGTAAGCCTACGTTTGAGCTTGGCGAAGATGAAGTTGAAATGGGTATCGGCATTCATGGTGAGCCCGGAACACATCGTATGCCAATTAAAACTGCTGATGAAATGACTCAGTATGTGGCAGAACAGATTATTGACGATCCTGCTTATTCCCGCACTGTCCGTGAGTGGGATGGCAGTGACTGGGCTGAAAAAGAACTCGTTGATGCTCCTTTTGAGAAAGGTGATAACGTTATTGCATTTGTTAACAGCATGGGTGGAACTCCTGTTTCAGAGCTTTACGCTGTTTACAGAAAGCTGGATGAAGTCTGCAAGGCTAAAGGAATTAAAATTGTCCGCAACCTTGTAGGACCTTACATCACTTCTTTGGAAATGCAGGGCTTCTCAATCACTTTGCTCAAAGTGGATGATGAAATGCTTAAGTTCTGGGATGCTCCTGTTAATACTCCAGGTCTGACTTGGTAATGCAGAGCCATTTAAATAATGATTAAAATGCGCAGGCGTGATTGAATTTTTTAATCACGCCTGCGTTTCTACTTCTTTGACGGTTGACGCCGTTTTCGGCTTGTGTTCCTCATAACAGAGTATCTTAATTATTTTTCAACAATGACCCATTCAAATTTGGCGTCACCATTTTGGAGGATTAAAAATGTCTATGAATAAAGCCCAACTTATTTCCTGGCTTGGAAGACTTAACGAAGTTTATACTGATAAAAAAGAATATCTGACAGAGCTTGACGCAGCCATCGGTGATGCTGACCACGGTATCAATATGAATCGCGGTTTTGGTAAGGTTATGGAAAAACTTCCTACTGTTGAAGATAAAGATATTGGAACCATTCTCAAAACAGTGGGGATGACACTTATGTCCAGCGTCGGCGGTGCCAGCGGCCCTCTTTACGGAACTTTCTGGATGAAGGGCGGAATGCTGCTCGGTGGTAAAGAAGAACTTAATTCTGAAGATTTTCTGAAATTTATCGAAGCTGGAGTTGGCGGTATTCTTCAACGAGGCAGACCTGTTCTCGGTGACAAAACAATGTACGACCTCTGGGCTCCGGTTCTTGATGAAATCAAGGTCTGCGTAGATAAAGGCGATGATGTGGCTGCAATTGTGGATGCTGCTCTGCCTGTTGGAGAAAAAAGCTCTCGCAGATACTATTCCCCTGCAAGCTAGAAAAGGCCGCGCAAGTTACCTTGGTGAAAGATCCATCGGGCATCAGGATCCGGGCGCAACTTCTTCGTATTACATGCTCGAAACTTTGAAAGAAGTTCTTAAATAGTTTTCGGAGTTTTTTATGATTGGAATAGTTATAGTTTCTCACAGTGAAAAGTTGGCCGAGGGTGTTCTTGAACTTGCATCACAGATGACGCAGGGCAAGGTCCCTATGGAAGCAACCGGCGGCATTGACGATCCGGATAATCCTATAGGCACTGATCCAATGAAGGTTATGATGGCTATCGAGTCTGTTGCTATGCAGGCTGAAGACGGTGTGCTGGTTGTAATGGACCTTGGAAGTGCTTTGATGAGCGCTGAGACCGCTTTGGATTTTCTGCCGGATGAGGTGAAAGAAAAGGTCATGCTTTGCTCCGCGCCCATTGTGGAAGGAACTATGGCTGCTTCGGTTCAGGCTTCAGTGGGGGCATCTTTACAGGCTGCTGCTGCAGAGGCCGCTACGGCTATTAATGTAAAAATTCAGCAGCTTGCTCCCATCACTGGAGAAAGTGTGGCTACACCCTGCGTTACGCAGGATGAAAATCACCAAGGCGAAGAGGTTACAGCTGAATTACTGGTAATCAATAAGATGGGACTGCATGCGCGTCCTGCAGCAAACCTTGTTTCAACTGCTGGAAAATATAAATCTTCCATTCAAATTCGTAAGGGCGGCGAGACTGCATCTGCAAAGAGTATCAATCAGGTAGCTTTGTTGTCTGTCAAAAATGGCGATACTATTATTGTTTCAGTTGCCGGTCCTGATGCGCAGGAAGCTCTTGACGCTCTTATCGAGTTGCACGCTGAGAATTTTGGTGAGCGTGATGAAGATGTTGCCGCGATTATTGAAGAGACAAAGCCCGTTGTTCAGGACTTGGACGGTACTATAAGCGGTGCGCCTGGGTCGGGAGGGTACGCAGTCGGACCTGTTTATGTACATCAGGCGAGCATGCCTGATGTGGAGCGTAAGGATGTTTCCGATACTGCTGCTGAGCTTGAAAAACTTGATAATGCTATTTCTACAGCTCTTACTGAAATCAGGATTTTGCAAAAGGAAACTGAGAAGACATCCGGCAAAGCCAATGCAGCCATCTTTGATGTGCATGCAATGATCATAGGGGATCAGGACATGCGCGATAGAGCTTCTTCTGTGATCTCTGAGCAGAAAATCAACGCAGAATTTGCGTGGTTTGAAGTCATGGATAAAGTTGCTGCAGACTACCGCAATCTTGATGATGCATATATGCAGGCGCGCGCTGCTGATGTTATGGATTGCGGAGGACGTGTTTTACGCATTCTGGTCGGTGAGGAAGAGCAGGGTATAAAACTCGAAAAAGAAGCCGTTATCGTGGCTCATGATCTTTCTCCTTCTGACGTGGCAGGGCTGGACCTTAATAAAGTCCTCGGTGTGATCACGGAAGTTGGCGGTGTGACTTCTCATGCAGCCATTCTTTCGCGTTCCATGGGTATCCCTGCTGTGATCGGAGCCGGAGAGGCTATACAACAGATTGCTGACGGGAAAATTATTGCACTTAACGGCTTTGAAGGCACGGTATGGACTGATCCTGAACAGGCTGTAATTGATGATATTACAGGTAAAAGAGCCTCATGGCTTGCCGAACGTGAAGAGGCCAAGATTAAGGGAGCTGCCCCGGCTGAGACTCTTGATGGTACCGAAATCATGGTCATGGGCAATATCGGTGTACCTGCTGACGCACCTCGTGTGCTTGAATACGGCGCTGAGGGTGTGGGGCTTTTCCGTACAGAATTTCTATTTCAGGATCGTTCTGAAGCACCTACTGAAGATGAGCAGTTTGAAGCTTATACGGAAGCGGCCAGAGCCATGAAGGGCAATCCGGTAATTATTCGCACACTTGATATAGGTGGAGATAAGCCTGTTAAATATCTGGATACACCAAAGGAAGATAATCCGTTTCTCGGTGAACGTGGTGTCCGTTTTTGTATGGCGCGTCCTGAATTATTCCGTACTCAGCTTCGTGCGTTGTTGCGCGCTGCCAGTGAGGGAAAGATCTGGATTATGTACCCCATGATTTCTGATTTTGAAGAGCTTTGCGGTGTGCTGGATTTTCAGAATCAGGTTCGCGGAGAACTCATTCAGGAGGGCGTAAATATTGCGGATAAAATTAAGACCGGAATAATGATTGAGGTGCCGTCAGCTGTTGCTGTGGCTGACAAGCTTGCTGAAAAATGTGATTTTTTCAGTATAGGTACCAATGATCTGACTCAGTACGTGATGGCTGCGGACCGTGGCAATGCTTCCGTTTCTAAGCTTTGCGATAATCTGAATCCTGCTGTGCTACGCATGGTTGGTATGACCTGCGATGCTGCCAAAAAGGCTGGAATTGAGGTTGGTATGTGTGGTGAGCTTGCCGGAAACAGTAAAGCTTCTGCATTGCTTCTCGGACTGGGGCTTGATGAGCTTAGTATGAACGGGCCCGCAATTCCTGATGTTAAAGAAGCGATCCGGTCAGTAAAGATGGATGACTGCCGTGCCTTGGCGCAGAAAGCGTTAGCAGCAAGATCAAGTGATGAAGTCAGGGAACTTTTGAAATAAGTTTTTCATCATATTTTGAAATCAAAAAGGACTCAGGCATTAATTTGCTTGAGTCCTTTTTTATTTGAACGTGCTGGATGTATAAATTAAGCCGACATCCCTTTCTGGGCAAGTCCCGCCGCTATAACCCACATGGTTATGCCTATTGCGGTATCCAAAACTCGCCACGTGGAAGGCTTACGAAAGAGCGGCGCTAAAACCCGCCCTCCGAATCCTAAAGTGTAGAACCATACAAAGGAAGCGGTTATTGCTCCAAGGCCGAAAATATAACGTGCGTCTCCTGCATATTGCCCGCTGATAGAGCCGAGCATCACAACTGTGTCCAGATAAACGTGCGGATTGAGTAGGGTTATTGCTAGTGTTAGCATAATGACTGAACGCATACCTGTTGTGGCTGCCTCCTCACTTTCTAGTTTTCCGCCTTTAACGGCTGACCGAAAAGAGCCGAATCCATACCACGCGAGAAATGCGGCTCCGCCCCATGCTGCCGGTTTGAGCAACATTGGGTTGTTGGCAACAAGCTCCCCGGTTCCAAGGACTCCCAGTGTAATAAGTATCGCGTCACAAAGAGCGCAGACAAGGCAGACTGTAAGGTGGTTGTTTTTTCTGATGCTCTGGGAAAGTACAAAAGCATTCTGCGCGCCGATAGCTATGATCAGGCCTGCACCTGTTCCGAATCCCTGCATATATGGTATTATTAAAGACATTTTGTCAGCTCCGTTTGGTTATGTTTCAATCAATGTATGTAGAGATTTTTCATTAGTAAAATTAAATGTTTTAATTTGTCATTAGTTTGGCTTATGATAGCTCATGCTTGATAACAGATTTCTTGAAGCACTTACTGCGGTAGTTGAGGAGGGTGGCTTTGATAAGGCTGCTGTAAAATTAAGTTTGACCCAGTCTGCAATTTCTCAACGGATTCGCAATCTTGAGGAACAGCTTGGTCAGGTTCTAGTGGTGCGTTCAAATCCTCCTGATCCGACAGAGGCGGGGCGTAAGCTCATCAAACATTTGAAACAGGTGAGATTGATGGAGCATGAACTTGCTGATTCGTTGGGGCTTACAAGTGGGGATGAGTTTATTTCACTCCCGCTTGGGGTTAATGCGGACAGTCTTGAAACATGGTTACTGGATGCTCTCACAGATTTTCTGCATGAAAACCGCGTGTTACTTGATATTTACGTTGACGATGAAAACCGGACACATGAGCTTCTCAGGCGGGGTGAGGTGGTCGGATGTATCGGGACTGAGTCAAAGCCGCTCAAGAGTTGCCGAAGTGAATATCTGGCGACAATTGATTATTTGTGCGTATGTACCCCTGCTTTTTACGACAAATGGTTTAAAGGGGGATTTAATCTGGAAGCTGTGAGCAAAGCTCCTGCGGCAGTTTTTAATCGTAAAGATGAAACGCAAAGCCAGATGCTTGAAATTATTTTCCCCGGAAAGACAGTTTTGTATCCAATTTTTTATGTTCCTTCTTCTGAGTCGTTTGTAGAGGTTGTCCGGCGGGAGTTAGCTTACGGTATGGTTCCTGAGATTCAGATTAAGGACGATCTTGATTCAGGAAAGCTGGTTGAATTTTTGCCGCAAGGACGGGTGAGGGTTCCGCTTTATTGGCAATCGTGGAATGTCGATACACCTTTGTTGAATGGTTTGCGTCAGGTATTGGTTAAGTATTTTGCTAATATACCTTAGTCTGTAAGTTCTTATAATTACAGCTAAAAAGATAGTGAGTGTGCTGAAGCCTAATTTTAAATCGATATATCTTTCATAATTATGTTTTTTAAGTTGACATGCACTACCTGCCCATGTAGACATGCCATCTTGGTGACGCGGGGTGGAGCAGTTGGTAGCTCGTCGGGCTCATAACCCGAAGGTCGTTGGTTCAAGTCCAGCCCCCGCAACCACAAAAAAATATCAGTAATGAGGATGTTTTTTTGAGCGGGAAAAAACTGCAAGCTGGTAGCAGCTTAGTCACTTTTTTTCTGACTGATAGACTGGATGAAGTTTTTTTAAAATCTCGGAAGGTCTGATAATCTTTGAAATAATTTGTTGTTAAGTTAAGTTTTGAGTTGACAGCAAATACCGGAGCATGTAGACATGCTCTCACAGTGTCGCGGGGTGGAGCAGTTGGTAGCTCGTCGGGCTCATAACCCGAAGGTCGTTGGTTCAAGTCCAGCCCCCGCAACCAGATTGCCTATCCTGTAGCCCGCTCATAAAGCGGGCTATTTTTTTGTCCTTTCAAAAATTCCTCTTGTTAGAATTGCCTAGAGATATTGACTCAAGCTCACCACTGGGTGTTGACCACTCGGTTTTAAATGATTACTCCTCATCGTCGAGGGTAATTTAATTCTATACTTATTTAGAATGAAATTGGCTTGAGCAGGTTTGATTTATGGCGACAGCCCTTTTTCTGCCTCATTAAATTGTAAATAAATTTTGGAGAGTCTCTCAGCCTGATTAGGCGATAGAGGGGCCTTGTTCCGTTCTTGATATTCGTAAAATTCGAGTGGGGAACTCTCGCCATAAGGCTATAGGCTTTTGCCTGCCGGAGGCGAAATTGTCTATTAAAAGCGCGTAGCGCATCATATTTTGCCTTTAGGAGACTTCAGTGAAAAATATAGCACTTAAATCCGAAGCAACATTTGACGAACTCCTTGCGGCTGCCCGTAACAAGTTCGGGGCTATTAAATTTGAATCCGTGAAGGTGGGTGACAAGGAACTTGAACTTGCTCAAGTCGCGGATATGCCAGCCTATCTTGATAAACTGGTTAATAAAGCCAGAGGCGGCAAAAAGATAGATTTGCCTTTGTGGGCAAAGATCTGGCCTTCCTGTCTGGTACTCGGATTTTATATTCTCAAGTTTAAAGCGGCTGAAAATTCTAAATTTATTGAGATCGGTACAGATGGCGGGCTTTGCGGAATGCTGGCAGCAAGCCGAGGGTTTGACGTTACTTTAGCTGACACCGATGATGACGCACTTCTTTTTACCCGTCTAAATGTGGCTCGCAACGGGCTGGATGATAAAGTCACAGTAAGAAAAATTGATTTTGCCGAAACTGACCTTGAAGATAAGTTTAACTATATAATAGGCTGCGAAATTCTGCATCGTGACGATGTAGCAGAGTCTTTACCTGTGTTTGTTGAAAAGCACCTTACCGAAGCTAAAGATTCAGAAGTCCTTTTGGCTATGGATAAAAAGCGTGGCGGCTGCAAATTCTTTGACAAAGTAAAAGACGATTATCGCCTGATGAAGCAGGAAGTTCCTTTTGCCGGCAATCCGGGGGATGGGAAAAGTCTTGTTTCACTTGTCAGGATGGGGGTTAAATAATGCTCGAACTTAAATCTTGCCCTAAAGTATATTCAAAGGATCAGGACAAAGCTGTCACTCCTGAAGAGACTGTGGCCAAAGTAAAAAAACTGCTGGATGAAAAATGCAGCGGTGTTTTGAAATGTACAAGAAAAATTGACACTGGACGTCTTGGTATTCCTGTCTTCATCAGTGAATGCGGGGATGTGGCCCGTGATGTTATGCCGACACGTAAACAGATGGGAAAAGGCGCTTCTGTTGCTCAGGCTGAAGCTTCGGCATTGATGGAATTGGTTGAACGGTTCAGTTTTTTCAGTTTCTGGGATAATGCAGCTAATTTTACACTGGCTACATATAGTGAAGCTGAAGAGCTATGGCCCGGTAAAGTCATTTCTATTGAAAAAATACTCCAGTCTGTGGGCGAAAAAATGGAACCTGCAAAAGCGCGGGTTATTCTTGATCTGGTCCGGTGGCATTTTTATCCCGCACTGAATGTGCATACCGGGCAAGAGGAGTACGTGCCACTTGATTGGTTCAAGATTCTTAACGAATTTAACGGATCATCTGCCGGTAATACCCCTGAAGAATCTGTTCTGCAGGGTGGTAGTGAGTTGGTTGAAAGGCATGTCTGCGCGGTCATTGATCGCGATCGTCCCGAAGTTCCGGTAATTGACCCTGCTTCGTGCGAAGATGAAGTTTTGTCCAACCTCTGCAAATGTTTTGATGAGAATGGAATTAAGTATATTATCAGTGATTTCTCATTTGGTATGCCACTACCTACGGTTGCAGTGACTGCATGGGATCCCTCAACCTTTCCGGGAATGAGTGAAATTGTTTTCACAGCCGGAACCTCTGCTTCACCTTGCAAGGCTGCTATAAGAGCCTTTACCGAAGTTGCTCAGCTCGCTGGTGATTTTGAAACCGGCCGTGTGTATGAGGCTTCCGGTCTGCCTAAATTTACCGAAGTTGAACAGACCGGATGGCTTGCAGCCGGGAGCTGTGTGAAAATGAACAGCCTTCCTTCTGTTGAGAGTCTTGATATCTTTGATGAATTAAAGACGTTTGCCGCAGGACTCGAAGAACAGGGATATACCCTTTATACGGTCGATACAACTCATCCGGAATTGGGCGTACCTGCAAACTATAATTTTGTTCCCGGATTTGATTTCAGGGAGCGCACTCCTCATGCCAGTCTTGGACTTTTTGTGGGACGTATTCTTTCTGAGAAAGTTGCGCTTGATATTGCCGGAGATGGACTTGATGTTATCTCTGATATTTATGGCGATCCATACTTTGTCCCTTTTTTTGAGGGTATGCTTGCTTTGCGTGGTGGAGATACTTCACGTGCTGTGGACATGTTTACCATTGCCACAGAATTGCAGCCTGCTGATGAAGAGAAAGCCCTTTCGGCATTTTACACAGCGTATGCTTTGTCTCTTGAAGAAAGATGGCCGGAAACAGTTCCTTTTCTGGATCGTGCCATTGAACTTGACGATGAGGCTAAAGAGTATTTTAATCTTCGCGGAGTGGCAAAATTCAAGGCTGGAGAATACGCGCGGGCTGCCGATGATTTTAAAGGAGCTCTTGCTCTGGACAGCGGGTCGGCATCAGATCTTGCCAATTTAGGATTATGTCATAAATTTATGGGAGATGATGACGAGGCTATCGAGTATCTGAGCACAGCTATGGAGCTTGATCCGTCTCTTGAGTACGCTCAGAATCATCTCCAAGAGTTACTGGACAAATAAAAGCACAGTTTTATCCGGTTCTTTTTCAGAACTGCATTGACAAGAAAGCGGTTTAAAGATTATCGCTTTATGAGCAAAAACGCATAGAGCTTTTGCGCTACAAATTAGTCGTGAAACAGCGGATCGCTGTTTTTGGATATGGCGGGTTCAGCATAGTCTGAATCTTATGTATTAAAATATATATTCCTAGGAGTATTATTATGGCTCTCGTAGAATATCAGGGCAAAAGCTTTGACGTTGATGAAGATGGTTTCCTCTTGAAATTCGAAGAATGGTGCCCCGAGTGGGTTGACTTCGTTAAAGAAAGCGAAGGCATCAAAGACCTGAACGAAGAACACCAGAAAGTTATCGACTTTCTGCAGGATTACTACAAAAAGAACGGTATCGCACCTATGGTTCGTATCCTTTCTAAAGTAACCGGTTTCAAACTCAAGCACATCTACGAACTGTTCCCCTCCGGTCCCGGTAAAGGAGCATGTAAGATGGCTGGTCTGCCCAAGCCTACTGGTTGCGTATAGCTCCAGACTGCTAGCAGAATATTTGGGCGGGATCCTCGCGATCCCGCCTTTTTTGTTCGCAGGCGACTGGTAAAGGTCCGGTTACTGTATGAATGGGGATAGTAACTGGTATGGACGGGTAGTCGAATCTTTAGCAGGCGTCTGGTACGTTTAGGCAGGTTAACTTGACTGATGTCAATTTGACCTGTTACTGTTTTGATCTAAAAATTAAATAATGAGCCAAATATCGCTTGCAAATTCTTATGAGTGGGGGTATTGGGCTTTGTTCTCACGGATAACAAAGACAGGAGAAGTCATGAAAAAAGATATCCATCCTAAACTCCACAAGGCAACAGTGCGCTGTCACTGCGGTTATGAGTCTGAACTTTACTCTACTCTGGGTGAAGAGGTAAGTACTGAAATTTGTTCAAACTGCCACCCCTTCTACACAGGTAAGCAGCGTTTTGTAGATACCGCTGGTCGTATTGACCGCTTCAAGAAGAAGTTCGGTAGCTTTGACGCAGCAGCGAAAGTTAAGGGCAACTAGCTCATATTTTGCGGTTTTGCCGCGTGAACATGCCTCTACCGTATTGTTGCGGTAGAGGCATGTTGCTTTTTGAAATATTTCAATGTCCTACATCCTAGCAGGGTGGGACGGTTTTAAATCCCCCCC
>JMSU01000340.1_pt1 | contig 12486 bp, 8 predicted proteins | sample 179011 | NCBI WGS metagenome assembly JMSU01 (sample SAMN02769580, study PRJNA246767) | bioreactor metagenome | isolation source: Culture-1 Bioreactor ArsB derived from microbial biomass from the upper 2 cm... | place: Germany: Bremen | collected day 87 after inoculation
TGTCTGTGAATGCGAACAAGGAATTTCGTGACAGGAATACACCTCTTTTGCCGGATTGCCAGCCTGTTCCTTTCAATGATTTGAAAGCGTTGGAGGAGGCTTTTTGCGGCGGAGATGTTGGAGCATTTATTTTAGAACCCGTTCAGGGAAAAGGGGTTTTTGTTCCAGAAGAAGGATATATGCAGGGCGTACGTGAGCTTTGTGACCGTTACGGCGTATTGATGATTGCCGATGAAGTGCAATGCGGGATGGGGCGTACAGGAAAGATGTTTGCGGTGGATCATTGGGGTGTAAAGCCTGACCTGCTGGTAATTTCCAAAGCTCTTTCCGGTGGTTTTATTCCTGTTGGAGCAATCATCACCACTAGAGAGATCCATGGCAAAATATTTGATTCCATGGAGCGCTGCTTTGCTCATTCCAATACTTTTGGGCAGAATGATCTGGCAATGGCAGCCGGTTTGGCAACCATTGAAGTTCTTGAAGATGAAAAGCTGGCTGAGAATGCAGCTAAAATGGGCGGACGCATTCTTGCCGAAATGAAGAAGCTTGCCGACAAGTATGAAATGCTGACCGAAGTCCGTGGTAAAGGGCTGATGGTTGGTATGCAGTTCGGAGAGCCTAAATCCATGGCACTTAAAGCCAGCTGGAAACTTTTGCATAAGATGAATGACGATCTTTTTTGTCAGATGATTACTATGCCGTTACTTGAGAAGCATAATATTTTAAGTCAGGTTGCCGGACACGGCCTTGATACTGTTAAAATTCTGCCTCCTCTCATGATTAATGATGAGGATGTGGATAAATTTATTGCTGCTATGGATGATGTACTTAAAGAAGCGCACAAAATAACTGGATCGGCATGGAAAACCGTTAAGGATCTAGGAATTCGAACCGCAAGGACATCTTAAAAAAGACTTACTGATTCTGCTTTTCTGCAGAAAATAAGACTATCCAAGAAGGCAGGCTATGTTATAATAGTTTGCCTTCTTTACTTATCAGATATGGAAAAAATGTTTTAATTCCTCCCCGATGCGGGAGTGCTGAGTACTATATAAGCTCATTTTAAAAAGTCCTGTTTGAACTTCACAGGCAATAAATTTCAGTGAATATATTTAAAAAATTTCAAGTAGCATTTATCCGTTCTATTTTAAATATGGTTCGCAGGTATCCTGTGGCTATAATTGTTTGCGGAATCCTGTTGGCTGCTGTTTGTGCAGGATCTTCGGCTCTCTGGCTTAAGCTGGACAGTGATCAGGATAACTTGATTTCTCATAACCTGCCATTTCAGAAGCGTAATATTGAGCAGATTAAGAATTTTGGTGACCAAGAATATATGTTTGTGGTCATTAAAACCGGGGGAACTGAAGAGGGCAAGGCAACGGCTGCTACTTTTGCAACGACTCTTGCAGAGAAGCTGGAGAAGCGTCCTGATCTAGTGCGTGAGGTTCATTATGCAATGTCTGCAAAAGATATGGGACCAGGCGTACTTATGTTTGCAACCCCTGATCAGCTTCGGGATTTTGTGGGACTTGCACGTAATTTCGGACCGCTGGGCCGCCAGTGGTTTGAAGATCCGGGACTGACAAAATTTTTAAATATCAGTTCCGGGCTGCTTAGTGGAAAAGGAGGCGGAACTGCTGATCCTGAGATGTTTACTCCGGTCATGGGTGCACTTGATGCGCTGGTCGGGGAAATGCAGTCCTCCATGCAGTCAGGGATGGATAACGAAGGTTTTGATAATCCTGTTCTTGGTCTTGATAAGGCCGGGATTAATTATTTTTTTACCCGTAATGACAAGCTGCTTATAATGCGCATTCTGCCCAAAAAGGATTTTGGGGCAATGGATGTTATCGGACCTTCGCTTAATTTTGTGCGTTCTTCTCTTGAAGATACACGCCTTGCATACCCGGAAGTCAGTGCCGGACTTACCGGTCGTCCTGTGCTTTCGGCTGATGAAATGCATACAACTGATCAGGATATGACTATTGCCGCCATTATCTCTGTGGTGGTTGTAGGTCTTTTGTTCATGATTATTCTGCATGGCTGGTTGCGTCCCATGTTAGTTATGGGGTCACTTTTTTGTGCTATGGCATGGACCTTCGGCTTTACACTGGTGACACTCGGAAGTCTGAATCTTTTGTCTATCGTATTTGCTCTGGTGCTTGTTGGTATCGGTGTCGATTTTGGTATTCATATTGTTATGCGCTATGTTGAATCTTCTGATAGCGGTTTGTCTCCTGATGAAGCTGTAGAAGAAGCTCTCGTGCAAACGGGGCCCGGTGTGCTGCTCGGCGGAATTACTTCGGTTTGTGCTTTTTATGCTGTGCTGGGACAGGAGTTTGTCGGGCTTGCCGAACTCGGTCTGGTCGGTGGAACAGGGATTATTTTCTGCCTTATTTCCATGCTGACTATTTTGCCGTCCATGCTTCTTGTTGCTGGAAGACGCAACTGGTTCCCTTCCTCACGTCCACGCATGGCAACTATGCCGTTTATGGAAAAAGTTATTTCACGTCCGGTTATTGTCCTGCTTATTTTTGCTGCAGCAACCGCTCTTGCTTATCCTGGATTTAAAAAAGCAGGGTTCAACTACAACCTGCTTGATTTGCAGGCTGAAGGGCTTGAATCTGTTGAGTACGAACATGTACTTATAAATGATTCTGATGAATCTACATGGTTTGCGGTTATGACCAGACCTGACCTTGAAAGTGTTAAGTCTTTGATTTCCGAACTTAAACAGATTCCCTCTGTCGGGCGAGTTGACTCTATCCTTGATTTCCTGCCTGAAGGACAAAAAGAGAAGGCTGAAATATTAAGGGGTGAAGCTAAGGTTCTGGGTGGAATAGATTTTGATGATCCGAAACATTCCTATCTTGTATCTGATTCTCTTAAAGAATCTTTGGAAAATTTAATTGAATCTCTTGAAGGACTTGAGGAGAAGTTATTCTCCGCCGGAGCCAAAGACGAGTTGAAGATAGTTTCCGCAATTATCGATAAGGCGGATTCCTGCATTACCATGATTGATCAAAATCCGTCAGTCGTTGTGAACTTATCGTCTTTACAGTCCCGACTGGTAAAGGAGTTATCCGGTTCGTTTGCATGGCTGAAGGAAATCTTAGAAGTAAAATCCGTTTCACCTGATGATCTACCTGACCATTTGCGTTCTCTTTATGTTGGTAAGGACGGTAGTTTTATGGTCAAAATATCTCCTGTCGGTAATGTATGGGATTTTGACCAGCTAACCAGTTTTGTAGGTGATTTGCGTAAGATAGATCCTGAAGTCACTGGCGTACCCGTCGTGGTCCTTGAATCTTCCTTGCTGATGCGTGAGACTTTCCTCGAGGCTGCGGGGCTTACCATCGGTTTGGTTTCTCTGATTCTGTTTTTGACTTCATTCAGTATCAGTTACGTTCTTTTGACTCTTGTACCGCTGATAGCCGGAATTTTCTGGCTGCTTGAAGTTATGGGACTTACCGGACTGAGCTTTAATTTAGCTAATTTCTTTGCTATTCCTGTGCTTATTGCTATCGGTGTCGATGGTGGAGTACATTTTCTTGCCCGCTGGAAAGAGCTTTCTGAGGGTGAAAGGCTGTACCACACGAGCACTCCTGTTGCGGTGGGGCTGAGTTTCTGCACTACTATGATTGGATTCGGTGGACTGCTGCTTGCTCACCACAGGGGGCTTGCTTCACTTGGCGGGATAATGGTTACCGGATCGGCTACCTGTCTTGTTGGGTGTATGGTTATCCTGCCGGCCGTTTTCAGATTGATTGAAAAGATCAAGGGAAAATAATTTATGTTTAAAAAAGTTTTTTCAATTTCATTACTTTTTATTTTGTCTCTGGCCACAACTGTTTTTGCCGGAGGGAGATTTGATTTTGTGATTATTCAGCCCGGTCAACCCGGCACTACTGTAGAGGCTCAGCCCGTTATGGATTCTCTGGCAGAATATATGTCCATCAAGCTGGGAACTTCAGTTAAGGGCGTCTACTATAATGACCTTGGCGCAGCCATTGATTATTTAGGTAAAAATAAACCTGCATGGGGTATTACTGGACTGACCTTTTTCAAAAGTTACGAAGATAAATGCAAAATGCATCCGGTTGCTTCAACTTTGCCACAGGGGCTGGACAAAGATATCTGGAGATTAGTTGTTCCAGCTGATGGTCCAGATTCGATTAAGGATGTCAAAGGTACTGTATATGGATCTATGCTCTATGCTCCTGCTGCTCGCAGTATACTTGTGAGCGGTAGTGAGGAATCTTCCTTTGAAATGGAAGGAACCCATAAGGCTCTTCGTATGCTTCGGAAGGTGAATAAAGGTAAGGTTACCGGAGTTTGTCTTGATGCTGTTCAATATTCTGTAATCGCTGGTTCTTCTCGTTACGCAAATACGAAAGTTATTTTTGAATCTGCCAAATTGCCTAACAGCCCGGTTGTCTGGTTTGGAGACACAACTGATGATGCATTACGGTTGCAGGGCGTGTTGCTTGATATGAAAAAGGACCCTGCTGCTGTGGACCTGTTAAAGCTCTTGCAGACTGAAGGTTTCAATCCAGCTGACGGGGATTTGAGATAATGTTTGCATTGCGGTTGGTTTTAATTGCGATAGTGTTTGTTTTTTGTGGGTGTTCTACTGCAAAATATAATGTCCCTCTTTTCGAATATGACGCTGGAGACGTTGTTCTGTGGAAGCCCTGCTCCCGCGCTCAGGCAGAAATTATGGCGAACAGCAGTAAGGATAAAGACATCCTGCAATCAGCAGCTTGCTCAGCATGGTTGCTTGAAAGCGGAGCTGTTAAATCTGCTGATTATGCAAAAGCCAGCCAAGCAGTAGTTAATAAATATTTGGCGAAAAATTCGCATTCTGGCATCGGGCACTATCTTTTGGCTTATTTAGTTGCTAAAGAAGCTCAGCTTGCGCCTATGAAGGGACTTGACCTTGTTCACATCATGGAGCAAGAAGCACTTCGTGCGTCCAAACTTTCTCCGGAAGTTGATTTCGGAGGCCCGGATCGCATGCTGGGAGAGCTTTATCTAAAAGCACCGTCTGCACCGATAAGTGTCGGCGATTTAGATAAGTCTTTAGAGCACTATGAAAAGGCTGTAAAAGTTGCTCCTGATTTTGCTATGAATCGTCTTGGTTTTGCCTCGGCATTGCTAGAAGACGATGAAAAAGAAAAAGCATGTGTTCAGTATGAAACGGCGTTGAAAAGTAAAAAAATTGATGAGAAATTATTAAGAACAGATACATGTGTGAAACTGGTTAAAGCCTGTAATAAAGCACATGTTACTGAAAAATAAACCCGCTTTATTTATAGCGGAAAAGAGGTTGGAACTTTGGCAATTCCTGCAGTTCAAATAGCTAGACTCGGTAAATACATTCTCACACAGACAATTAAAGGGAACAAACATTATCCTCTGGTACTCATGCTTGAGCCGCTTTTTCAGTGCAACCTGCGCTGCAAAGGATGTGGTAAAGTAAATCAGCCTCCAGAGATTCTTAACAAGCGTCTTTCCGTTGATGAGTGTATTGCAGCGGTTGAAGAATGCGGCGCACCTATCGTCTCCATTCCGGGTGGAGAGCCCATGCTGCATCCTGAAATACCTACTATTGTTAAGGAACTTACCAAACGTAAGAAGTTTGTCTACCTGTGTACTAACGGAATTCTTGTTCCTGAGCGTATCAACGAATTCAAACCCAGTCCTTACCTGACTTTCAATCTGCATCTGGACGGACCTGAAGAAGTTCACGACAAGATTGTCTGCAAACAGGGCGTTTTTCAGTCTGCTGTACGTGCTATCAAGTTGCTTAAATCCAAGGGTTTCCGTGTTAACACAAACACAACCCTGTTTGGTGGTCAGACTGCTGAAAACGCAGCAGATTTTTTTGATTTCCTCATGAGCCTTAATGTTGATGGCATGACTTTGTCCGCAGCATTCAGCTACGAAGCGGCTGAAGATCAGGACAGCTTTCTTACCCGCGAGCAGAGTGAAAAGCTTTTCCGCGAGATTTTTAAGATTGGTAAGAACAAAAACTGGGACTTCAGTCACAGCAGCTTTTATCTCGATTTCCTTGCTGGAAATCAGGATTATAAATGCTCTCCTTGGGGCAACCCCTGCCGTTCTGTACACGGTTGGCAGCGTCCCTGCTATCTGCTGGAAGATGGTTTTGTTTCCACCTACAAGGAACTCATGGAAGAAACAGAATGGGATAAGTTCGGTGTGGGCAACGACCCTCGTTGCGCTAACTGCATGGTTCATTGTGGATTCGAACCCACAGCTGTTGCGGATTCAGTAAAACGTCCTATCAAAGGTGCTATGCTCGCACTTAAGGGTGTCAGTGTAGATTAATTTGCTGCATTTGACTGTGCATGGGGGAGACCCCTTTTTATACTAAAAACAGCAGGCTCTGACATATTTTGTGTTAGAGCCTGCTGTAGTTTTGGAGTTGTTTTTTAAAATAACCGTAAAGCATGGTAGGTAACTTATTTTAAGATGCTGCCCAATGCTTTCAGTGCCTTCGAGTAGTCCAGGCCCATTGGTATCAATTCCAGAATAAGGGGCGGACGCTTCAGAATGGCTTTGAGAATTGGCTCAAGTTTTGTTTTCCCGATTTCGTCTACGCCTGCCATTGATTCAGCTGGGATTTTGCGGTTTGAATCATCACTGATCGCTCTAATACAAGAGAATGGAATTCCACTTTTCTGTGCGGTTTGCGCTACTGCAATGCTTTCCATGTCTACAGCAAGTGCTCCTGTCCGGTCGTGCATAAACACTTTTTCCTGTGGAGTTAAAACGGGCTGTCCTGCTGTAATCAGTCTTCCGCACTGCATGTCTCCGCAAGTGGGAAACAGTTCGCTACGAATTTTCGTATCTTGATCATTTTCATGCCATGGACTGTACTCAGCAAGATCTGAATGGATCGTAGTGGCTGCGACAAGTGTTCCAGCGCTTAGTCCCGGAGCAAGTCCGCCGGAGACACCTACGCTAAGCATTAAATCCGGTTTTTCTTCACAGAGTAACCGGGCAGCTTTTGCTGCGCGCTTTATCCCAATCCCAGAAATTATACATTTATATTTTAAGCCGCTCTTGAGCGTGCCGGAAAGAGTTTCAAATTCGTCAAGTCTTCCTTTTTGTGATGCTGGGCAAATTGCTCGGGCTTCTTGCTCCATTGCCGCAACTATGGCGATTGTTTTTATTGTCATGTGAAGAAGATAAACTAGATGGAGTGAGGGGTAAAGTTTGGTGATAATAAAAAATGGATAGACATCAAAAGTTTATTTTCAATGTCTATCCATTTCAGATTTGTTTTATTGCGCCACAAGCTCTAGCTCTGACACTAACTTGAGTCCTCTAAAAGTTTCTTCAGATTTTGAAGAGAGTACTTATTTAGAGCAACAGCCACCGCCGGATTTTTTCTTTTCATCCTTTTCTTCATCATCGCTGCCGAAGTTCTTGAGTCCTTCAGCAAGTCCGATGAGCCTTGCATCTACTTTGCCGTATATTGATTTGGCGGGGTAAGTCCCTTTTTGTTTTTGCTTCCGGCTTTGATTCCTGTGAGAATTTCAATTCCCTGTGATATGTTTTCAACAGACCAGATGTGGAATTTACCTTCGCGCACAGCTTCGACAACTTCTTTGCGCAGCATGAGATCCTTAACGTTAGGTTCAGGAATCATGACTCCTTGTTTTCCGGTAAGTCCTGCGTGTTTGCAGCAAAGGTAGAAGCCTTCTACTTTCTGGTTCACTCCACCTATGGGCTGTACTTCACCCTTTTGGTTTACAGAACCTGTCACTGCGATATCCTGACGGATAGGCACATCAGCAAGACTTGAGAGCAGTGCATACAGTTCTGTAGATGAAGCTGAGTCTCCATCAATGCCACCGTATGATTGCTCGAAAGCAATACTGGCAGTTAGTGAAAGAGGTTTGTCCTGTGCGAACTGTTGACGCAAAAAACCGGACAGAATGAATATACCTTTATTATGCGTTGGGCCGGACATATCCGCTTCACGTTCAATATTGATAATTCCGCCTTTACCCATAGCTGTCACAGCGGTGATGCGTGATGGTTTACCAAAGGAATAGTCACCGAGAGAGTATACAGCCAGTCCGTTGACCTGTCCTGTTACAGCTCCATCAGTGTCGACATAGATGCTGCCACGGTCTATCATTTCCTGCAGACGCTCTTCAGCTTGATTCGAACGTTTGATGTGTGCGTTGATGGCTTTGTCTACGTGTTCAGCTTTTACACTTCCGGAACCATTGCGCCCAGCAAAATAGCTTGCTTCACCAAGCAGATCAGCAAGGTGCGGGAAGGCTGTAGTAATTTTTTCCTGCCTTCCGGACATGCGCACAGCCTGCTCAATAATTGCCGCAACGCCGCTGCGGTCAAAGGGCATGAGCTTATCCTTTTCCACCATACGGCTGATAAAGTTTGCAACTGCATTGATAGCGTCTACGTCGCGGTCCATGGATGTTTCGAAATCCGCGCGGACTTTGAAGATCTTGGGTACGTCGGGGTCGTAATGACGTAGCAGCTGATAAAGGTATGGTTCACCAAGCACTACAACTTTTACTTCCATATCAATCGGTTCAGGTTTAAGGCCTGTTGCCGAAATGAAATAGTACGGATCAAAAGTCTGGATCTCAATTATTTCCGTTTTCAAGGAACGTTTGAGAGTAGACCAGACTCCAGGTTCGACAATTGCGTCCATGAGGTTGATGACCAGATAGCCTCCATGGGCTTTAATGAATGATCCAGCTTTGATTTTGGTGAAATCAGTGCGCCAGCCTCCGTGTCTGTCCATGACCCGTTCAATTGAACCGAACAGATTGCGGTAGGTGGGGTAGGCTTCAAAGCGGACAGGAGGGCCTGATTGTTCAGTGTTATCTACCAGCAGGTTGACCTGATAAGGGTGCAGAATGGCATCAGCCTGTGGAGGCATGAACATCATGCCGCCTTCACCGGGTTGAGGCTTTTTTCCAATCATTCTAAGTGAGTCAAGATCTTCGCTCATGTTTTCGAGCATTGCTTCTAAATATTTAACTATTTTGGGGTCCGTATATTTGGTTTGCAAGGAATTAAGCAGTTCTTGAGCAAGAGTCATGAACATGAGCTTGTCTACATCTTCACTTTTTTTCTTTACTTCTTTCTGAAGTTTACGAACTTGCGCCAGAATACTGTCGATTTCTTCTTTAAGCTCTTTTTGTTTCTCTTTGAGCCTTTCAAATTCATCGCGGGGGAAGCGGCCTTTATCAACTTTTTCTTCTAGCTGGATCATGCGCATGGGTTCTCCATCTACCAGTGGAACCACGTCTGGCCGCTGGAAGTGCCCCATCTGCATGTTTACAATCACCAGTCCTGAATCTTTTACTTTTTCTTCAATTCCCTGGAAGAATTCACGAGTCTGTTTCTCATGCATTTCGATAATTTCATTTTTGCGGGCAATGTATTCCTGACTTTCAAAAAGTTGAGGAACTTCACGCTTTATACCTTCGAGAAATTCATGAATCTCTTTTTTAAAAATAGCTCCTTCGCCCGCGGGCATGCGAATAAGAATGGGAGCTTCACTGGATTTAAAATTATTTACATATAGAAGGTCATCAGGGGTTTTGTCTGATTTTGAAAGCTCTTTGAGCATTTTCTTGACTGTGGCCTGCTTGCCTGTCCCGGCAGGTCCGGTAACAAAAATATTGTACCCTTTAAGTGGCATCCCCATGCCGAAACGAAAGGCTTCAACACCTCGGCACTGGCCTATAATTTTATCATCAGGTTTAAGATCTTCTGTGGTTTTGAAATGTAGCTCTTCAGGATCAAGGGTCCATCTGAGTTTTTCAAGTGGCAGTTCTCTATCTTTCAGAATGGTAGTCATGGCTGTCTCCGGTCTCACGGATTATTCGGCGTTAATAGATATTATCTTTTGGGGCTTGATGACGCATTTGAGTAGGATTATTTTTAGTACACCGTCTTTAAAAGTTGCATTGACGTTTTCCGGATCGACGCGGCAGGGAAGGGGGATTGTTTTTTTGAAGTGGTTTGTACGGCGGCCTCCTTCAAATGTAACATTTTTCTCACCGGCAATGGTCATGGTGGTTTCTGTGACTGTCACTTCCAGATCCTCTGCCTGAAAACCGGGCATAGTTGTTGAAACTTCCAGTGCTCCATTTATTTCCTGCATTTGTGTTCTAGGGGTGCAGTCTATGATTCCGCATACAGAGGGGATGCCGTAGTCATGGCAAAGACTGTTAAACAGCTTGTCCATATCTGTTTTCAACTTTTCCAGTTCCCGGCTTCCCCACGAAGTAAGGTTAGGCATTAGAGTTCTCCTTGTTAAAACAGATGGGAATATAAGTTACTTGTAAGTTACCACATGGCGAAAAACATTAGCAACCGCTTTGCATAGAAAAAGAGGCAGGAGTTTTGTATTTATAATAACCGGAATATTCGGGCTTAATTAATGTGATTTTCTTTATGATCCTCACAAATTTGCAAAAAAAGCCTTTGAAGTTCCGTTTTGGTGCTGCTACAGTCTTGCATCTTAACGCTTCATGGGCTATTTGGATCAACGCTTCAGGTTTTTGCACGACATGAAGGTAGTTTTATTTTCGGGCGTCGTGCTGGATCTTGAAAACTCTATTTATCAATTTTTTTCAGGAGTGACACATGAAAAGGGTATTAGTTATTCTCATGGTTGCAATGATGCTGGCATTCGCAACCACAGCTATGGCAAGTGACGGTTCTCTCGAAAGAGTACAGAAAGCGGGACAGCTCGTTATCGGTCTTGATGACACATTTGCTCCCATGGGATTTCGTCAGGATGACGGCACACTGGTCGGATTTGATGTAGACGCTGCAGAAGAAGTCGGCAAACGTCTCGGAATCAAAGTTGTATGGCAGCCCACTGCGTGGTCCGGTGTTGTTCACTCCCTCAATGCAAAGAAATTTGACTGTATCTGGAATGGTATGACTATCACTCCCGAGCGTCAGAAGGCTGTTTCTTTCTCAAAGCCTTACATTATGGACGGTCAGATTGCCGTTATCGCAATGGGTAACAAAGCTATCAAATCTCACAAAGACATCGGCGGCAAAGTTGTTGGTGTTCAGAAGGGTTCCCCTGCACTTGAGGCTGCTAAATCTCTGAAGCCTGCTGCAAAAGAAATCCGTGAATATGATACTAACGTAAAAGCTCTGCTCGACCTCGAGTCCGGACGTCTTGACTCTGTTGTTGTTGACAACATTGCTGGCCGCTACTCTATGGCTCAGCGTCCCGGTAAATACATTGCTCTGCCCGGTTACATTACCAGCGAAGCTTTTGGTATTGCTTTCCGTAAAGACGACCAGTCTCTTAAAGCTGCTGTTCAGAAGACTATTGATGCAATGATCGCTGACGGCACAATGGGTAAAATCTCACGCAAGTGGTTCGGTGAAGATGTCACCAACCCCGCTAAATGGTAATATGAATAGTATATCAAATAAACTTGGAAAGAGCGGGGCAGCTGCCTCGCTCTTTCTGCTGTTTGTACTTTGTGTTTTTCCGGTCATTTCTCAAGCCGGTGAAGAATCTGATGCGATCCTTAAGCAGGCACGTGATGCCCTGACTATTGGAAAGATTGATCAGGCGCAGTCTTTGTTTGAGCAGATACCCACTCCCGGTCCTGAAGGGGACGATGGGGAATTTGTTTATTCCCGTATGCAGCTTGCCCGTATCAGTTTTTCTCTTAAGGAAGCAGGTAAAGCTCGTTCTTATGCTGAAGAGGTTGTCGCGGTTTATCCTGACAACGTAGAAGCAAAAAATTTCATTGTATCTTTGGATAGGGAAACCCGTCCAGAATGGCGTAAAGTCGTAGACGACTGTATTCGCTTTCTGCCGTCCCTTTTGAAAGGTGCATCCATGACTCTGCTGCTGGTCTTCGTGACCATGATAGTTTCACCTGTAGGCGGACTTTTTATCGCTCTTGGCAGGATCAGTCAGACTCAGCCTTTTTCGGGGATCAGTTGGTTTATTATCTGGTTTTTCCGTGGCACTCCGCTTCTGCTGCAGCTGTTTTTTATATATTACGGTTTGCCTGCAATGGGGATTACTCTTTCCCCGCTGGCTGCGGCACTTATCGGTCTGGGGATCAATTATTCTGCTTATCTGGCGGAAATTATCCGGGCCGGTATTTTATCTATTGAAGACGGGCAGACTGAAGCCGCTAAAGCACTCGGTATGACTTATGTGCAGACCATGCGCAGGGTTATTATTCCGCAGACCTATAAGCGGATTATCCCGCCTTTTGCCAACGAATTTATCGCGCTCATCAAGGATACCGCACTTGTTTCCACCATTGCCATGGTTGAGCTTATGCGTGCGGCAGATCAGATGTTCAACGCTTATTTCAACGTGACAGTGCTTGTTTTTGCCGCTGTTATTTATCTTGTTTTTACGACAATATTCACCTTTTTCTTTGAGAAGATTGAATACAAGGTCGGGGTATACGAAAG
>JMSU01000342.1_pt1 | contig 12292 bp, 12 predicted proteins | sample 179011 | NCBI WGS metagenome assembly JMSU01 (sample SAMN02769580, study PRJNA246767) | bioreactor metagenome | isolation source: Culture-1 Bioreactor ArsB derived from microbial biomass from the upper 2 cm... | place: Germany: Bremen | collected day 87 after inoculation
TTTACACTGTTATGAACATCGTGCAGAGGGCTAAAAACATTACCCTACAATCCTGTAGCACAACTACATGGTTGCAATAAAATATACCGCACCGACAAGTATGAGACTGGCAGTTCTTAGCCCCTGATTATATATGATTAGCTTCAGGGCCATTCTTCCTCTGAATATTCCTGCATAATATGGCAACTGGTGCCGTACTGCCCGCATGGGGGTCGAAAGGATATTTCCTAGCATAAGTGCGAGCACGATGTCGCGCGGGTCGAGAGTTCCAGCACCCAGCAGTGATCCGGCGGCGGCTAGCCCTGCAGTAAATTCTGCAGCAAGACTGAAGGCAACAATGCCGAAGATGTTCGGGTTCATCCAGGAAAGGAAAGTCAAATGTTCGCTCAGGTATGTTTGAAAGGATGCAAAAAGACCGTAGTGCCTTAGAAAGAAAAAGATAACATAAATAGGTACAGTAATATAAATTACCCTTGGCAACCTTTTCTTTAATCTTTTTAACGCCTTTGCAAGAATATCTGTGAAGGAGCTTGGTTCCTGATCTTTTAGTTTACTAAGCACATCACCGCAGCAGCCATCACTGGGCAGGCTGAAACGCCCCCAGAGTACTATAGCACCGGTACGTACAAAAGCAGCAAGAAGGGTTAGCCCCACATAGATGAAAGCCACACTGCCTATAAAAGGGGCGGCAATAAAAAAAACTGTGGGCATATGTAAGAAGTAAGTCGGCAAGCTGTTAAAAAGGTTGGATACAACCAATTCCCGATCAGATATTTCACCTTTTTCGTATGCTTCGGAAAGCATTGAGTTAGCAGCAATACCGGAAAAAAAAGCAAGTGCAAAGCTGGCACCGCTGATATCCTTGAGCCGCCCGGCCCGGATCAATGGAGTTGCAACTTTGCCCATGGCCCTCGTCCAGCGAAGGCCTTCAACAATATTTCCGACCAGAAGCCCAAGACTGATAAACAAAACCAGACGGATCAGGGGCCAGCCTAATCCATTCCAAATAATTTCAGGGGAAAGAGACAATTAAACCTACTTTTTTTTCCATGAATCAGGCTTGGTGATAGTTAATTCTGAATCATTGTTTCTAACAGCTCCGGCTGCAAGTAATTCTTTAAGTGCACTTTCAAAATCGATTTTTTCTCCACTCCATTTTTCAAGGCAGCTATCAATGGTTATCGCGCTGGGGGTGGCTGTGCAATTTTTGTCAGGGTCAATTTTTCCACCTTCAAGTCCTTCAATGAGTAGAAAAAGAGAAACCGCCTCAACAGATAAACCAAGGTCAAAAACAGTTTTAGCCATGACATACTCCATGTTTGATTAGTATTTCTAAGAAAGTATACTTGAACTGCTGCAACTTCCAGCTAAAAAAATGAAATTGTTATTTTGTGGCAGCGCTGAGATTGTTTAAGTAAGGAAATGGGCAGAACTTGAAATTAAATTTCAAGCGTCTGCCCATTTTATAATTATTAATATGCTACGAAAATATTTCAGGAATAGCTGATCGCTCTATCCTCTTTCTTTAAGCAATGTTTTAAATTGCTTAAGCTCTTCGTCCGCCATTTTGCTGAAATTATCTTTGGCAGGAAAAGTTCCATCTTCAACTTCTGCAATGATTTTTTGATTGCCTCGATGCTTTTACCGCGCAGCTGTGCATATTTTTTTACGAACATAGGAACAAAGCGGTCAAAAAGCCCGAGGATATCATGATAAACCAGAACCTGTCCGTCTGTGTGCGGGCCTGCTCCAATACCAATGGTGGGAATAGACACATTGTCGGTAATTTCCTGCGCAACTTCGCTGGGGACAGCTTCCAGAACTATGGAAAAACATCCGGCTCTTTCAAGAGCAACGGCTTCATCAACCAGAGCGGACGCAGATCGTGCATTTTTGCCTTGTGCTTTAAAGCCCCCGAAACGTGCAACGTGCTGCGGGGTAAGTCCAATGTGTCCCTGTACCGGGACACCTGAATCGATAATTGATGTGATGTGATTCAAGAAAGGGAAGCCGCCTTCAAGCTTAACGGCGCGTGCTCCGGTTTTACTGAGAAATTTTCCTGCATTCTCAACAGCCATCTGCACTGAAGGCTGATAAGACATGAAAGGCATGTCTGCCACGATCAGTGGGCGTTTGGCGCCGCGTGAAACGGCTGCCGTATGGTGAATCATGTCATCCATGGTTACCGCAAGGGTATCTTCATAGCCGAGAACGACCATGCCGAGGGAGTCGCCTACAAGTATCATGTCAACGCCAGCTTCATCTGCAATCTGCCCGGATGGATAATCATAGGCGGTAACCATTGAAATTTTGCGTTGCCCTTTGAGGGCAGAAATATCTGGAGCTGTTATTTTTTTCATTTTAAACCTCATGATTGTTAAATCCGCTGAGTGGACAGGACGACTTTTCGCCGGAAAGTGCAACCCCCTGCTGAAGCTGCGTGATATGAGCAGTTACACGCCAACTCGTCAAGGTAAGTGAAAAATATGTCATTAGCACAAAGAAAGAGTCAGGCTTTTATGAACCTGACTCTTTCTAAATTTTATATGGCGTATCCATTATTAAAAAAAACGATATTCAAATAACTACTTGGCATCAGCCTCATCTTTAGCACGAATTTCAGCGCGTTTGATTTTGCCGCTGATTGTTTTAGGCAACTCAGCAACATAATCAATAACTCTGGGGTATTTATATGGAGCGGTGACCTTTTTTACGTGGTTTTGTAAATCTTTAGTAAGCTCATCATTACCTTCGTATCCGGGTGCAAGTACGACTGTTGCTTTTACAGCCTGACCGCGTACATCGCAGGGCACACCTGTTACAGCCGCTTCTACAATTGCATCATGAGTTATGAGTGCAGATTCCACTTCAAAGGGCCCGATGCGGTAACCTGAGCTCTTGATAAGATCATCTGTGCGGCCAAGAAACCAGTAGTAACCGTCTTCATCCATCCAGGCCTTGTCACCTGTCTGGTAATAGCCATCTACCATTACGTTGGCGGTTTTCTGCGGCTCGTCAAGATACCCAGTAAAAAGGCCCACTGGACGAGGGTCAAGTTTTACGCAGATCTGGCCTTCTTCACCGGGAGCGCAATGGTTGCCTTCGGTGTCGATAAGGGCAATGTCCCAGCCTGGACAGGGTTTTCCAATGGAGCCCGGTTTTGGGGTCATGTTAGGAAAAGTTGCAATCTGAAGCACTGATTCGGTTTGACCGTATCCTTCGTAGAGTGGCAGCCCTGTGGCTTCCTTCCATGATTCAAAGACAGAGGCATTGAGCAGTTCACCTGCAGTTGTGCAGTGTCTCAGTGCGGAAAGATCGTATTTAGATAAGTCTTCGCGAATCATGAAACGGTAGACTGTGGGCGGTGCGCAAAAAGATGTGACCTTATGATCTGCAAGAACTGAAAGCAGTTCGGCAGGTTCAAATTTACCACGGAAATCCCAGACAAATACAATTGCTCCAGCCATCCATTGTCCGTAATATTTACCCCATACGGCCTTACCCCATCCGGTGTCAGCCAGAGTCAGATGAACATCTCCGGGAGCAAGGTCGTGCCAGTAGGCGCCTGTAACGTAGTGCCCCAGAGGATAGTTGTGGGTGTGTTCAACCATCTTCGGAGGTCCGGTGGTGCCGGAAGAGAAAAAGATAAGAAGAGAATCATCACCACAAGCACAGTCAGCCGGACGCGGGAAAGATTCAGAAGATTCATCACATATGGTTTCAATGTCCAGCCAACCTTCAGGTGCATCGGAATTGCCAGCCTGAATGAGTACTTCGAGAGAAGGGCAGCTTTTGCGTGCTTCTTCGGCACGGTCAGAAACTGAGTCTTCCGCAATAATGGATTTGATCTTTGCGAAATTTACACGGAATTCAATATCTTTGACTGTAAGCAGGTTGGGCGAAGGCACGGGAACAGCACCAACTTTGTGACAGGCGAGCATTGCAACCCACCAGTCGATGCGGCGATAAAGAATGATCATAACACGGTCGCCTTTGCCTATTCCTGCCTTGGACAAGGCATTTGCGAGTCGTGATGATTTCTGGGAAAAGAATCCGAAATCTTTTTCAGTACGGGTGCCGTCTGGGCCGATATGAATCATTGCCGGGCGGGCAGGTTCATCGGCTGCAATCTTATCGACTACATCAAAGGCAAAGTTAAAATTTGCCGGAACCTCGGTTTTATAATCGGTACAAAAATCTTTATAAGTGTTGAAATTTTGCTTTTGCATCTGCTTTATCTCCACGGATGATGGCTTTCCATCCTGATGATTGCTGTTGTTAACGTTTTATCCCTTAGTGTAAAAACCGTGCTTTTTACCGCAGGTCGCTGGTACTGCGCCGAAATATTTTCCGGCGGCACTTTTATGGCGACCTGCTAGAGAATGACGTCCAGCATACGGGCGGATTTGCCGTCAAGACCTCTCAGAGCGTGGGGAGTATTGGAATCAAAGTAGAGAGAATCACCTTTCTCAAGTTCCAGTACACTGTCGTCGAGTCTGAGTTCAAGACGACCTTCAAGTACATAGATAAATTCCTGTCCACGGTGAGTGGTGAAATTCATTTCGGAAACATCTTTTGCCGGGACTTCAACCATGAAAGGTTCCATGCGGCGTCCCACAAATGTGGAGGCAAGGTTTTTGTAATCGTAATCCTTGCGGCGGTCCACGTTGAGTCCTTTACCGCTTCGAACCAGCGCGTAGTTGGTGAGATGAGCCTCACTGCCGGAAATAAGAGCTGTAAGGCTCACTCCGCAAAGGTGGGCTACATCCATAAGATAGCTGACCGGAATCTCGACAGTACCGGATTCGTACTGCTCGGCTCGATCAGGTGTTACACCTGTTTTTTCAGCCAGCTCTTCAATGGTCATGTCTACTGCATCACGCAGACCTGCAAGTCTGGGGGCAATGTCCTTATACGCCTGATTATTACTCATAACGTCTCCTGGAGGATGCCTTCGGCGACCCTGCCGGGGGCCTTAAACCCTTTTTTCAAAAAGGGTTTAAGAATCCCAAAAACTTTTATCGGGCTTCGCCGCCGCTGGCGATTGATTGTCTATAAAAAAATTACTTGTGATAAAAAGTGACAATTTTTATGTCTCCGCACGGCTTCTCTTTTAATTCAAAGTGAAACCTGATCGGGAGTCCAGAGGGCCGCGGACCCTTTGACCGCCGGAGGCAAAATTATCTATAAATAGCGCGAAAGCGCATCATATTAAAAACGGGACCCAGCCTAAGCTAGGCCCCGCATTCTTTTAAGCGTCAGGGTAAAGCTCTGCAGCCATATCCCTTAATTTAAATTTCTGAATCTTACCGCTTGCAGTCATTGGGTAAGCTTCAAGGAAAGTAATGAACTTCGGAATTTTGTAGCGGGCTATCTGACCTCTGCAAAAGTCTATGACATCCTGCTTATCCATTTCCACACCATCTTTGAGGATGATGAAAGCTCCGACCTGTTCGCCGAATTTCACGCTGGGAACACCTGCAACCTGTACATCTAAAATTCCATCCATGGTATAGAGGAATTCTTCGATTTCACGAGGATAGATGTTCTCACCGCCACGGATGATCATATCTTTAAGGCGACCGGTAACAACAACGTAGCCTTCTTCATCCATGGTGCCGAGATCTCCGGAATGGAGCCATCCGTCAACATCGACTGCTGAATTGCTTGCTTCAGGGTTATTGTAATAGCCTTTCATGACATTATAACCGCGGCAGCATATTTCACCTGTTTCGCCGTAGGCGCACTTTTCACCCGTTTCCGGATTGAATATGGCTACTTCGATTTCAGGCATTGCCCGTCCGACTGACTCTGTGCGGCGGACTATGTCGTCTTCCATACGTGTCTGGGTCATAACCGGCGATGCTTCGGTCAGTCCGTAGCAGATGGTGATATCTTTCATGCTCATTTTGTCGATGACTTTTTTCATCACTTCGACAGGGCAGGGAGAACCTGCCATGATTCCGGTACGCAGCGATGAATAATCAAATTTCTCAAACAGCTTGTGCTCAAGAATGGCAATGAACATTGTGGGTACACCGTAAAGGGCGGTGCATTTTTCCTGATCAACGGAAGCCATGACCAGCAAGGGATCAAAACCTTCCAGAATAACCAGCGTTGTCCCGTGATTCACTGCCGCCAGTACGCCGAGAACACAGCCGAAGCAATGGAACAGGGGGACAGGAAGACAGAGCCGGTCACCGGGTTTAAATGCCTGATTTTCACCGATCCAAAAACCATTGTTACCGATGTTGTAATGAGTCAGCTGCACGCCTTTGGGAAATCCTGTGGTGCCTGATGTATACTGCATGTTGACTACATCGTGGGCATTCAAAGTCGCCTGACGTTCTTCATATTCATCATCAGAAACAACAGCGGAAAGATTGATAACTTCGGGCATGGAGTACATGCCGCGGTGTTTTTCCTGCCCCAGAAAGAAAACTCTTTTGAGATCAGGAAATTTTTCGCTTTTAAGGTAACCGCGTTCCTGAGTGCGTAGTTCCGGAATCAGATCGTATGTTGTCTGCAGGTAGTCAATCTCTCTGAACCCGTCGATGATAACCAGATTCTCGCATTCTGACTGTTTGAGCAGATACTCAAGCTCAGATGTGCGATAGAAAGTGTTGACCGTGAGCAGGATAGCTCCGATCTTGGCGGTAGCGAATTGCAGAGCAACCCAGTAAGGCACGTTGGTGGCCCATATTGCCACTTTTTCACCTTTCTTGACGCCCAGAGCCATGAGTCCCATTGCAAGGTCATCCACGAGCTCTCCGAATTCACGATATGTGAGGCGGAAATCGCGGTCCACGTATACAACAGCTTCTTGTTCAGGCCATTTCTCTACGGCCTCATCCAGCAGGCCGCCCAGTGTAATTTCCCTGAGATGTGATTTATCCATGAAATTCCTCTCTTATTCCGGGAAATAAAGTACTGCGTAGATGTCACACTTTTCGCCGCCTTCAGCAGAAACATAGTGGGGCACAACTGAATTGAAATACACGCTGTCACCTGCTTCCAGAACGCTTTCCTCTTTTCCGTAAACTACTTTAAGTTTACCGGAAACAACGATGATAAATTCTTCACCTTCATGAGAAGTCATCTTTGATTCGCCATCTTCGGGCTGGATTTCGATGAAGAAAGGCTCCATGTGACGGTCACTTTTGCCTTTGGCAAGTGAGAAATATTTCATGGAAGCAGTCTTTTCCTGATCTGAATGCATAGTGAATTCTTCTTTGCGTTCATCCAGTTTGACGATGAGAGGGTCTTTGCTTACCTGATCATCAAGAAAAGTTCCGAGTCTGACACCTAATGCTCTGGCAATCTTTAGTAGAGGGCCCAGTGAGGGGTATTTTTCTTTTTCTTCAACTGCCTCAAGGAAATCTGTTCCGAGGCCTGTGCGTTTTGAGAATTCTTCAAGGCTGATACCCTGTTTTTCTCTGAAAGTTTTAATCCGCTGTCCTACTTTTGCATTGCTCATATGTCCCTCTACTGATCTAAGCCCGTTTTACACGGCATTTTGGATAGAATAATGAAAAAAACCGAGAAGAATGAGTACTTACATTAATAACGGTTACTTGTCACTATAAGGTGTTTGCGTGGGTGTCGCTTCACACTAAAAACAAACGGTGCATAGCTTAAATCTTCGCGGCCTAAAAATGAAGAATTAAATTGGTGTTTAATGAGTTTTTATTTTATTAAGTTAAGATAAAGACACTCATTCGCAGTTATAATTTTGCTGATGGCTTTTCATTGAAAAATTATCTATAGTCCGCACAGTAGTTGATATAACGAGAAGGATTACTAAATGGCCGCTGCAGATTCAGGGACTGAAAGAAAAAAGATACAGGGAGTCTTCTCCAGTCAGAATGTACAGAAGATAGGTACCGGAACAACTGTCCGTCGTACCATCAGCAAGATGTACTGGATGGCTAAGGAGTTGGATGGTGATAGTGTAGAGGTGCAGGCACTTAACACCAGCTATATTCCTGCCGGCCCTAAATCCACAATTACCATGGAAGAGTTTCTTTCAAAGTATTCTCCTGAACCTGAATTTTACGTCTCTACAGTTTTTCCCAAGATGAAAGAACTTAGCTCCACCGTCGAACGTGGTGAAAAAGCCAGACAGGCCGGAGCATCATACAGCGCTGAGTTTGAATTTCAAAATGCAATTGATGTTGATGAGGAGAATGTCAAAGCCAACTTCGGGCTTGGGCTGACCTATATGGAGCGCGGGGAGGCAAATAAAGCCAATGATATTTTTGAAAGGCTCGTCAAACTTGATGCTGCTTTTCAGACTGAGCATAAACATCTTTTCAATGAATTCGGTATAAATCTGCGAAAGACAGGCATGCAGGATCAGGCTATCGATTATTATGAACGTGCCCTTGAAATGACTTCACATGATGAAAATCTACATTACAATATTGCCCGGGCATATTTCGAAAAAGGAATGCTTGAAAAATGTTCGGAGCATTTGAACAAGGCCATTTCTCTCAATAGTGATCACATTGAAGCGCAGAAATTTCTCGAATTTATAGAAAAAGCAAAGCAGAATCAGTAATTATTAATAATATTTCTTTTGTATGTCTTCCAAGACTATGCAAATCAAAAAGCCCGTTTCTGTTTACAGAAACGGGCTTTTCTTGACTTTGGACTCAGCTTTTTTCAAGCAGAGCGGAATAGAAAAACTCTCGGAGCTCAGATTCTGGTGGGGTTGTCCATTCCTTGATGAGCTTTGCATCCGGGGTTTTCTTGAGAAATTTTGCAATCTGCTTTTCATTCTCGTCAGGATTGAGGGTACAGGTTATGTAGGCAAGGCGTCCGTTTTTACGCACGGTCTTCCAGCTGTTTTCAAGAATTTTAGATTGCAGACGGACCAGTGAATCAACGTCTTCAGGAGTACGTTTGAATTTTGTGTCCGGCCTTCTTGAAAGTACACCGAGCCCTGAACAGGGAACGTCGAGTAATGCTGTCCCGATAGATTCTTTTGCCAGCGGCGGATTGATGGCCGAAGCTCTGAACGGTGAAATGTCGGAAACTTCTCTCTGCAGTGCTTTAAGCCGTCTTAAATGAGGATCACTTGCCAGTATCGGGCTGATCCCTTTACTGCTTAAAAATTTAGCTTTGCCGCCGCGACCTGAGCAACCGTCCCATACCGGGGTGGGCCAGCTTTGCGGTTCAAGAACAGACAGGGCTTCACGTGCTGCGTAGCTCTGGCGTGCAATGACATCTTTACTTAATTCTTTGAAAATTTGGGGCCGATAGCCTGAATAGAAGGCAAAAGCCTGACCATCGGATTCTATGAAATCTCCTTCGGTCATGAGAACCATGGCAGCTGCTTTGGCTTTCTTGTCTTTTGTATTGAGCACAAATCCGGCTGCAGGCGGGCATATCTGAGCATCAAGATACTGCTCAGCTTTTTCGCGTCCGTAGCTTTCAACCCACATGTCTACAATCCATTCGGGGCAGGAGTAATAAGCGGAAAGGTATTCTGTTTCGCTAAAAGTCTGGCGGCGAAAAAAATCTTCATCTGCGCCGTCTTCAGCAAGTCTCGCCACTTTGCGCAGTACTGCGTTGGCCAAACCACCGAGTTTTCCATTTGAAAGTCGTTTTGCAGAATCGACACCCCAGTCAACAGATGCATAAGCAGGCACATCCATATGCAGGATTTCATAAGAAGCCATGCCCAGAACACGTAATATGGGTAGCGGTAGTCCGTCCGGTCTGGACAAAAAACAGTTCAGAACTGTTTGCAGGCGGATTCGCATACGCAGGTATCCGTATAGGATTTCAGTGATGAAACCGCGATCGCGCTGATCGAGATCGGATGATGAAAGAATATCATCCAGAACGGCTTGCGCGTCAGCGCCTCCGTCAAGAGAGCGGGAGACACAGTCAAAAGCAAGTCCTCTGGGACCCGGGAGGGATAATTTTTTCATCAGAATATTTCCGTTTCTTATAAACCGGTAAGGGGTGTCATACCGACATTCTTGTCAGCATCTTCGGGAAGTTTGTCTTCTTTAATAAAGCGGCGCAGTGCTTCTTCAACCGCAACGAGAGAGACCTCTGTATCAAGACAGGGACCATGCGGGCGTTCGTTAAGTACGCCGTAAACAGGTAGCGGGTAAGTGTCCTGAATACCACTGGCAAGGTCGCGTTCACAGGCGATAGCAATGATCATGCGGGGACGTTTTTGAACCACAAGACGGCGTGCAATAGTGCCTCCTGTGGCAACGTGGAAATGTGCCCCGTACTTATCGCGAAGTTCAAGAAGTCCTTTGATGGTGCACAGCCCGCAGCGTTTGCAGTTATCCACATCGTAAGTCAGACGCATGTCGCAGCGGCTGTTTTGTAGACAATGGGGGGTCAGCATCATGATTTTATCAGGATCGAATTTACCGACTTCAGACAGAACCAGTTCATTGTTTACCTTGATGAACGACCCTCTGATCTTGCTTTTTGAAAGCCCGAAAACCCGGCCTATAATAGTCATGAGCGGCAGAAAAAGTTTGACGCTGAGTCCTCGTGCCTTTTGAAAGAAAGGAAGGGTGCGGCCTAGAACTACATTTGAAAGCAGTCCCGCGTATCCCCAGCCAACCAGCATGATCAGTGCAAAAATAAAAAGTCCCCATGTCCACGAAGCCCATGATCCAAAGGAATCAAGGCCGACATAAGGCACGTACCACAGCAGGCCTAGAAACAGGCACAACAGGGCAGAAGTCACGGTGATAAGACCTATGAAAAGTCTTTTTTTGGAATCTTTTTCTACGCTCATTTACAAACCTGAACCGGACGGTAGATTAACTGTTAAAACTAATTAAAAGCAGAGGATCTTTTTCTAGCATCTTCCCATGTAGCCGCAGACAAAAGCTTTGCCGTCCATCTCTTTTTTACCGGCAGGCTTGACCTTGGAGGCCAGATAAATTTTATCTGCACAGGCAATACCGAGCATTCCGTCGAATTCACCGACGATGGTACCGGGAGCGTGATCGCCGACCGGCTCTCCTTCGGGCTTACCGGGAGTAAGTACGAGGCGGATAGGATCTTTGCCTTCTTCGCCCTGCCAGAAGAAATATGCTCCGGGCCACGGATGCATTCCTCTGATATGATCATGCACTTTTTCAGCGTCTTTGTTCCAGTCGATAAGACCTTCTTCTTTGGTCAGCTTGGCTGCGTAAGTGGCTATGGAATCATCCTGCTCCATTATAATGAGATGCTTATTCTCATAGCGGAGCAGAGTTTCCATGATTAGAGGACCGCCCATTTTAGCGAGTTCGTCATGGATCTTTCCGGTGTAGTCGTCCCAGGCGATACCAAGGGCTTGCTGCACAAGGATGGGGCCTGTATCAAGCCCTGCTTCCATTTTCATAATGGTAATTCCAGTGGCATGATCGCCGTTAGCAACAGCCCTGTGAATAGGGGCTGCGCCGCGATATTTGGGCAGCAGGGAACCATGCACGTTAAGCGGCATGATTTTCGGGATATCAAGAACTGCCTGCGGCAGGATGAGTCCGTATGCTGCAACCACCAGAAAATCCGGCTCAAGGGTAGCCAGTTCATCTATGTCCGCCTGATTTTTGAAGTTTACGTGCTGGTACACGGGGATGTCGTGTTTCAGTGCAACTTCCTTCACTGCGGAGAACCTTACCTTTTGTCCGCGACCGCCTTTGCGGTCGGGCTGGGAATATGCCGCGATAACATCACATCCGTCCCATTCCTGAAGGTATTCAAGTATGGTGGACGCAAAGTCCGGGGTTCCCATGAAAACTATTTTCCAGCGCTTTTCTGCCATTTTTTGATCTTCTTGTCGTACATTGCACGTTTAAGGCGGCCCACTCTATCTACGATGAGGGTTCCGTCAAGGTGATCTATTTCATGCTGGAGCACAATGGCCAAAAAGTCATCGGCTTCAATTTTGATATCGTTTCCTTCAAGGTCTGTTCCGGTAACGGTCACTTTTTCGCTGCGTTTGATTACGCAATTGAATGAAGGACAAGACAGACAGGCTTCTTCAGAATCAACTTTGCCTTCACTGGCAACAATTTCGGGGTTGATAATGACTTGAAGAGCTGTGCGCTCTTTGGGGCCTGAAGGATCGATTACAATCAGACGTTTCTGCAATCCTACCTGAGGGGCGGCAAGGCCCACTCCATCGTCTTCGTACATGGTTTCAACCATGTTATCGATGGTTTCTTTCAACTCTGGGGTAAGTTCTTCTACCCGTGTGCAAGCCTCTTTCAAGGATGGCTCAGGATATTTTACATTTCAAGTTTCATATTAAGTAGCCTCCGGC
>JMSU01000343.1_pt1 | contig 12271 bp, 10 predicted proteins | sample 179011 | NCBI WGS metagenome assembly JMSU01 (sample SAMN02769580, study PRJNA246767) | bioreactor metagenome | isolation source: Culture-1 Bioreactor ArsB derived from microbial biomass from the upper 2 cm... | place: Germany: Bremen | collected day 87 after inoculation
CGATTTGGTATGAAATAATATCTGGTAAAAGGGACGGAACAACTGTGTATATCGTTATACAGCATATGATTTGCCATATTAATTCCAGACTTTAATCAGGATGATTTCAGGCTTAGCTTGATTTGCAAAAAGTACTTGAGACAGAAGGGCCGGTTGAAATGAACATCGCCTTAAGGTAGTGGTTAAAAAGTGTTCATTTTAATTCGTATTATATTTATTTTATAGAGAATAGACCATGCCAAAAAATGTCGATGTTATAATAAATGTCTTTGGAAAGGTATATCAGACTGCATTATCCCTGCTGACTCTGATCGAGCATTGCGGGAAGCATATTAATAAGATTTATTTTCAAGAGGAGATGCTTACAGCTGAATATGAGAGGCGTACTCATCAGAAAACTTTGGAATATTTTTCGGACAAAATTGAGCATTTCATTCCAGCTTACTGGAACGGTATTGACCCTACTGATTTAGAAAAAGCAGCTGTAGATGAAAATTACCTGCTTTCGATTCGTTATCAGTATGGATGGGCAAAAAGCGATTCAGGATTTCTTTTAACAGTGCATAATGATATTGATGTTCGTACAGATATCATAGCGAATTTAAAAAATGCACTTGGAGATCATACTGCAGTTGGAGAGATCGGGCAGTGCTGGTGGTGTCCTGCTTTCCAGAATGGACTTTGTGATTCAGAAAGATACACTTCCTTTAAGCCTTCTTATGCTTATTTGATGAAGATTTATAATAAAGACATGGATTATACTCAGCGCAGAGCTTACAATTTAGGGCTTTCTGATCAATTCAAAGAGAACCCGTGGCCTTTACCTGAATGCAGACTTAACGAATGGTGTGCACTGATCAATATGGAGAAAGCAGTTAAGGACACAATGCCAGTCGGTAAATCTGCTCCTTTTGGAGCCAGAATGCCTTCAGGGGCATGTATTGGAGAAAACTGGGACCGTCCTGTCTGTCTTGATGTGGGTGTTCAGTGGTTTCGGGATATGTTGCATCTGGGGCATACATTCGGTCACTATGACGTCAATAAAGATATGGTTCATGATAAGCGGGGCAGTGTTAAACTGGATTCTGCTGAGGCGTATATCAAGGCTGAAATGCTGGCTTTAAAGCAGATTCAGGAGAGATTTCCAGATTTTTTTCAAGTTTATGCAGGAGTAATCTTCCTATCAATTCAGCCTCTATATATTTGTATGAATACCTGGGCCGTCTATACGAAAATTTTTAAAAATCATCCGGCAATTCATAATCTTTCTTTTCCGGCACATAGCAATAAACACAGCGGTCTTTGCGTACAAAGAACCGTATCATAAGCATTCCGGCAATGAATCCTCCTGCATGGGCGGCCCATGCTACTTTCTGGGCTGACATAGTCAGGTGGTCGGATATGCCGGAAATTACTTGCAGAAAGAACCATAGTCCCAGAAAGAGTGCGGCGGGAATTTTAAAGAAAAGAGGAAAGATTATGATGGGAAACAGAGTCAGTACTTTTCCATGTGGATATAGTACAAGGTAGGCCCCCATGATTCCGGCAACTGCTCCGGACGCGCCGATAACCGGGGCATTGGCTGTTGGGTCTATGATCATCTGTACTGCGATGGCCACCAGTCCGCAGGCCAGATAAAAAATTAAAAATCGCCAATGTCCGACAGCATCTTCGATATTATCTGCAAAAATCCAGAGCATCCACATATTGATTATTATATGCAGCCAGCCGCTATGCAGAAACATATAGGTGAACAGAGGTAGAGTTCCTGTGTCAGGATATCCTGCGCTGACGGCCCATTCGGGATTGAAAAAACGGGCCGGAACAACCCCTAAAAGATGATATAAGCCAAGCCTGCCTTGCGGAGTAAGGAGTTGCTCAAAAAGAAAAACTACAGCGTTTACAATAAGTATTCCCCGCAGCATATACGGGGTTATCAGGCAGGGGACGTTGTCGCGGATTGGGAACATTCAGTATCCAGTTGTTGTTTTCTTTGGTGGTGGACCGCCTGAGTTATCTTATCAGAAAAGCTAAATGATCTCTATCTGCAGGCTAAACAAAAAAATCCCCGCCACTGAAAGCGGCGGGGAAATGACGAGATTGAGTTGGTAGGTAAACTAGGGGTACTCACTCCCTAAACACTAAACCTGATGCCGAAAGCGGGGTTGGACCTTACGTAGAATTCTCTTATGTAAAATAGGCATTAAGCCCTAACATTTAATTTGTGTTCATTCTTCCGACTACGGTCCTGACCATCGCCTCAGGTCTCACTAATATAGTAAGGTCTGTGTATTGTAAGTCAATGCTCACTCTGAACTGAATTAGTCTTCTTTGGGGCTGAAAAGCTTTTTCAGGTATTTACCAAATTTTATTTCTTTATTTTTGCGAATCGTTGAAAGTTTATCAAGAGCTTTCATTGTTTCTGATTTTAAATTTTCCAGATCAGAATTATTTTCAATGATGGCTGAGCAGCAATCCATTTTTGCCTTCTCATCCCATTGCCATGAATCAAACACGGCCAGAATTTCAGGGTCGAGATTACGTTTGCTACGCAGTTCTCTAGTGCGTTTGTCGGAAGGGCATCGTACACCGATAACTGCATCGACTCTTTTTTTGGTATGCCAGCCACCTTCAAGAAGCAAAGGAACTTCCGCAACGGCCAGTGGATCTGTTGCGTGTTCTTTGAAAAATTCTCTGGCTTCATGCTCGACAATGGGATGTACAATGTTCATTACTTCGCGACGCAAAGCCTCATCATCGCGCATGGCTGCAAAAAGGTCTGCTTTGTTAATATCTCCGGTGTCAGATTCAATGAATCTGTTACCGAACCTTTGGCGGATTAATTCCCACCCTGACCCTTCTCTCATATATGATCTGGCAACTGATTTATCTGCGCTGAATATGGAAATTCCTTCATTGTTAAGAATGTCGAGTACAGCAGATTTTCCGCTGCATGGCATACCGATCAGTCCGACACGCTGTACCGATCTGTTCAATTCTTCCAATAGATCAGTGAAATCTTTGGGCGGTGTCTGGGTGAAATTTAGTTCTTCACCGGATTCAGGATGGCTAAAGGAAAGGCTGAATGCATGCAGCATCTGCCGCTCGGCCATGTCGGCAAGAGGCTTACCTTGAGTCTGCCATTTATGGTGCTGCTGTGCTCCGTAAACCTGATCACCAACTAGAGGGTGACCGATATGGGCCATGTGCACTCTGATTTGATGTGTACGGCCTGTGTAGATTTTGACTTTGACAAGGCTGGCCCGTTCAGCGGGATCAGACCACAGTACTTCATAGCTTGAACGTGCATCACGGCCGCCTTTTTGAACTATTGCCATTTTGGTTTTATGAATGGGATGTCTACCCATGGGTTCGTCAATTTCGCCAAAGTCACGGTTCGGTACGCCATGAACAATTGCGAGGTATGCTTTATTGACTTCACGGTCGGCAAAGGCTGCTGACATGGCAAGACGGTCGTGTTCGTTAAGGGCTACAGCTATAAGACCTGAAGTAAATTTGTCCAAACGGTGTATTATTCCCGGTCTCCATTCGTCCATTTCCTTAATTTCGGGAAAATGGTGAATCAAGCGATGCACCAGTGTGTCAGTGGGGCAGCTTGGTGCTGGGTGAGTAGTCAGCCCTGCCGGTTTGTTAATAATGGCAATGCGTCCATCATTAAATAAAACCTCCAGTGGCTTGTCTTCCGGGGTCAGAGAAGTTACTTCGGCTTCTCCTTTTAGAAATAAAGTTTCAGTCCCTATCAATTTCTGGTTGGGTTTTTTGCAGAGAATGCCGTTTATCTGTGCATTTCCGGCTTTAATCCAGTCTTTTACCTTCCCGCGCGAGATGCCTTCATCTTCGAGGGCTGTTCCCCAGAATTTGTCCAGCCTTACGTTGCGGTCGGAAGATTTAGCTTCTTTTTCCCAACTGAGTTGTGTGTCATTTTCTGTGATATCTTCATTATTGTGCATGTCATTTCTTCCGTATTTCGGTTATATTCATGTTCAGTTAGTTTTTTATATTTATATAAATTAAGCTAAATCAGGTGGATATGGTTTAGCTTGAAAATAAATTAAAAAGTTGTTGACCGTCGGACTTGTGTCTTATAAAAACACGAAGTTTTGACTTTTCAGGTTTTATAACAAATAACATGAGATCAAGGAGGCCACCGTGGCGGTACATGTGGTAGACCATCCGTTGGTAAGACACAAGCTCGGCTTACTCCGTGAAGATGGCATCAGCACCAGCCGTTTTCGCGCACTCGCTCAGGAAATATCCAGACTCCTCACTTATGAGGCAACTAAAGACCTTGTCACTGAAGCTAAAACCATCAAAGGCTGGGCCGGTGATGTTGAAGTTGAAGAGATCAAAGGTAAAAAAATCACAGTTGTTCCCATTTTAAGAGCTGGACTCGGTATGATGGACGGTGTCCTTGACATGGTTCCCGGTGCTCGTGTCAGTGTTGTGGGTTTTTACCGCAACGAAGAAACTTTGCAGCCTGTTGAATATTACGTCAAGCTCGCAAAGAACATTGACGAGCGAATTGCACTTATTCTTGACCCCATGCTCGCAACTGGCGGAACCCTGCTTGCTACTATCGAACTTCTCAAGAAGTCCGGTTGTACCAATATTAAAGGTTTATTTCTTGTTGCAGCTCCGGAAGGGGTTGAAAAAATTGTTAAGGCTCATCCTGATGTTGATATTTACGTCGCATCTATTGATGAAAAGCTTAACGACGTTGGATACATTCTCCCCGGTCTCGGAGACGCGGGTGATAAGATATTCGGCACTAAGTAAAATATACTTTTCAGGCACCACACGGTGCCTTTTTTTTGGAAAAATTTAGGGAGAGAGACTAATGACCACATCCAGTACTGAGTACAATTTTCGAGCGAAGGACATCGTCCTTGGCGCGCAGATGCTATTTGTCGCCTTTGGCGCACTTGTTCTTGTTCCGCTGTTAACCGGGCTTAATCCCAACGTGGCCCTTTTTACCGCCGGAGCAGGTACACTTGTTTTCCAGATTGTGACCAAAGGTAAGATTCCGGTGTTTCTGGCATCCTCCTTTGCTTTCATCGCACCTATTATTTATGGTGTGCAGACTTGGGGCATCCCTTCAACACTGTGTGGGCTTGCTGCTGCCGGTTTATTTTATGTCATCCTCAGTTTTCTCATTCGCTGGCGTGGAACCGATATCCTTAAAAGAATATTACCTCCTGTTGTAACCGGTCCGGTCATCATGGTTATCGGCCTTATTCTTGCGCCTGTCGCTGTCTTTATGGCTGTAGGTAAAACAGGTGATGGTGCAATTGTGCTGGTTCCTGAGAAAACAGCTCTTATCATATCCATGATTTCTCTTTCCGTTACCGTTGCAGTTTCCCTGCTTGGTAAAGGCTGGTTGAAACTTATTCCCATCCTTTGCGGTATTGCTGCCGGTTACATTACTTCTTTATTCATGGGCCTTGTGAATTTTGACGCAGTAGCTGCTGCGCCTTGGATTGCTATGCCTCAGTTTGTATTTCCTGAATGGAATCTTGAAGCAGTTTTGTTTATTGTTCCGGTTGCTATCGCTCCTGCAATTGAACACTTCGGTGATGTTCTCGCTATCAGCTCTGTTGCTGAGAAAGATTATGTTAAAGAACCCGGTATTCAGAATACCATGCTCGGTGACGGTCTTGCCACATCCCTCGCGGCATGTCTTGGCGGCCCTCCTAACACTACTTATTCTGAAGTAACCGGAGCTGTTGCCCTTATTAAAGTGTTCAACCCCGCTATTATGACATGGGCAGCTATTGTTGCCATGGGCCTTGCTTTCTGCGGCAAGGTTGGCGCATTTTTGTCTACTATCCCTGTACCTGTAATGGGAGGCATCATGGTCCTTCTGTTTGGTGCAATCATGGTCGTCGGTATGAACACTCTTGTTCGTGCGGGTGAAGATCTTATGGAAGCGCGCAATCTCGCTATCGTGGCTCTAATTGTTATTTTCGGTGTCGGCGGTATGTCTTTGCCCACACCTTTCAGCGATGAATTCCGCCTTGGTGGAATCGGTCTTGCGGGTATACTCGGGGTTTTTCTTAACCTTGTTTTGCCTCAACCAAAGAAAACAGAAGAATAAAAGTCCGTCAGCCGGGTTGGCCGGTTGATTTTTTATAGAGACTTGTGAGAGACATATACCCGGACGTTTTGTAAAAAGCGTCCGGGTATACTTTTTCTTTTTTCGGTTAGTCACCGGAGATTTTCTGCAAGCCTTTTATTATAACCGTAAAGCCCCTCGAAAATTTTTTGTAACATAATTGCAGTTGAGCAGAGTGTGAGTTGTTACAAGGATAGTTTATCTGGAGTTAATTAATGGAATCCGGTTTTAAGTTTCCTGATCTCAAAGAACTTTCTCATGAGCGTAAAGTTGCCATGGCAGTCAGCGGCGGTGCTGACAGTTTACTTTCTCTTGTGCTGCTCAAAGAAAGCGGTGCGGATGTGATTGCGACTCATGGTTGTTTTTTAGGGCAGGAGAAAGCGCAGATTGCAGTTAGCGGTCTTGAAAAACGATGTGCTGAACTTGGGGTTGAGCTTCATGTTTTCGATTTTACACAACAGTTCGACCAGTTGGTCGTTGAACCGTTTGTTCAGGAATACTTGAAAGGCAACACACCCAATCCATGTGCTCTTTGTAATCCTGAAGTTAAATTCGGTGTGCTTTATGAGGCTGCACGTGGGCTTGGTGCGGATATGCTTGGTACAGGTCACTATGTGCGCATAGGGGAGCATTCTCAGTTCGGGCGTGTGCTCTCCCGCGGTGCGGACATGGGCAAGGATCAGAGTTATTTTTTGTCTCTGGTCCCCAGAGAGGCTGTATTAAGTTCAATTTTTCCTCTTGGTGAGCATAGTAAAGATTTGACTTATGCTGAACTTGAAAAGCGGTCTGTTGATATTCCGCTTCCTTCTGAAAGTCAGGAGATATGTTTTGTTCCAGACGATGATTATCGTCAGTTCCTTATTGATAGGGATGTCAAATTGCCCGGTCCGGGGAAAGTTCTGCTTACTGACGGGACTGAGGTGGGCAGACACGAAGGTCTTTGGCGTTATACTCAGGGGCAGCGAAAAGGACTTGGTATTGCATGGAAGGCTCCGCTTTATGTGCTGGATAAGGATTTAAAACGTAACATTCTGCTTGTCGGTACTCGTGATGAACTGAATGCTGACGGATGTGTTGCGGACCATTTTAATTATTTGATTGAATTTGAGAAATGGCCTGAGACGGTTTCTATACAGACCCGCTATCGACAGCGATCTAAGCCCGCGAGGGCCAGACAGGATAATGGCAGGGTTTATTTTGATTTTATAGAGCCGCATTCGCGTCCCACTCCGGGGCAGATTGTGGCAGTTTATACTGAAGACGGAGCTGTGCTCGGGGGAGGGATCATCCGCGGGCAGCTCTAGGAGAGTTACCGTTTTGATGATCGAGACAGACAGGCTTTATTTGCGGCCGTTACATATGGGGAATGAAAGTTTTATTTCCTCTATGATGAGAAATCCCTCAGTTTATAAATATATTTTGAAGCAGGAGCCGTGGCCGGATTCTAAAATTTACCGCTTACTGAGCAGTCAGCAAGATCTGTTTGTGAGAACAGGTTACTGCTTGTTCGGTGTTGAGATGAAAGCTACACGGACTTTGACCGGGTACTGTGGTCTTCAGCCTTTGGAAGATTTTTCCGGAACTTTTTGTAATGAAGTTGGCGCAAGCTGGGCTTTTCATGAAAAATATTGGGGAGCGGGGCTTGCAACTGAATCGGCTGCAGCGGTTCTTGATCAAGCCTTTAAGTATACTTCCCTTAGAAATATCAAGGCGCTCATTCATCCTGCTAATCGCGGTTCTATGCGTGTTGCCCGAAAGGTCGGGTTCGAATTCGAAGATATTGTGTTCAGAAACAATCGTCTCCGGCTCATGTATTCAGCTTTTGATCCAGCTTATCGACGATCCATTTCTTTTGATCCAACTCGGTTGACCAAAACGCATCCTGCGGATATGTTGAACTTTCGTTTAGCTTAAAACCTATGCATGATGCTGAGGTTATCTTGATATTTGTGATGCGAACTTAGTTTCAGCCACGTACCCCGAATGGGAGTGTTGAGGCCCTCGGGTCTTTTTGACTGACGGAGGCGGAATCATTAATAAAAGTGCGCAGCGCATTTGATCAAATCTAATAAGAAATTCAAACTGCCAAAGGTAGAAAATATGCGTAAACCTTCCATCGGTGTCAGCCTTGAGGGGCTGCCTTATATTTATCTGAGTGCTTTCACAACACTTTGCTTTGCATTGCTTGACTGCTGGTTTATGACCTTAGTTCTTTTGGGACTAACTGCTTTTATTGGACATTTTTTTCGTGATCCTGAAAGAGTTGCTCCTGAAGATATGGATGCAGTTGTTTCTCCAGCAGATGGAAAAGTCATAAAAGTTGAGTACATGGAAGACCCCCTGACCGGAGAAATGCGTCAGTGCATTGCCATTTTTATGAATGTTTTTAATGTACATGTTAACCGCATGCCCGTTTCAGGTAAGGTTGACCGTATCCGTTATATCCCCGGTAAATTTGTCAATGCTTCTTTTGATAAAGCAAGCACTGATAATGAACGCAATATCGTTGAAATAATTGGGAAAGGTAACCAGAGGTTCACAATGGTTCAGATTGCTGGACTTATCGCCAGACGTATTGTCTGCTGGGCAGAGAAGGGTGATAAACTTAAGCGCGGAGAGCGTTATGGTTTAATTAAGTTCGGTTCGCGGGTTGACCTTTATCTGCCGGACGGTTATGAAGCTCTTGTTGCTGTCGGCGACAAAACAGTTGCAGGCGAAACAGCACTGGCTCGAAAGGGTTAATTTTCATTTACGAAAATAATAGCATTTAAAACGAAGTTAGTTTAAGAAGATTACATGGCAAAGGAAAAAAGAATACCAAAGCACAAGGGCGTATACATCCTGCCCAACCTGCTCACCGTGGCAAGCCTGTTTTGTGGCTTTCTCGCGATGAACTGGGTTGTTGAAGGACGATACGAGATGAGTGCTGTAGCAATTCTGGTGAGCTGTCTGTTTGACGGGCTTGACGGGAAAGTTGCTAGGTTGACCGGGACAAGCAGTGAATTCGGCGTGCAGCTGGACTCATTGGCTGACGTGGTTGCCTTTGGTGTTACTCCTGCGTTCATGGTATATCACTGGCAACTTCAGCAATTCGGCAGACTGGGCATGCTGGCGGCTTTCTTATTGATCGCTTGCGGTGCATTGCGTCTGGCTCGTTTCAATGTACAGGCGGCTACTACTTCAAAAGCCCACTTTATAGGACTGCCCATTCCTGCGGCAGGCTGTACTTTGTCGACCCTGATTTTGTTTGCCCCATTTCTTCCCGAAAATATAGCCCAGAGTGTTCTGCCAATGTTCACTCTGGTGCTTGTATATTGTCTCTCTTTCTTGATGGTAAGCTCTGTTCGTTACAATTCTTTTAAAGAAATTGGAATGTTCAAAGCACATCCCTTCAGCTCTATGGTAACTGTTATTGTACTCTGTGCAATGGTTGCCTCACAGCCCAAATTTTTGGGTTTCATTATTTTTGCCGGATATATTATTTCCGGTCCTATTTACACAGTTTTTTTTCTATCCCGCAGAAGCAATAAGCTACTAGGAAAGTCCTCCAAAGAATTGTCATAAGCAACCTGAGCAGTTTTACAACTCCAGTTTGCACGTTGAGCGCCACAATTCTTTAGAGGACGGTAATAGCCAAGTAGTTTAGCTCAAATTCCAGTTACTTTCTTTTTATAATATTATAGTCTGTAGAGGATCATTCCTTTGCAGGGCTTATCTTAGGAGATAGAATAATGTCTGATAAAGTATTTATTTTTGATACAACTCTGCGTGATGGTGAACAATCCCCCGGTGCAACAATGAACATGGCTGAGAAAATCACCATGGCCCGACAGCTCGAAATGCTGGGCGTCGATATCATTGAAGCAGGATTTCCAGCAGCCAGCCAGGGCGATTTTGAAGCTGTTACTCAGATTGCTAAGTCTGTTGGAGATATTCAGGTAGCAGGTTTGTGTCGCGCTTTGAAAGCTGATATTGATCGCGCATTTGATGCGGTAAAACACGCAAAAAATCCTAGAATTCATACCTTCGTTGCTACTTCTGATATCCATATGAAACATAAGTTTAATAAGGAGCCGGAAGAAATTTTGGAAATGACACGTAAGGCTGTCCGCCACGCAGCGTCCCTTACACCAAATGTTGAATTTTCTGCTGAAGATGCTTCCCGCTCACGCTGGGACTTTCTGGCACAGGTTGTTGAAGTCGCCATTGAAGAGGGTGCAACAACTATTAATATTCCAGATACTGTAGGATACGCACAGCCTGACGAGTTTGGAAAGCTGATCACCTATCTGCTGGAAACCGTGCCTAACAGCTCTAAAGCTGTTTTCAGTGTTCATTGTCATAATGATCTCGGACTTGGGGTTGCCAATACTCTGGCTGCAATTAAGGCCGGAGCAAGGCAGGCAGAGGTGACTTTGTCAGGTATTGGAGAGCGTGCCGGTAACGCAGCTCTGGAAGAAGTGATCATGGCACTCCATACCCGCAAAGACTATTATGATGTGGAAACTTCAATTGTTACGGAACAATTGTTTCCGTCTTGTCGCAGGCTTGCTACTACAATCGGTCAGCCTATTTCACCTTACAAGGCAATTGTCGGGGCTAATGCATTTGCTCATGAGTCCGGCATCCATCAGGATGGTATGCTGAAAAACCGTCAGACTTACGAGATTATGACTCCTGAGTCTATTGGTAAAAAAGGTACATCAATTGTTATCGGCAAGCATTCCGGTAGAAATGCACTGGGATCTAAGCTCACTGAGATGGGATACCAACTCGATGACGAGCAGATTGCTGCAGTTTTCACAGCAGTGAAGACTCTTGCTGATAAGAAAGAAGAAATTTTTGATGAAGACGTTGAAGCCTTGGTACTGGAAGAAGCTTACCGCATCCATGATTTGTATCGGGTTAAAGAACTCTCTGTCTTTTCTGGGACTGCAGGGGTTTCTCCTCATGCGGCAATAGTGCTGGAAGATTTCAGTAAAGATAAAGAGGCTCCCGAAATTATTCAGGAAGTAGGCTTTGGCGATGGTCCTATCAATGCGGTGTTCTCAACCATCAATAAAATGGTTAACAGAACTCCCAAATTGGAATTGTATTCCGTAAACGCAGTTACAGGCGGTACAGACGCACAGGGTGCGGTTACGGTTCGTATCTCAGACAACGGTGTAAAATCTATCGGGCGTGGTTCTGACGAAGATATTATTGTCGCCAGTGCTAAAGCCTATATCAATGCCATAAACAGAGTTGAACGCATGAAACAGGAGAAACAGAATGCCTAAAACATTAGCTGAGAAAATTTTACAAGCGCATACCGACGAAACAATCACAGAAGCAGGGCAGATTGTCCGCTGTAATGTTTCAATGGTTCTTGCCAATGATATCACCGCTCCCCTTGCCATTAAATCTTTCCGGGCTATGGGCGCAGATCAGGTTTTTGACAAGGACAAGGTTGCACTGGTTTGTGACCACTTTACACCTAACAAAGATATCGATTCTGCAGAGCAGGTAAAAGTTGTGCGTGAGTTTGCGCATGAGAAAAACATTACACATTATTATGAAGGCGGCGAAGTCGGTGTCGAGCACGCACTGCTTCCTGAAATGGGGCTGGTTGGCCCCTCAGATATCGTTATTGGTGCTGATTCACATACCTGTACATATGGCGGTCTCGGTGCATTCGCAACTGGAATGGGGTCTACTGATATTGCCGGCGGCATGGCACTGGGAGAAACATGGTTCAAAGTTCCCCCATCCATTAAAGTCGAAATTGAAGGTACTCCCGGTAAATACGTGGGTGCAAAAGATTATATTTTGAATCTGATCGGAACAATCGGCGTTTCCGGTGCTTTGTACAAGGCTCTGGAATTCAGCGGTTCCGTTGTCGATGATATGTCTATCGAAGGACGTATGACCATCGCCAACATGGCTATCGAAGCCGGCGGTAAGGTCGGTCTGTTTCCTGTTGATGCCAAGACTCTTGAATATTGTCAGGCTGCAGGTAGAACCGGTGATGTAGAACTTCGTGCTGACGAAGGCGCAACTTATGAGCGCGTGGTTAAGATTGACGTAACAGGAATGCAGCCTCAGATTGCATGTCCGCATCTTCCTGATAACGTAAAGCCTGTATCTGATGTAAAAGAT
>JMSU01000344.1_pt1 | contig 12223 bp, 13 predicted proteins | sample 179011 | NCBI WGS metagenome assembly JMSU01 (sample SAMN02769580, study PRJNA246767) | bioreactor metagenome | isolation source: Culture-1 Bioreactor ArsB derived from microbial biomass from the upper 2 cm... | place: Germany: Bremen | collected day 87 after inoculation
ATCGCCTTTGAAAGGAGGGGAGACTTTTCAATTCGATCAAAAAAATTTTCTGGACAAAGTCCACGTGAGACTGTTCACGACGGCCCGATGTTGAGCTTGAGCTGCTTCCAACTGTATTTTGAGATTGGATATGCTCAGGCGCAGCATTTCACTTTCTTCTTTTAGCTGGGCATTTAGATTGCGGGCGTCTGCAAGTTGAGCTTCCAAAGTCGCGACATCCAATTCAGAATCACGGCAAAAGATAGACGCTTTATTTGAAGATATATTTTTTTTCATGAATATCAGTCCAGAAGGATTACTACAAAATGCCCATTTTTACAGGCACGTTTGGCAACATAAAGACGGCAGAATGTTGCATTTCCGTTATCAATCGAAATTATATAATTGCTTGCATGTTGTTTAATCGAACAGCGAAAACAGTTCAAACGAACGCGCTTTCATTAGCCCAACAATTAAACATATCCTTATATGGAAGATACAGCAATACTTTTGACGACAGGCCGGACAGAGGGCTCTACCAGCAATCAACTCTGAAATGATATTCGAAGATATGCCTTACTCTTCAACATTATGCCCTCCCCGGCGGTTATAATACAACAGCAATAAATACGTCTAAATCAATATAATCCTGCTGGATGTTGCCCCCTTTGCAGGAGGGCCGGATTCCATCCACCAGCAAGACTGTTTTGCCAAGCTATTTCAAGCAGTACTCGAACTCGGTCCCCATGAGAAATTTTTCAACTTCAGCATAGTTTCTGATAACTTCGCTCATAGATCTTTTAATCAATTTTTTGGTCGTTGTGACTGGCGGAATTGCTTCTTCCAAGCTTATGAATTCAGCATAATCCGAAAGAAATTCATCACTGACCCTGTCACCGCTGAAAACATCCTCATAGTCATAATGCATGAATCGGGGATAATCAGAGAACAAGGACCTGATATACGCATCCTGTGCTTTGTATGTGGACAGGATATTCAGCAGGTTGTGGGTTTCCATCTCGACCTGAGTTGAGCCGACGCTCAGTTTCTTATCACGGCCATCCACCACATAAAGACCTGTTTTTTGAGCCATGCAACCAGACAGGTACAGAGAAAGATAATTCTGCCGGGTCAGGTTCAGAACATGGAATCCGCGCTCCTTACTGATGCGGACGATCTCAGGGGTTCTATCAAATTCGCTCCAGAACGGGGCCACGTTCAGCATGGAATTATATTTGACGTCGAAAAGAACATGCTGGGCTGAAGAAAAAAAGGAAACCCCGGCAAGCAAACGCTCAAAGCTGTCTGCAGTGGAAACGGTTTCAGCGCCGTAAGTATTAAGCATGACCCTGTGAAATTCAAAAAACACTCCACCGAGGTCGGAAATTGTCTGACTTACAAGATGCGCAAAATTACCGTTGAAATGGCTTTTATATCTGGCTGCCGGATCAAAAAGTTCGTTATATGCGCGGATCTTGGGCGCTCCATTGAGACAGCCGCGTAAGCCGTTGGTGCCGGTCCGCTGGCGGGCGAGAAGCAGGCAGGTGCTTTTTTTATTATTGATCCGCGGAAGAACATGGTCATGTCCTAAAACAACGACCTTCAAATCTTTGCCGAAGCAATTTTCCGGCACACTGATTTCAAAACCGCCGTGTGTCTCACTGAGTCCCTTTTGGGCGAGATCCTCACGGAAAAGGCCATTTGTTGTCTTGGAAAGAATGGCGTCATCTTCCATGAGGGCAATTTCCAACTTGCTGTCCGGCGCCTCACTGTCCAGCGCCCATCCGCGAATTCTAACGTCAGTGATTTCACCTACCATTCCACGAATAGTCATCAAATACTCCAAACTTTTGATGTTGAATCCAATACACAGATATTTAAAATAAATCGAAAAACACCTGCACCAGCAGCTGATGTTAGACTTGGTCCAAATAGGCTGTCAACACGTCATTCACATCGCCCTGCATCCGGATACGTCCGTCATCAAGCCATGCCAGCCTGGTACAGACATCTCGAATAACTGGTGCAACATGAGATGCAAAAACAACAGTTTGCCCGGACAGCATTTTTTCCTTCATGGTTTTTGAGGATTTTTTTCGAAACGCTTCATCGCCTACACCAAGCACTTCGTCCACCAGAAGAACATCCGGACTCATTTCCATGGCAATCGCAAAGCCCAGACGGGAACGCATTCCAGTGGAATATGTTTTAATGGGTTCGTTGATCCAATCTTCAAGCTCAGAATATTCAATAATTTTATCGAGCCGTTCCAGCGCCTCTTTTTTGGTATAGCCGGCCAGAATCGCGCCCATGATCGCATTGTCTCTCCCTGAGAGTTCCGGTGAAAATCCCAGTTGAAGAGCCAGCAGGGAAATACTCAATTTGCCATTATAGGAAACAGTACCTTTGTTGGGCATTAATATCCGGTTGATAATCCGAAGCAATGTGCTTTTGCCTGCTCCATTTTTTACCGACAAGCCCCAGAGTTTCGCCGTATTTTATATCCAGAGTCACATCTTTGAGGGCATCATAACGTCCGGACCGGAACCTGCTTTTACGTATGTAGTAACTACATCCGACATTTTTTAATGAGATAAGAGTATCGCTGTTCATTCGTCAGTCCTAAAAAAGTCGTTTAATCAGCTATCCAAAATTTGCAGCAAATCGCTGCCTTGCATTTCCAAACATAGAGACGAACAAAAAAAGAGAGCAAAAAAACTCCAGCTGCTGCATCTATTTCTTGAAATTGAATACTGTACTTGCCATGAATATATTTACGCTATCACCAACTACGCCTTCGCGGTTGCAACAAGCCATTCTGTGATTATGCAGGAGATGACCTATTATGGGTTCGATGGCTGTACAGCAACGAAAATGCTCTCGCGTTTTCTTGCGCTGATACAGTGCGGCGATCTTCTTTGGACGATTGGGAATTATAATTTGTATGTCTCTAACTTGCTTCAAGCATCAGTAGCGCATATCGCTACAGATAGGCAGAGCCTCGTGATGGAGCTGCATTATTTTAGAACCTGCGGCAAAGTAGATCCTTCATAAATATCCGTATCGAAACTCTGCGCCTTCCCCCATCCCTTGGACCGACAATGATGCCCGCTGTTTTGATCACGACTACTGATACATTGCACTCCAAGGATCGTCGCTATACAACTTCACTGAAGCCTGAAATATTAAATGAGTACCGCCTTCACCATGCGGTTACGAAAATAAACCAAGTCCATAGGATCACGAGACAGACTCCACTGAAAATCTGCCAAACCGCAAAAGACTTGACAATACGGGGGCTCCCGTCCATTACTCCGGTTCTCCAACTGCTTGAACAAAACCAAACCAACCAGCAAACTCGCGGGCTTAGCCGGAAGACCTTTGACACTCAAAAGTGTATGTTTCGGGTTAAGTTAGTCAAAAAGGTCTGCATAGAAGAAAGTTCATTGCGACTATTTATTCGGCTTTCCCGTCATTTTTGCCCGCCTCATGCTTTATCGTTTAGAACTGTCTTTCATAGATTTACAGCATTTACTGGTCAAAAGCCCCTCCACTTCGAGTTATTTGTTCATTTGCTCCAGCATAGTATTTTTTAGGGCTGACTATTAGCATAATTTTGAATTTCCAAATTAAAAAGAACTTGGCAAAAGATCCATCTGCATCCTGTTTACCAACACGTAAGCATTATCTTTTCAGTCACTTTTATACATATCCGCAAGATACGGGGCAACACGATCTTTCTCGGAAAGAATTGGATCTCTTTCAATTGGCCAGTCAATACCAATTTCAGGATCATCCCACCGAATTGAAATTTCATATTCCGGCATATAATAATCTGTACATTTGTACACAAAATCAACCATCTCTGATAAAACATAAAAACCATGCCCGAACCCCGGAGGAACCCACAGCTGGCAATGACTTTCGTCATCTAGAACTACCCCAAACCATTTTCCATAGTTTGAAGATTCTGGCCGAAGATCTACCGCAACATCAAAAACTCTACCTTTAGTTACGCTAACAAGCTTTCCCTGAGGGTGCGAACTCTGATAGTGAATTCCCCGCAAAATCCCCTGACGAGAACGAGAATGGTTATCCTGAACAAAAGGCAAAGAAATTCCAAACCTTGCATATTCCTCAGCACGAAAAGTTTCAAGAAAAAAACCTCGCTGGTCACCAAACACTTGTGGTTTTATGAGCAATACTCCCTCAAGGGCTGTTTTAACGACCTCCATCCCTAAACTCCCTTCCTTTTGATAAGATCCACCAAATATTGTCCATATGAAGTTTTTAGCATTGGTTTTGCCAACCCTTTGACTTGTTCAGCATCAATGAACCCCATTGAAAATGCTATTTCTTCAAGGCAAGCAATCTTCAATCCCTGTCGACACTCTACTGTCTCTACAAAATTGCCTGCAGCTAACAAGGATTGATGCGTTCCTGTATCAAGCCATGCAGTCCCGCGTCCCAGTAGTTCAACGCGCAGGTCTCCACGCTTAAGATAAATCTTATTTACATCCGTTATTTCGAGTTCACCTCGGGCTGAAGGCTTAATCTCCCGTACAACGTCAAGAACATCATTTGAATAAAAATATAATCCCGTGACAGCATAATTTGATTCTGGCAGAGCAGGCTTTTCCTCAATGTTGGTGACATTATGATTGTCATCAAACGAGACCACTCCGTAACGCTCCGGATCACTAACATGATAGCCAAAAACGGTAGCCCCGCCATCAGTATTTTCAACTGCATCCTTTAACTTCCCTGAAAGTCCGTGTCCGAAAAAAATATTATCACCCAGAATCAAGCATATATTGGACTCCCCTATAAATTCAGCTCCAATGACAAATGCTTGCGCAATTCCTTCCGGTTTTGGCTGAACTGCATACTCAATATTAAGCCCCAAGTTGTTGCCGTCGCCAAACAAATCCTTAAAATGGAACAGATCATCAGGAGTGGAAATAATCAAAATATCCCTTATCCCGGACATCATGAGCACAGATAGGGGGTAGTAGATCATCGGCTTGTCATAAACTGCCAGCAACTGTTTACAGGTTGCCTTGGTTATAGGGTAAAGCCTAGTCCCTGTACCTCCTGCAAGAATAATCCCTTTCCATTTTTTTGCCTTTTCACTTAAGTGCCTATACATTTCGACCGCTCTGCATAATTTTGATTAACCCAATTTAAATATACTCCGCTAAAAATATTCTGAACCCATTGATCGTTGTTAAGATACCATTCGATTGTTTTTCGAAGACCCGAATTAAAAGTTTCTAGAGGAGTCCAGCCTAGAGTTGACTCTATTTTGTTGGAGTCAATCGCATAGCGAAAATCATGTCCCGGCCGGTCTTTTACAAAAGAGACCAATTCACGACGCGAGGAACAATTCACAGTAGGAACAAACTCGTCAAGCACATCACAAATAGCATGAACGATATCTAAGTTTGTTTTTTCACATTTCCCGCCAACATTATATGTCTCACCGATAATTCCCTTTTCGAGAACCATCTGAATAGCAGAACAATGGTCTGAAACGTACAACCAATCACGGATATTCTGCCCATCACCATAGACAGGCAACGGCTTTTCCGCCAAGGCATTGATAATCATCAGTGGAATCAACTTTTCCGGAAATTGACGCGGACCGTAATTATTCGAACAGTTTGTGACAAGTGTAGGTAGTCCGAAAGTATGACAATATGAGCGTACAAAATGATCACTTGCTGCTTTTGAAGCTGAATAAGGACTATTGGGAGCGTATGGAGTTACTTCAGTAAACGGTTCATCACCCTGCACCAGCGTTCCAAAGACCTCATCTGTAGACACGTGCAAAAACCGAAAAGAACCTTTTGCCCCTTCATCTAAATCTTCCCAATATTTCTTGGCTTCATCTAGAAGATTAAAAGTGCTATACACATTGGTCCGAACAAATTCTTCCGGTCCTATAATAGACCTATCTACGTGACTTTCAGCTGCAAAATTTATTACCGCATCAGGCTTGTATTGTGCAAAAAGATTTGCAACCAATTCTCTATCACCAATATCTCCTTTGACCAAAATATGTTTGGAATCATCCGTGAGTTCACACAGATTCTCCATATTACCTGCATATGTAAACAAATCGAGGTTGATAATTCTAGCCAGTTGCTGCCGGCGTACACTTAAAACAAAATTCGAACCAATAAAACCGGCCCCACCAGTAACGAGATACGTTTGCATAAAAAATCCACTCGAAGAAGTCTCAGAATATCCTCTAACCAAGAAATAAGTTAGGTGTCGCAGCAGTAAAAGGGCTTAATCGGCCAAACTAACCCACGGCTTACCCAAAGTTTCACTAACCTTCACCGGAATTAGCTTCTTAGCCTTCATTAAAACAATCGCTTTTTTCTGGACAATAACTTTCTGATTAAACAACTTAAGATCTGCTTTAATCTGCCCCTTAAGGTCAAGCATGCTGTTGTTTACATTCACAGGGTCAATACCGACCTTTCCAGACATATTCCCAGACATGTTTTTACCTTTAAGCTGTAATTGCTCAAGGACTAGAACCAGATTTTCCAGATGAGCCCTTCCGTCAAGACTGTCCATTTGAACTTTAGAAACTTTAAACAGAGGATTAATACCCCTAAACCTAGGCTTCTGTAAACTTAAAATAAGATCTCCACGATAAGTTTTTGGATCATCAATATCGCCTTGCAAATCCAGATTTAAATTACCTGTCCCTTCCAAGCCCAAATTAAGTCCTTTAACCTGTGGAATATTTTTAAGAATTAGATTCTCACAATCCAAATCCACCTTGAATGCATTGATATTAAACAACGATCCGGAACCGATTGTTCCTTCAAGCAAGGCACCATATGCATTAGACTCAAGCTTGAGAGCCAGCCGAGTTTTAAACAGGCTCATTAGATCAGGCCGCACAAGAAGCCTGTCCATCTGAACCAACTGCCGTCCGGTCTGTTTTTCTTTTACATTGATGACAGCTAAATCAAGCTGCGGCGGAAAAAGAGTAGGACTAATGGATCTGATCTGAATATCGTACAGCTGCAGCTTCTGGAGCTCAGCACGTATGAGGGGCTCAATACGGGAACTGAAATAATTTCCGCAAAAAACAATTGTAAATACGAATAGGCCGTAGATTACATAATGGGTATGACGTTTCCCAAGCTTAAACGAAGACTTCCTTCTACTGCTTCCGCGTCCCAATGGTAATGAAAATTTATCTTTTAGGTCTGCTAGGCTCAAGCTCATCGTAATATCCGTAAATCAATCTGCTATAGGTTTGTGACCCGTTTTACTTCAGCCAGCGAAGTCTTGCCTTCGAGGATTTTACGACAGCCATCAATTTTGAGTGTTTTCATGCCGTCTTTTTTGGCCTGCTTCCTGATCCGGTTTGAATCTGCGGACCTGACAGTCAAAGCTTTAACAGCATCGGAAACGGTCATAATTTCATAGATAGCGTTCCGTCCGTGGTAGCCCGTATTCATGCACTCTTCACAGCCTTTGGCACGATAAATCTCCCGCTTCACAAAAGCCCGCGCCAACGGCCCGAACTCGGTGACTGCCGCCGCGTCCGGGACAAATTTCTCCTTGCAATGTGGACACAGGACACGCACAAGACGCTGCGCAATGACCGCGCGCAGCACAGAAGAAAGCAGAAAGGGTTCTACTCCCATATCGATAAGCCTAGCCACTGCGCTAGGCGCATCATTTGTATGCAGGGTTGAAAAAACAAGATGCCCGGTAAGCGCCGACTGAATAGCAATATCTGCCGTCTCCTTATCACGGATTTCCCCGATCAGGATAACATCAGGGTCCTGACGGACAATGGAACGCAACCCGTCTGCGAAATTCAGATTGATCTTCTTGTTGACCTGCATCTGACCGACACCCTCAATCTGGTATTCCACCGGGTCTTCAATGGTCAGTATATTCTTATCAGAGGAGTTAATATGATTCAGGATAGCATACAGGGATGTTGTCTTACCGCTACCGGTCGGACCGGTAACCAGTATGATTCCGTGCGAAACATTGACCATATCCTTGATCCTGCGCAGACTATCCTTTCCAAGACCGAGTTCCTGAATGCTCAACACTCTTGAGTTCTTTTCCAGCAAACGTAGAACGATTCTTTCACCATATGAAGTAGGCAAACACGAAACGCGCAAATCAACCTGCCGCCCCCCAAGACTGAGGGAAATACGGCCATCCTGCGGCAGACGCTTTTCAGCGATGTTCATCTTGCCCATTATTTTGATTCTGGAAACCATAGCCGCGTGAATACGCCGAGGCAGGGAATGCTTATCATAAAGCACCCCATCAAGCCTGAAGCGAACGCGCAGTGAGTCCTTATAGGGTTCAATATGAACATCACTGGCATTGGCCCGCACAGCCTGAGCCATAATCATGTTCACCAGTTTAATCAGCGGGGCGTCACTGGAATCATCGAGCAAATCTTCAATTTTATCAGCAGAGAAATCCGCACCGAATTCATCCGCAGCTTCATCAAGGACGTCTGTCACCTCAGGGTCAGGAGCCTCACCAAAAACGTTGTTAATGACCCGTAAAATATCAGCGGACTTGGCCAGCACGACCTGCGGAGATTCTTTTAAAACAAAATAAAACTCTTCTACCCGTTCAAGCTGCTTTGCCCGCCCAATGGCCAGAATCAAACGACCATTATCGTTTAAAGGAACGCAGAGAACCTGCCGTAAAAACTGAATTGGAAATTTGCGGATCAGATCTGAATCGACCAGCTCACCGGGAATTGGATTGAGTTCATCAAGATGGAAGATCTTTGATTCCAATTTCAATAACTCATCTTCGGAAAGCTTATCCTTATTCAGCAAATAATCCGCCAGAAGTTCCCCTTCTTCCTCAGCCTGCTCAATAAGGGGCAGGAGTTCTTCCTGACTGAATAATCCTGCGGAAATCAACTCTGATTGGATCAAATTGGTATGCATACAACTAGTTCCCTGTTCTAAAACAAAATCTCAGGCATTATAGGCATACCGGTCTTAACCTTGCCAAGGCCATCAGCTCCAACCTCAATATCGTACATAATCTTACGCTTCTCTTTGTAGAGCTGGTTCTCTTCTTCAACTGTATCCATAATCTTAGGTGTCAAAAACACAAACAAATTCGTCTTTTTCTTTTCCTTTTTCTCATAGCGAAAAAGATATCCTAGCCCGGGAATATCTCCGAAAAAAGGGACCTTACTCTCATTAAGAGTATCGTCTTCCCCCAGAAGCCCTGCAATAACTATGGTCTGCCCATCTTTTACTTGGATAATTGTATCTACTTCACGCTTTCGGGTTGTCGGGGCTATAACCGTTGTATCTGAAGACGTGCTAACAGTAGAGCTAACAACACGACTGACTTCCTGATGCACACCAAGCTGCAAATCATCATCCTGACCAATATGCGGAGTAACCTTAAGCTTTACCCCAACATCCTTATATTCAAGACTCTGAGAGTTGTAATCTGAATCAACATTATTTGTAGTAGTTTTTGTAGAAAACGGGATATTATCAACGACATTTACAGTGGCTTCCTGGTTATCCAAGGTCAAAAGTTGCGGAGTAGATAAAATTTTAAAATCATCGCTAGATTCAGAAGCACTTATCAATGATTGCACACTGTACTCAGTATCCCCAACCTTAAAGACGTTACTAAAAAGAGCCCCTATCGCCCCCCCTGAAGGAAAAGCAGCCATGCCTGCATCAGTCAAGGAGACGGAGCCCCCACCAGTGGATGCAGAACCGAAAACCATCGTATCTCCACCGGCAGCAGGGATTACCCAGTTAGCACCAAACTCAAAATCCACATCATCAGAGACTTCCATAATCAGGGCTTCAATGAAGACCTGTTTCCGACGAACATCCATTTTCTTTATTATCTTTTCCAGATGGGTATAGTCGTCAGGCCGCGCCGTGATTACAAGACTGTTTGTAGCCTTATCTGCCACGATCTTAACCTTGCCTTTTACTACCTTATCTTTTGAATCCTTGGAAGCACTCGCCCCACTGACAAGTTCAGTTAGGACCTTGGCCAAATCTTCAGAGTTTGCATTATGCAGATTGTATAAATGAATCCCCCCCTTTCCTTCAGGAGTGGGCAGATCCATCGAGGAAATCATGGACTTGATGTTAGCCAGATTAGCAGCATCAGCAAGAACATAAATGGAGTTAGTCCGTTCATCGGCAACAGTAAGTGCAATCCCCAGACGCCCCTTTTTCTCCATGTCTGCGAGTTTGGCAGTCATGATCTTGTTGATGGAATCGGAAATGGTTTCAGCATCTCCATGCTTGATGACTACATTTTCAGATCTTGTCGCATACTGGCGACGGTCAACCTCGCGGACAATTTTCAAGATTCTCTTTAAATTCGAAGAGAGAGTTGTAACAATGAGGGTATTTGAAGGTTTGTACATGGAGACCCCGCCTGTGGGGCCCAACATAGTCTGTAAAATAGTTCCCAGTTCAGTAACACTTGAATTTTTTAACGGAATTATCTGTGTGATGAGTTCATCACTGTTCCCACTCACCCCTCGTCCTCCAACATGAGTGGGCACGGCAAGGTTTTGCCCCTTGGAGGCAGGCAAAATTTTATACGTATTACCGCTGGGGATAATCACAAATCCGTTCAGCTGCAGAACTGATTCAAAAACTTTATATGCTTCATTAACGGAAATCTTGGTCGGAGAATAGATCGTAACCCTTCCGCCAACACTCTTATCCACAATAAAGTTCTTGCCCGTAATCTCACTGATGAACTTAATCAGGACATGGATATCCACAGACTTAAAGTCGAGACTGATAGTCCCACCTGCGGCACGAGCGGCATCAACGTTAATATTTGTCGACACTGGTGCCAGAAAAAGAAAACAGACAACTATATAGATAAAAATATTACGCATTACTAAACTTCAATTTCAATGTTTCAAAACGCTTATTGCGCCATATTTTTATTTCAATCGAGTCTTTAACCCGCATTTTAGCCATATTCATAATATCGGCCATAGAATTGAATCCCTGACCATTAACACTCACAATCAAGTCTCCCTTCTTTATGCCAATATCAGCCAAGACTGAATCTCCTGCCACTCCGTTGATCAAAAGCCCTTTTTTACCGTCGACTTTAGCCGGAGCAAAATCAACCTTGCTAAGTATGTCTTCAGGTCTAGATAGAACTTTTCTCAGTTTCTTCCTGTTCAGCAGAACATCGCCTGAATCCGACTTGGCCGCGATCTTTTTATCATCTCCGTCAATCATGATGATTTCTTTACGACCGCCCCTTGTAAGCACCACTGCTCTACGCTTGATCTCGGAAACGGTTATGTCTTTAAACTTCTGCCCTTTCTTCAAAACCTCAATCCTTCCATCAATGACGATGACAGCCCGACGCAAGGTTGGGTCAGAAGCATAAACGGTCCCGGTAAGCCTGTAAGTAGTAGTAACAGGCAGACTGTTTAGGTCGTTAATCGGCTTGGGCTTTGGTTTCGGCTTGGGCTTTACGACCTTAGCAGGATCAAAAGCGGCAAAGAGATTTCGATTATTAATGACTTCGAAATGAGCCCTGCTCGCTTTTTGCTTTAAATTGAGTGCAGATGCGATGGCAGCAGTATCAGGAATCACTATTTCAGCAGGCTTAACAAACAGATAAGCACCGCTTGCCAAATAATATGCTGACACGGTGACAATTAATATTTCACCTAAAATTTTAAGCTTGCCCAACATCACTACCTACAAAAAGATTTCTTATATAACCGAACCACTTCTCTCTTAAACCTAATCCCAAACTCATGCCAGTAAAAAAAAGAGCATCAACCGACCAAGCTGTTCATCTGAAAAATAGGCATAATGATGGAAACCACCACAAAGCCGACAATCACTCCAAGAGATAAAATCATCAAAGGCTCGATAAGCGAGGTCAACATCTGTAATTTGCTGTCCACTTCGTCGTCGCAATCGTCTGCGACAATGAGAAACATCTTATCGAGCTGTCCGCTGCGCTCTCCTGCCGAGATCAATTGCACATAGGTCGGGTCAAAGAGAAAGCTTCCGCGCATGGCCTTGGCTAAATCCTTACCTTCCTGCACATCCGCTGTAATCTGATCCACAACCTTTTCTAGATAGAAATTGGATGATGCCGACCTGACAATTCCCAGCCCCTTAAGCAGATTAACATCGTTTCTCAGGAGCAGGCCAAGTGTTCTGGTGAAATTTCCGACTTCAATATAACG
>JMSU01000345.1_pt1 | contig 12210 bp, 11 predicted proteins | sample 179011 | NCBI WGS metagenome assembly JMSU01 (sample SAMN02769580, study PRJNA246767) | bioreactor metagenome | isolation source: Culture-1 Bioreactor ArsB derived from microbial biomass from the upper 2 cm... | place: Germany: Bremen | collected day 87 after inoculation
CTTTTTATTATAGATCTACACCCAGAATGTTTTTTTACTCAAAATTCAATTCATAATGCAAAATTTATCGTAGACAAATTTTTATTTTTCCATGTATGCAACAAGACGATATTAAGTTTAAAACATCTATGGAGAATAACATGATCAAAAAAACTCTACTGGCTTTCTGCCTTATACTGGCCTTTGCTGTTACTGCCAATGCTGTTTCCCCACTTACATCGGATCAAGTTGAACGGGTTCTTTCAGCTCTAGAAAAACTTGAACAGTACACAGACAAAATGGATGATGAGAGAGAACAGACAGGTGAATTTGATGCCGACGCACTGGATCCCGAAATGTTTAACCGGGAATGTGCACTTATTTACGGCTACAATGCTGAAGCTAAAAAAATTATTGAAGCACACGGATTCACGTACAAGACATGGCCTGAAACAGCCGGTAGGGTCATGAAAGCATTTGCCTTTTTAGCAATGCAGGAAGAAGGGGCTAATGGAGCTGCTGAAATGAAAGAAGCATTAGCTCAGATTGAAGCTGATCCTTCCATGACACCGGAACAAAAAATGATGATGAAACAGCATATGCAATCAGCCCTTCAGACAGCTGAAGCAATGATGAAAGCACCTAAAGCTGATGTTGAAGTTGTAAAACCTTATTACGATAAATTTTCAGCATTTGAAAATTAGTATGAATAGCTGAATAATCAAATATATAAGATTATTTAATCATTTTAAAAGAGGCTGAAACGAAAGTTTCAGCCTCTTTTTATTGGTAAAAAAACACTCAAAATATGATGTGTAATTGCGACACACACATAACCTACTTTAAAAACAGAACTTATACTTAAAAGAGACACTAATCCTTACTTTACTTGGATATTCTGACTCACTTTACTACTATTAAATTACTAAATAAAACATAACCACATATATTTATTGACTTAAATTATTGGCACTATAAATGCTATTCCTCTACAAATACATAACAAGGCTACGCGGAGGAATGAGCATGACCAAACGCCTATCTTTAAACATTGCAATAGTTGTCTCGCTATTACTGGCATCCATTTACTACTCTAACAACTTAGTAGCAGGACTAATAATTTCAATTGCTGTGTTTTTGCTAATTGGCATGGGGATTATCGTTCATCGCAGAATAATACTTCCTATCAGAAACCTTCAGAAACACGTTAGAAGAATTTCCACATACGACTTTGCGCCGGTTCCTCATAAGGCCTTTATGTGTGAACTGGAAGAACTGGCACATGAAATAGAAATATTAAGTAATACGCTCAATGAAAAAGTAGGTATGAGTGAATCAATGCTCGCCAACATTATGACCCCAATGGTTGTTGTAGGGACCGATGGCAAAATTAAATGGCTTAATGAAAGTATTGTACGACTAGTCGAGCTCGATGGAATACCGGAGAACTATATAGGTGAGGACTTCTCTACTTTTTTTTATGCTGAAAAATGTGAAACTGTTTCAGAGAAATGCTTAACTGAGAAGAAAAAACAATACGTTAAAACACAAGTAGACGGACGCAAAGGGACGACCAAATACATTTCAATTGCTTCTGCCCCCATATTTGATTTCAAAGGAAGCCTGCTCGGCGGTTTCACAACAATAATGGACTTTACTAACATTAAATTAAAAGAAGATTTTATCACTGCACAAAACGAAAAGATAGCTCAGGGAGTCACAGATGCAAGCAAAGTTTCTGAACAACTCGCTGAATCTTCGGAAGTTATTAATGCAGAAGTGAATACTTCTACAGCAGGTATCCAAGAACAGCGAATCAGAACTGAAGAAGTTGCTTCATCAATGGAACAGATGAACTCTACAATAATGGAAGTATCTCAAAATGCCAGCGAAGCGTCACGAGTTGCCAGACTAACTCAGGAGACGGCCAAAAATGGTTCCGGACTAGTAAGTAATGTGATTAACATGATAGAAAATGTTAATCTCAAAGCCATAAATTTAAAGGACGAAATGGGTACCCTCGAGACTCACAGCTCAGGAATTTCAACGATAATGCAGGTTATTTCAGATATTGCAGACCAAACAAATCTTTTAGCCCTCAATGCGGCAATTGAAGCCGCCCGTGCAGGTGAGGCCGGACGTGGATTTTCTGTAGTTGCTGATGAGATACGCAAATTAGCAGAGAAAACTATGCATGCGACAAAAGAGGTGAGCAATTATATCAAAGCAATACAAGACAGCTCAGACAAAAGCACTGTGGCTACAAACGAGACTATAACCAGCATAGAAGAAGCATCTGAAATTTGCGATAATGCAGGAGAAGCGTTAGAGCAAATTCTTACTCTATCACGTGAGACTGCCGATCAGGTTGAAAATATCGCAACAGCATCAGAAGAACAATCGGCTGCAAGCGAAGAAATAAATATGGCGATAGACTCAGTAAACGAAATAGCAATTCACACCTCGGAAGCTATGGATACAGCCGCAAAATCAGTAGCAGACCTTTCCAGCTTGGCACTCCAACTCGACTCATTTATGGTACAAATGCAAAATCAGGAAAATCAATAAAAAAAGGGCAGATTTGATTAGATATCAGTCTGCCCATCATTTTCACCAATAATCATAAAACCAAGAACCAAAAGAGAAAATTTTTATTCATTTCTACAAATCCTATTTTTCATTCTCTCTGATTTCTTTTACATCTTCTCGTTTGATTATTACATCCTGACCATCAAGATTTTGAAATTTGTAGCTACTCGAAGTTTTGGAATATTTTGGTTCACCAACACTTACCGCAGTTGATCCGTCAGTCTTGGTGATGGTGAAGTGCTTACTGCCACATGCAGCCAAAACCATAAATAATACACACAAAACTGCTGTAATTAAAATTCTTTTCATTTCCGTCTCCTTATGTCTTTTTTAAGGAAACTTACCAAAATATTAAACTTATAACAATCATTCCATATCTTTCAGAAACTGCCCCAGCTTAAGAGACTTCTCAGTAAAATCATTTTCAAGTCTCTCCATATCTCTTTCAATAACTCCAGCAATGTCTGTGCTGCTATGCTTTGACTCAAGTTTAAGAACATTCCCTGCCCCGCTACCACGGACAGCGCGGCTGACAGCTGCTGCCGAGCCAGATTTACGCTTATGCAGCACTTTCAAATTCCCTTGATAAACGGCAGTTTTTCCTGCCTTTGCAAGCATTAAGTCATGATCTACATCATCATATTGGGTAGGAGCATAGCGCAGGTCAAAATCACCGATTTCCAGCAACACCGACATACGAAATAAATGAAAACATCCTGTTACAGAGACACAGGGCCTACAAAAATCAAACTGTCCATAATCAAGATCCTGATTATAAGGATCAAAGTAAGCGAATTCAAAACTGCGCAAAACATCATCAAAATCACGGGGAGTCTCCCGTAAATGAATATCTGCATGTTGAATAATTTCCTCCTGCCCTTCATTGACCACCTTGCATCCCCAAACTCCGGCATCTGGATAAGCCGCAACGGCAGAACTGAAATGAGCCTGCCAATCCTGCGGAATTATGGCGTCGTCATCAAGGTAAGCAATGTAATCATAATCTATAATTTCAGGTAGATTTTTAAGCCAGTTACGTGCCGCAGGAGCTCCAATATTTATGGGCAATGGCACAAGAGTAAATTTATCACCAAGTTTTTCATGCCATGCCGACATGACTTCAGCAGTTGAATCACTGCTACCGTTATTAAGAGCAAAAATATGAATATTTTCCAGATTCGATGCAGCTAAAGACTTCATAGTCTCATTAAAATCAGGTCCTTTCTCGTAAGTATATAAAGCAAACGGCAATTTTACCTTTTAATGTTTTCTCTCCACGGTCTGACAACAGTCGGTCATAAACCTTGAACCACGTGTTAACCTGCCATGGCCGCGCAGTCATTCGATCACGCCAGAGAACAAGAGCCTCTTCACTCCGTCCCATGCGATCAACTGCTTCAGCAAGACGGAGCAGACTTTCCCCGGTGATAAGAGTTCCTCCGGACGTATCGGAATAAGCCATCTCAGCTTTCTCGAAATCTGCTGAACAAAAAGCTATATCACCTGCATATTTATTGAGCACCATATTCATGGGAGAAGGCCAATCACGGGCAAGAGCCTCGCCGGCAACATCATGCCGCCCTAGAAAAAAAGCAAGATCCATTAGATGAGAAAGCCAAAATAAATTTTCCGGTTGGCGTTCAGTCTGCTTGGAAAGATAGTCTAAGAGCTTTTCCTTATCGTCTTTTGCCACTAGACGCTGCAGGTATCCCATATTTTCCGGTATAGCACTATTCCCAGCGACCAAAGCGAGAGTCTCTGACAAAGGCTCAGGCAAAAAATTGAGTTGTCTGTTTATAGACAGAAGATTGGATGCAAGCTGGCCATCAAGAGGGCTTGATTCCCACGCCGCCAAGAACATATCAACACCCACATCAATGAGCGCACCTTTATTAGTTGCGCCTTCAGCACTCTGAATTATACGATTGGCTGTTTCCATGAGATGTGGTTTTCCATGTCCGGAAACAAGAAGCCTGTTGCGAGAGGGCGTATCCAAAAGCCCCCAGAATGAACCTGTCATAGAATCTCCCTACCCGAAGGTGGCTCTCATTTTTTCAATCAAATTCTGCAATCTATGTTCATAAGTATGACTTGCCAGAATCCTATCCCGGGCAGCCTCGCTAACTCTACGGCGCCCGTTTTCATCACCAAGCCATCTTTTAAGCAATTCTGGAATATCTCTTATATCTTTATATGCAATAATTTCACTATCAGGTTCAAACAAATCTTCCATCTGCTCACGATAATCAGTCAGCACAAAACCACCACAAGCAGGAACATCAAAAATCCGCTGATTTACGGCCCCTTTCATCTGACGGCTGGTACAGTTGAAACTGATCTCGGACATGGGGTAAAAAGCAGGTAAGTCAGCATAGTAATCCAAAGAATTCAAATATCTCCAGCCATTTTTATCAAGCAAAGTATGCCATCCTTTATCACCAACGATGAGCGGATCAAAAGACAAAATTTCTTTTATACAAGACAAGCGATACTGACGAGTTGCCTCCCATGTAATCAGTGCTTCAAATGAAAGACGGTGCTCATCGCTGGGAAAATTTTCCATTTCAGCTAATAATTCGGGGTGTGAGTTTTGCAAAAATTTTTCCACGGACAATTCATCAGCCGCACCAAATTCAGTTGCCAGTCCAGAAAAGGTCTTCAAAAGAGAACCTGAAATACCTGACTCGCGGATAGTTTTGTTAACCGCATCAACCATTGAATTACCGACAAAAGAAACCCTTGTCTGCCATTTAGCCCTACCGGCACACCCAGGCTTGAATCTATGGGGATCAGTAGCAAGCGGGAGGTAAAAAATATTCTGAAAGCCCTTGTCGCGCATAACTTTCAAATTTCCGGCATCATAGGTAAAAATAGCCGTAAGATCAGGAAGAACATCTTTATAACGATATAAAATAAGTTGTGGATTATCTACAAACCACGAAGCCAGAGGCAGCTTTAATTTAAGCAACAGGTCAGTTAACTTACCTTCACGATCCACACCGAAATGGTTCACTGTCAATGCAAAATCAGGACGAAAATCTACAACAGCTTTAAGCAAATCTTCCACAAAACCTTCGCGGACAGTATCTCCCATACCTATATCAATGCTGCAATAGCTCATTCCCAATCTTTCCATTGCCGAAGTAATCTCGCCAGTCAGAAAGTAGGGGCGATTAAAAAATAAAACTCGCGGTTTAGTACTTTGGAATTTTGGATAGTGAGCCTGAGCCCAAAAATCCACAGGTGTGGATTTTTTTTCAGACTCGAGAGTTTCGGCAATTGCTGCATACCAATCGCGGTCAAGACGGAGATAGAGCGGAATCTTAACAATTTCCAGAGGACCGCCACCGTGCTTGGCCTGCCACCTGCGAACTTTTTCAAGAGCGTCCACAGCCGCACCGCTTACCCATGTAACCTGTGAATTAACAGCCAAACGATCCGCTCCGCTTGTCTCTGCAATTGAAGAATCATTATCCAGCACCAATACAGGACCGCGCTGCGCAAGCTCTCTAATACAAAGCCCAAGACCAGAACCAACGACGACAGGCAAACTCTTTACACTCACAGCATCAGCAATGGCAATCTCCCGCTCTGGACCTTTACGTCCCCAAAGATGCCATCTTTTGCCGTTAATGAATATACGAACATCAACAACATTGCCCTGATCATAAACAGGTTCCACTGTGTAAGATTGTTTTTGCATATTGATTATGTATGTCATTTCAGTCACTAGTGACAATGGGTGAAATTAACTTTTTTGCTCAGACATGGAGGTTTACTTGTCTATCATAATATTTATATAAGTATTCCTCAGATGAGCCGAAAGACTTAGCCAGCATAAAAAAATAAGCTTTTTTAAACAACATAAACTATGAACAGAAGAATGACCGATACAGCCAACGCATTGAAAACTGATAGTAATATGGAAATTATTGATCTTGACTCATGGGAAAGAACTGATCATTTCAATTTTTTCCAATCCATCCGCAGTTGCCAGTACGGCACAACGGTGCTGCAGGATGTTACTGAACTTTATAACTTTCGCAAAGAGGTAAACAAGAAAGGACGCGGGCTGCGGTTTTCCGATATTCTTTATTACTTTGCCATCAAAGCATGTAATAATATCCCGGAATTAAGAACACGTATTGTTGACGGAAAGCCTGTAATTTTTGATGTTGTACACCCAGCCTTCACTTACATTCCTAAAGGGCGCAGTTTGCATGCCAATGTCCTATGTAAGTATGCCGTAAATTATGAAAAGCAAGCTGCAAATATTGAAACTGCACGTTTACAAGCTGATGCACACCCGACCCTCACTCCTCAAGGAGGAGAGAAGCAAAATTTAATATATTTCAGTGTGGTGGCAGGAGTGGCCTTCACTTCAGCAAGTAATCCATGGGGAGACTGCAACTGCGATTCCGTTCCTCGTATCCTTTTCGGACAGATGACTGAAACTGAATCAGGACGAAAGCAACTTCCCATTTCAATTGAGCTCTTACATAGTCTTGCTGACGGTAGACACCTAGCTGAATTCTATAAACAATTTGACGAGATGTGTAAGAGCCCTGAAATACAACTTTCTTGATTTTTCTAAGTAATCAAAAAAAATCACCAAATACAAATTTTATAATCTGACAAATAACATTCTATCTTTTAAAATAAATAATGTAACAGCTCAAAAACAGCTTTGTAAAAAGAACTACCATGTAGTATCTTTTGATACGTACAGGAAACAAAAGCCACATCCAAACAAGGATAGTTATGAAAAAATTATGCTGGGCTGCATTTGTATGTTTACTTTTCTCAACGACAGTCAACGCAGGAAGCATACCTATTGTTTTTAAATTAAGAGATGGACTTGACCCGGGAGAGGTATATGCAACTTTTTACAATTGTATAAATAACGCCAGCTCTATTACGGGAACTTATAACAGCGATTCAGGTCAGAAAAATCTGAATACAAGCCAATCATTCAGTATGCAGGAACTCACCGGAAAAACTTCTATTGCAACAGGAGTTCCCAAAGGAGTTCCTGCGGTACTTATCAGCGATTTCAAATCCGGGCGCATTTACATTTCCTACAAAAATGAACTCCAATCATTTGGCTGCACCCAGCCTTCTACCGAACCGTCATCACAAGATAAAAATCTAGGTACCCGCTATCAGCCAATGGAATTAGATATTGAAAATGGAGTTATAAACACTAATCTAACATATATAGATTACGCAGCCATCGCACTATCGCTCACTGTGAAGAACGCAACAAGCAACATTACTAATAACCCTTTGCTAACAACAGTTTCCAGTGAAACCCTGACTGACATACTTGGAAAAACAACAATAACTGATTACTCAACTGTACGCCCCAGTAGTGCAGACAGACTTCCGAACGAGAGTTTTGCCAGAGTTTTATCTCCAACATCTGCAGACATGTGCAAAAAATTTAATGACTGGACCCATTACTTGAAGACGACCCTCTATCAATCAACAACTGTTAATAATAAGCCCATCAAGATAAAAGGTCTTTTTGGTGGAGTCGGTGCGCAACCAGCTAATGCAGGTGGTCTCGCAACTAACCCTAAAGCCAGAAATCAAACTCAAAGTTACGACTACCATGTAGTCTTTGATGCAAATGGTGATGCGACTATGACAGCTCAGGCAGGATCGGGAGATGGAACAGTTGCCGGAGTTGGAACAAATGTAGGAGTCGGTGTCGGTCAAGTCGACGTAACTATTACCTTTGCAGCCTTGAATGCATCCACAGGAATATACGGCAATAATCCAGCATACACCATTGCAGGGATTGGAACTACTTCAGGTGTGGAAAATGACTACTATGGATGGGTTGTTGGTGACCTGCTTGCAGGGCTTAGCTGGGGACTTCCCGGAAGTACAGTAAAGTTCAACAGTACCTCAGCCCAAAATGTTGAAATAGGCAATATGCACAGTGTGGAATGGTACGGAGGAATATGGCCGAACGGAACAGCAAATAGTGTCCCCCTCTCCCCTGTGGGCAAAGGGAAAATATATGGAAAAGCCCAACCGGCAAACCCAACAGATTATCATACATATGCTGCGGGGCTTACGGGAATAACGGGGGCATATGGTTTCGGTTTGCAAGACCGCTCGGGACAGACACTAATCAATTTCAGCAGAAGCTCTCAAGCAAATGCTTACCTTGAAGTGGGTCTTGATACTGAGAACAAATCAGTGGTCGCCGCCAGCACTTCACAAGCGCCGGGAATTAGTATCACAATTGATGAATTCGTGCCAAAAGAGCCTACATCATCAGAAATAAAAGAAAGTTTTAATCAAGATAATTTCACTACGTATTCATCACTGTGCTCATTCAACGCCACAATTAATTCTAATGGTGGCTGCGCAACATTTATGATCGACTCACATGAAATCCCCACCGGAAGCATATCCGGACTGACCTTGATGAAATTTTATTCGTCTAACGGAACGTCCAAAGCCTATAAAAATTACGCAAGCAGCGGAGCACAATTCAATGATGGTTCGTGGTGGATTACTGACCTTTCAGGAAATCATCTTTCAAGCAGTGATAAAGTGACCTATGGAACTCACTACTATATTCACTTTGTAATAAAAGATAATGGCGAATATGATGAAAACTCAGTACTTGGAAAAATTACTGATCCAGTAGCTTTAGGATCTGTATTCTCTACTGGGGGGTGTGTAATGGCTCCTCATAGCGAAATGAGGTATGAATTTATTCTTCTACTGGTTCTCGCACTGATCAAATTATTCACAATAAAAAAACTAAACGCAAAATAGACAAGTCACAAAATTAAAACGCGACGAAGTTAAACTATCAACTTCGTCGCGTTTTTTACGTACAAACAATTCTATTTAGATTTAACTCAGCTTACTTAACTCTCACCAAATCGCGCTCAATCAGAGTTTCAGCGATTTGGACAGTGTTGAGTGCTGCTCCTTTACGGATGTTATCAGAAACAATCCACATGTTCAGGCCGTTTTCGATAGTTTCATCTTCACGGATACGACCTACGAAAACATCATCTTCGCCAGCACAATCTACAGCCATAGGATAGAGATTCTTCTCAGGGTAATCCACAACGGTTACACCGGGGAAGTTTGCAAGCAGATTTCGACATTCTTCAACAGTAAGTTTTTCTTCAGTCTCAATATTTACGGACTCGGAATGACTATAGAATACGGGCACACGAACAGTTGTTGCTGTAAGCTTGATAGAATCATCACCCATAATTTTTTTGGTCTCGTTGACCATTTTCATTTCTTCTTTAGTATAGCCGTTATCCATAAAAACATCGATGTGAGGCAGGCAGTTGAAAGCAATCTGATGCGGATAAACATCCGAAACAACTTCGCGCCCGTTAAAAAGTCTGCTTACCTGAGTTTCCAGTTCAGTGATAGCCTTCTGTCCGGTACCGGAAACAGCCTGATAGGTGGAAACAACGATACGCTTGATCTTAGCTTCATCATGCAACGGTTTAAGCGCAACAACCATCTGAATTGTGGAACAATTGGGGTTGGCGATGATGCCGGGATGCCAGTCGAGGTCTTCTGGGTTGACTTCAGGAACAACGAGAGGAACCTTAGGGTCCATTCTCCATGCGCTTGAGTTATCAACAACCACACAGCCTGCTTTTGCAGCAAGGGGAGCAAATTTTTCGGAGGTACTGCCGCCGGCAGAAAAAAGAGCGATATCAAAACCTTCAAAAGAATCTTCTTTAAGTTCGATAACCGTCAATTCTTCGCCTTTATAAGGGACTTTGGTTCCGGCAGAACGGGCAGAAGAAAAGGGAACGATTTCGGATGCAGGAAAATCTCTCTGCTCAAGGACTTTAAGCATTTCACGCCCAACGGCTCCAGTTGCACCAACAACTGCAACTCTAGGATTCTTTGTACTCATAGCTAAACCTCCGTATGCTTAATCTGAACTATAGTGACAGCTCAGCTTTTTAGTTAATCACTCAAGGTAACCCCAATTACCTGACAACAGCCTTAATAAAATTTATTTATTTCTCACTTTAATGAGAGTTTTGTATACCTTCAACGAATCATCGAGGCTGATATTATTTGATGCGCTTCGCTCTTTTACAGGTGATTTCGCCTCCGGCGGACAAAGGAGATAATCCCCCTTGCAATCCCTGATAATTTTTCACAAAGCTAAAGATATTGTCGATTTTTAAAACTTTAGAGCCTGCCCGATTTCCAGACATGCTTTTGCTCTATTCAGGGTGTAGAGATGAACTCCGGGCGCTCCACCATCCAGCAGTTCCTGTGCCTGATTAGTAGCAAATTCAATCCCCAATTTGTAGACAGCTTCATCGCCGCCTTCAGCATGTGCTTTTTCAAGTGCACTGAGAAATTTTCCGGGAATTGCAGCGCCACACAGAGACAAAATGAATTTAGCTGATTTAAGGCTCATGATAGGCAACACACCGGGAACAACCGGAACATCTATGCCCATTCCTTTCAGACGATCACAAAAATCAAAATAGACACGATTATCAAAAAAGAGTTGGGTGATAATGAAATCGCCACCCTCATCGATTTTATACTTCATCCATTTGAAATCTTCCTTGATAGAAGGCGACTCAAGATGTGCTTCAGGGTACCCTGCAACAGCAATCCCTGTACCGGGATGCTTGTCTTTAACATAAGTAACAAGGTCAGAACCATGTTTAAATGTCTGGGTATTGAAATCGAAATCTTCATCATCGACAGGCGCATCACCGCGCAGAGCCAGAATATTCTCAACTCCCGCTTCCCTCAGGGCTGAGACAAATTCACTAATATTTTCAGGACTGGCACCTACACAGGTAAGGTGAGCAAGAGGCTCAATGCCTGCATCCTGCTTCATTCTTTTAACAATTTCAAGAGAATTATCCTGAGTTCCACCACCTGCACCATAGGTAACTGAGGCAAAAAGCGGATTCAAAACCTTTAACTTATCCACAACCTCAAAAAATTTAGGCCAGGAATCACGATCCTTAGGAGGGAAAAATTCAAGCGAAATAAACTGTCCGTTTCCCTTAATCAAATCAACTATCTTCATGAGTTTCTCCTAACTCTCTTTTTTTCAGCATTTCAAGAACTTCGTAATTAACAGGAAGAAATTTTACTTCACGCAAGTTTTTCAAATCAAACCAGTCAAAATTCTGCTTTTCTAATGACGTTACATTTCCTGAAAATTCCCAGATATCAAAAAAATTTAACTGCACTGTATATTCTGGATACTCGACAATCTTTTCCATCCAAAAATCAAATCTGGTCGGAGTAATTCCAAGCTCTTCTTGTAATTCCCGAATAAGTGCGTCACCTAAAGACTCTCCCGGCTCGACTTTTCCACCGGGAAATTCCCACCATCCGGCATAATCCTTACCACAAGGACGCTCAGCAGAAAGAAAAAGTTCATCCTTCCAAACGACCCCGGCAACAACAGGGATAGGTTTCAATGCAGCCACAAAAAATCCTTCATAATATATGTCACTGTTGCACGTATCAACACACAACAACGTCAAAGTCAGACTAAAAGTTTTCGGGATTCTTAAAAAGCGCGAAGCGCATCACAATTACACCCGCGAGAATGCCGAAAGCATTCATCATTCAAAAAATCAGCCTTCTTCGAGC
>JMSU01000346.1_pt1 | contig 12063 bp, 14 predicted proteins | sample 179011 | NCBI WGS metagenome assembly JMSU01 (sample SAMN02769580, study PRJNA246767) | bioreactor metagenome | isolation source: Culture-1 Bioreactor ArsB derived from microbial biomass from the upper 2 cm... | place: Germany: Bremen | collected day 87 after inoculation
GCGAGCATTATCTCTAATTTTAAAAGCTCCTCAGGGCTACATAGTCAGCACTACAATCCAACTATACGGCCGGAATTCCATGTTTCGATGAAAAGCGTTTTACCGCTGAGCTCATCAATCTCCATCAGCACACCCTGCAACTCAACAGGTCCGCCAGCGACTTTCCACTTCTGGGGAAGCCCGGAAACAAAACGTTTGATCACTGGACTCGGAGAAAGTCCAAGACATGAATCGGTTGGTCCACACATACCCGCGTCTGTGATAAAACCGGTACCGTTTTCAAAAATGCGGGCATCATTAGTCTGTACATGGGTATGAGTCCCGATAACTACGCTGACCCGACCATCAAGATAACGTCCAAAACATTGTTTTTCTGAAGTAGCTTCAGCATGAAGATCAACAAAAATAACCTTCACATCCTCAGGCAGCTCCTGCAATATTCTGTCAGCAGCCCGAAACGGACATTCTGCGGGTTGCATGAATGTACGTCCTTGAAAATTAAGAACAGCCACAGAAAGATTGTCGCGGAGCTTATAGACTGTCCATCCTCTCCCGGGCGCACCTTCCGCAACATTGGCGGGACGAACTATGCGCTCACAAGAATTAAGGTATGGATAAAGATTCTGATATTTCCAGATATGATTGCCAGAAGTAAGCAAGTCAATTCCGCAACCGAGCAGATCCTTGGCATTTTTAATGGAAAGCCCAATGCCCTGTGACGCATTTTCTCCGTTAGCAATGATCAGGTCAAGACCAAGCTCCTTGCGAAGTGTGCCAACCTTTGAAGCAACCCCCTTTCTACCGGGTCTGCCTACGATATCACCTAGGAAAAGAATCCGCATATGCTACTCGCGGGAATATATGATTGGTGGAAAAAAGCGGCTGAAAGGATGGCCCGAAGGGCGATCCCTTCGGGCCGCTTGAGAAACTCTATCTATTTTGCATAACCAACGGAACGACGTTCACGGATAACAGTTACGCGAATCTGACCTGGATAGGTCATATTATTTTCAATCTTGGTGGCAATGTCTTTACAGAGCATATGGGTATTATCATCGGTGACTCTTTCGGAGTCGACCATAACCCTGATCTCACGACCTGCCTGAATTGCGTATGCCTTGGAAACACCGTCAAAGCTTGTAGCAACGTTTTCCAGTTCTTCAAGACGCTTCACGTAGTTTTCGAGAAGCTCTTTTCTTGCGCCTGGACGCGCTCCGGACAAAGAGTCCGCAGCCTGTACAAGAGTTGCCAGAATGGACTTGGGCGGTACATCTTCATGGTGAGCCTGAATAGCGTGGATAATCTCTTTGGATTCACCATGCTTCTTGGCAAGGTCAGCACCGATAACAGCATGCGGTCCTTCGATTTCATGGTCAACGGCTTTACCGATGTCATGGAGAAGACCGGCACGTTTTGCCATTTTCTCATCAATGCCTAGTTCGGCTGCCATGATTCCACACAGAAATGCAACTTCCAGAGAGTGCTGAAGCACATTCTGGGAGAAGCTGGTGCGGTACTGAAGCTGACCGATAAGCTTAACAATTTCAGGATGAATTCCGTGTACACCTACATCAAAAGTAGCCTGTTCACCGATTTCACGCAGTTTGACATCCATTTCCTGCTCCACCTTATTCACGATGTCTTCAATGCGTGCAGGGTGGATACGTCCATCATGGATAAGTCTTTCAAGAGCCTGCTTGGCGACTTCACGACGCAGCGGGCTATAAGCGGAAAGAACTACTGTTTCAGGAGTATCATCAATGATCAGGTCAACACCGGTGGCAGCCTCCAGCGCCCTGATGTTACGACCTTCACGACCGATGATGCGGCCCTTCATGTCTTCAGAAGGAAGGGTCACAGCTGTAACAGTCTGTTCGTTCACATAATCACCGGAATAACGCTGGATGGCGAGAGCAAGTATCTTACGAGCCTTGCGGGTGCCTTCCTCTTTAGCTTCCATCTCAATGGAGCGAACCATTTTGGCTGCTTCATGACGGGTCCGGCTTTCTATTTCAGTCATGAGCTTTTCACGGGCTTCTTCAACTGTAAGTCCTGAGACTTCCTGAAGTTTGCGCTCGTGCTCATCCTTACGTCTTTCAAGACCTTCACGAAGATCTTCGAGCTTTTTCTCCTGCTTGATCATACGCTTCTCAAGGGTCACGACTTCGGACTCCTTGTTGGCTACTTTCTCAAGTTTCTGCTCAAGACGTTCTTCTTTCTCCTGGAGACGCTCTTCCTGTTTTTTCAGGCCGCGTTCCATTTCCTTGTACTCGTTTTCCTGCTCTTTTTTGAGCGCATAAACTTCATCTTTAGCCTGAAGCCTGATCTCTTTTTTCATAGCTTCAGCTTCTTTACGGGCTTCCTGGACAATCCTGTCAGCCAACCCCTGTGAATCCGCTAATCGTTTGGAATTCACATATCGGTGCAGGGCATAACCGCCTGCGGCACCTAGGGCCATTCCAAATAGAATCAGAAAAAAATCCCCAAACATGCCATTCTCCTTATATGTTGTCAGGCCATTTCAGACCTGATTTTTCATTACCGATTCATAAACCGGAAAGATTATAACAATCTACAATGGAGAACAGAAAAATAGATATGGGCTGGAGAGGAAAGAATTTCAAAAGGCAGGTAAAAAGACAAAATCAATTAATGACTTCATCCAAATGCCGAGAATCCCGTTATGGGACCCCGGAGATGCCGTGTTGCCGTATTAGTTAGAACCTAGTCTAACAGGTGGGCGCCGCCTCCGAAGTTTCAGGCTTCCCGGTTAAACCGGGCTTGCACACCACTTCGGTAATGCATTGGCTCCCGTACTTTTTATATTGGTTCAAAAGCCATAGGGCAATCACGCACTCCCCAGGGAAATTCAGTATATCTTATAATGCCGAGCAATGCACGGCTTATCACTTCTCTAACAGCGCGTTTATCTTCTCTTCCATTGTCTCGAGCTTGCGGCTGTGTTCAAGGTAGTCATCGGCTAGACTAAGCGCCAGACATGTAAGTAATTTTTCTCTACTTACGTCAGTACCGCCCCGTGTAAGCGCACCGAATCTCTCTTCGAGTACATCCTTAGCGGCTTCAATTCTTTCTTTATCCGCATCAGTCTTGAATGAAATTTCAAGTCCAAGTACGGGCATTGTGTAACGGGGCATATTATTCTGGCTACCATCATCCTCTAGAATTTTATATAAAACTGCTTCCTGTTTTCAGGGGGCAGAACTTAAAAACCCTTAATCGAGAGTACCTTCAACTTTGTTCAGGAGAATTTCAATGCGACCACGGACTTCGTCCTTACGCTGCTTCTCCTGTTCAAGTTCCTCAAGCAAAAATGCATTTTCTTCTTCGAGTTGCTTAATTTTCTGCAACATTTTATCGAAACGTTCTTCCAAATGAGCGATTATTTCCATACTTCTAACCTAATACCTTATCTTTACAAAATCAAGACTTCTTAAAAGTCCGGGAAATGTTGACCTGTCTGCCTCTTGCGACACCCAGATCACCATCTTTCACATCTTTAGTAATGGTGGAACCAGCCCCGATAAGAGCTCCTTTCCCAATGGTTACAGGAGCAACCAGAGCTGTGTTACTGCCAATGAAGGCACCTTCACCTATTACAGTCTTATGCTTATTCTTTCCATCATAATTGCAGGTAATAGTCCCTGCGCCGATATTCGTTCCTGCGCCGATTTCACTGTCACCGAGATATGTCAGATGACTTGCCTTGGCCCCTTTGCCAAGTACAGCCTTCTTCATCTCAACAAAGTTACCGACTTTAGATTCTGCCATCATAACAGCACCTGGACGGAGTCTTCCATAGGGACCGACCATGCAGTCCTCTCCTACTTCAGCTTCTTCCAAGTGACTGTATGCTTTAATCGAAGCATTTTCTGCAACGCGGCTGTCAATTATTCTGACATGAGACTGAATAACTGCACCGCGGCGAATTACAGAATTTCCATAAATTTCGCAAGGCCCTTCAATTTCTACTCCTGGTTCAACTGTCACACCGGGGCCGACAACAACGGATTCCCAGTTATGCAGAGTAACACCGGATTTAAGTAATCTATCCGCGACTCGCTCACGCAAGGCAGATTCGGCCTTAGCAAGTTCATAAGGATTATTTATCCCCATAAGGTCTACGGAGTTGCCACAATCAACTGCCGTAACATTCATGCCACAATCTACAGCAAGATCAACTAAATCAGTAATATAATACTCACCACTTTTATTTTCATTGGTAAGTTTACTAAGTAAACCGTCCACTGCTGAAATTTTAAGACAGTAGATTCCGGCATTGACTTCACCACTGACTGGACCGTGGACAGCTTCATCATAATCTTTAGCTTCCACGATAGCAGTAACCTGTCCGGCCTTGTTACGGGTAACTCGCCCGAACTGACACGCATCGTCAGGTGTTATGGTCACAAAAGACAAATCAGCCCGGTCTTCCTTCACAGCTTCAAGAAAGTCAGCAACAGCTTGTTCGCTGATAAGAGGAGTATCCCCGTTAATAACGAGACAATACTCAGAACCGGAAGCCTTAATTCGATCCCATCCCTGTTGCAAAGCATGTCCAGTGCCGAGCTGCTTCTCCTGAAGTACAAACCTGTCCTTCATATCAGGAAAAGCATCTTCTACATAAGAAGCCCCGAAACCTACAATCGTAAAAATATCATCCCCAAGCGAGGGGCGCAAAGCATTATAAACGTAGTACAACATTGATTCACCCAGTAAAGTCTTAAGAACTTTGGGCTTATCTGAGTGCATACGGGTACCCTTTCCTCCTGCGAGGACTAGAGCACAGGCAAATGAGTTTATCATTTATAAATCTCCATATTTATTACTGAAGACTTGTTACCAGTTTGCTCGGGCCTAGTAAATGCGCAATAAAATTTTATTTAATTTATTTTCTCATTATTTTCAGCATGATAAACATTTAATACCACAATTATTTCGCAATCCGCACCTAATCTCATTTTTGACACCCTCTTAGATACGACAACTCATGTTTTTTACAGCCTACGGCGAGTCTGAGATCCTTTATGAATTTTAATGCTCTCTGCGCTTTTTAAGATTTGAAGAAGATGCCTTCCTTCGGCCCTTACAGATCGTCCAGCGAACCTTTTTAAAAAAGTTTCTCTGACACTCTCTAAAAAAAATCGTTGGTTATACTTATGAATAATTAGACTAATTTTACAACAGAACAAGCTTCCAGTGTCCATCCATTATGTATATTTATGAATATGCAACTACTTCCTTTTGGACTCAGAATGGCCGCCGAAGGCAATAAAAAAAGGAGCAGACTGTAAACAGTCTGCTCCCTAATAGCCTTGGGGCTTTATAAGGCTGGAATTAAACTCTAGTGAGTTGTAGTTCCTGCCTTCTGGGCTGCATCTTTGCAGCTGAGGCGTGAGAGTGCTCTCTGGAGAGCAGCCTGAGCTCTAGCTGATTCAATGCGATCTTGCGCTTTAGCCAAACGAGCCTTCGCTTTTTCCTGAGCTTTCTGAGCTCGAGCAATGTCGATCTCAACGGCCTTTTCAGCAACTTCAGCGAGGATGGTCACTTTATTGCTTCCGACTTCAGCAAAGCCGCCGGAAACAAAGATGTAGTGAGTCTGGTTACCTTCTTTAAAGTAAAGGTTACCAACGCCGAGAGCCGAAAGAAAGGGTATGTGATTGGCCATAATACCAAACTCACCCTCAATTCCCGGTGCGCCGACATAGTCGACTTCCTGGGAAAGGACCTTGCGATCAGGAGTAACGATTTCCAAAAGGAGCTTACTAGCCATAATCGCGTCCTATGCTATTTGTTTTTCTCTTTTTCAATGGCTTCGTCGATTGCGCCAACCATATAGAAAGAGTTTTCAGCCATTTCATCGTATTCGCCGTCGAGGATTCCTCTGAAAGCCTTAACAGTGTCCTCGAGCTTTACGTAAACGCCGGGGGTACCGGTGAAAACTTCAGCAACGTGGAAGGGCTGAGAGAGGAAACGCTGGATGCGACGAGCACGTGCAACAGTCTGTTTATCTTCATCAGAAAGTTCATCCATACCAAGAATGGCGATGATATCCTGAAGGTCTTTGTATTTCTGCAGAACCATCTGTACTTCACGAGCAGTCGCGTAGTGTTCGGCACCAAGAATATGGGGGTCGAGAATACGGGATGTGGAGTCAAGAGGGTCAACAGCAGGGTAAATACCAAGCTCTGCAATCTGACGGGAAAGAACGAGAGTACCGTCAAGGTGAGAGAAGGTAGTTGCCGGTGCGGGGTCAGTAAGGTCATCCGCAGGTACGTAAACAGCCTGAACAGAGGTAATGGAACCTTTGTTTGTGGAGGTAATACGTTCCTGAAGTCCACCAAGGTCAGTACCCAGAGTAGGCTGGTAACCAACCGCGGAAGGCATACGACCGAGGAGTGCGGATACTTCGGAACCCGCCTGTGTGAAGCGGAAGATGTTATCAATAAAGAGAAGTACGTCTTCACCTTCAACATCACGGAAGTATTCAGCGATGGTCAGTGCTGTACAGAGCTAACACGAGCACGTCGCCCCCGGAGGTTCGTTCATCTGTCCGTATACGAGAGCTGACTTCTCAAGAAACGCCAGCGTCTTTCATTTCATGGTAGAGGTCGTTACCTTCACGAGTACGCTCACCAACACCAGCGAAGCAAGATTTACCACCGTGCTGTTTCGCAATGTTGTTAATCATTTCCATGAGAATAACGGTTTTACCAACACCTGCGCCGCCGAAGAGGCCCATCTTACCACCCTTGGGGAAGGGAACGAGAAGGTCAACAACCTTGATACCGGTTTCCAGCAGTTCAACTTTGGTGGACTGCTCGGTGAACTCAGGTGCTGCACGGTGAATAGGCATATCTTTATCGCATTTGATGGGACCCAGTTCATCAACAGGGCGGCCAACAACGTTAAGGATACGACCGAGAACGCCGTCGCCAACAGGTACGGAGATAGCTTTACCTTCAGCTACAACGTCCATGCCGCGAACGAGACCTTCGGTTGCGTCCATAGCGATGGTACGAACAACATTATCACCAAGGTGCTGTGCAACTTCACAAACAAGGTCAGGTGCATCAGTGTTGTTCGGGTTATCAATCTGGACCGCAGTCAGAATGTTGGGCAATTGCCCTTCAGGAAATTCGACGTCAACAACCGCGCCGATAACCTGAACAATTTTACCTGTAACTTTACTCATCAGAGTAACCCCCTATATTATCCTTTCAGCGCTTCTGCGCCGCCGACAATGTCCATAAGATCCGCAGTAATAGCTGCCTGTCTGGTCTTGTTATAAAGCAAGGTCAGAGTTTCGGTCATATCATCGCAAGCTCTGGATGCGTTATCCATTGCTGCCATACGTGCAGCGTGTTCACTGCAGGATGTGTCGAGAAGACCGCGATAAACCTGAACCTTAACAAAACGGGGCAGAAGCTCTGCGAGAAGACCTTCAACAGAAGGCTCGTAAATGTATTCGCTGGAAGCACCGGACTCAGCTTCTTCACCTGCTGCGTCAGAAGACATGGGCAGGATCTGAAGGGTGGTCGGGGGCTGACTGGCTACGGTTACGAACTTTCCGAAAACGAGGTAAACTTCATCAAGTTCTTCAGCAAGGTAGGCATCGATAACTTTGTTACCAACATCGATTGCCAGATTGAAGTCAAATGCACTCATATCATCGTTATATGCTTCGATGAGTTCGTGCTCAGTCTTCTTAACGGCAGCCGCGCCTTTTTTACCTACGCAGTAGAACTTTACAGTTTTACCTTCAGCCTTCTTCTCAGCAGCCAGTTTAAGGGCTGCATTTATCATATTCGTATTAAAACTACCGCAAAGTCCGCGATCAGAAGTAGCAAGGACGATACCTACGCTCTTAATCTCTTCGTGAACTTCGAGCAGCGGGTGAACGGAAGAATCCGCGCCTGCTGCCAGATCGCCAAGCATTTCATAGAATTTATCAGCGTAAGGGCGGAAGCGCTCAATTCGATCCTGAGCACCGCGCAGCTTAGCTGAAGCAACCATGTTCATTGCTTTGGTAATCTGCTTAGTCTTTTTAATACTGACTATTTGGTTTTGGACATCCTTAAGAGAAGCCATCAGTACCTCCCAGGATTAAGCTGTGAAACCTTTTTTAAACTCTTCAAGAGCGGCCTTCAGCTTGCCTTCGAGATCGTCATCAAGAGCCTGCTTAGTCTTAATTCCTTCCAGAATTTCAGGCTTTGCATTTGCCATGAATTCCTGAAGATCATCTTCAAACTTACGAACGGAAGCAACCGGAACTTCATCCATGTAGCCACGAGTACCGGCGTACAGGGAGATGACCTGCTGCATAACGTTCATAGGCTTATACTGAGCCTGCTTGAGGAGCTCAACCATGCGTGCACCACGGTTCAGCTTCTGCTGAGTGGCTTTATCAAGGTCGGAACCGAAAGCTGCGAATGCTGCAAGCTCACGATACTGTGCGAGGTCGAGACGCAGAGTACCTGCAACCTGTTTCATCGCTTTAATCTGAGCAGCACCACCAACTCGTGATACGGACAGACCTACGTTAATCGCAGGACGGATACCGGAGTTGAAGAGGTTTGGCTCAAGGTAAACCTGACCATCAGTAATGGAAATAACGTTGGTCGGGATATATGCGGATACGTCACCGGCCTGAGTTTCAATGATAGGCAGAGCTGTCAAAGAACCTGCGCCGAGACTGTCGTTAACTTTGCAGGAACGCTCGAGGAGACGTGAGTGCAAGTAGAAAACGTCACCGGGGTATGCTTCACGTCCCGGAGGGCGACGAAGAAGCAGAGACATCTGTCTGTATGCAACAGCCTGCTTGGAGAGGTCATCGTATGCGATAAGCGCGTGCTTGCCGCCGTCACGATAGTACTCAGCCATGGTTGCACCGGTGTATGCAGAAATAAACTGCAGAGGTGCAGGCTCAGATGCTGTTGCAGAAATGATTGTGGTGTATTCCATTGCACCGTGCTTACGCAGAATGTCAGCAACAAGAGCAACCGCTGCTTTTTTCTGACCGATAGCTACGTAGAAGCAGTGAATACCGGAATCTTTCTGTGCGAGAATAGCGTCGATACAAATCGCTGTTTTACCAACCTGACGGTCACCAATAACGAGTTCGCGCTGTCCACGTCCGATAGGAGTCATAGCGTCAATAGCTTTCAGACCTGTGTACATGGGCTCATGTACGGACTTACGAGCAATGATACCGGGAGCTTTAAGCTCAACAGGACGGGTTTCTTCTGCTTCAATTGGTCCGAGACCGTCAATAGGCTGTCCGAGTGGGTTTACAACGCGACCCATAACAGCCGGTCCAACGGGAACGGAGAAAAGTTTACCGGTACGTTTTACCGGGTCACCTTCTTTAATGCCTGTGTCGTCACCGAGGAGAGCAACACCGACGTTATCTTCTTCAAGGTTGAGAACCATGCCCATCAGGCCGCCGGGGAACTCAAGGAGTTCCATAGCCATTGCGTTCTCAACACCATGTACACGAGCGATACCGTCACCAACGTACAGTACGGTACCTGTTTCGCTCATCTCGACCTTAGACTCATAATTTTGAATCTGATCTTCAATGATTTTGCTGATTTCTTCCGCTTTAATCTGCATGGCCCTACACACCCCTTTTAATCTGTTCTTTCATCATTTGCAGCTGAGCGCGAATGCTTGCATCAAGAACCTTGTCTCCAACCTGAAGGACAACACCACCGAGGATGTCTTTGTCCATAGCGAACTCAAGTTCGAGTTTGCACTTCAGCTGATCTTCAAGACGTTTCTTAATTTCACCCTGACGTTTAACAGCCAGTTTAATTGCAGTCACGAGTTTGCCACGGACGACACCCTGAACGCTGTCAAGCTTCCCTGCGAAATCGCTAGCGATTTCAGGAAGTATTGAAAGACGTCCTTTGTCGGCCAAAAGGCTGCAAAAGTTCTTCACCACAGGTCCTGCCGAGGTCTTCTCAAGCAGTTTCCCAAGCACGGCTTTCTTTTCGTCCGCACTGAAAACAGGATTCTGAAAGAGCCTCAGGGCCTCCGGGGAATCTTCCAGTATCTGGGACAACTCGGACAGTGCCTTACCATACGCCGCAAGATCTTTGTCTCCCTGCTTCTGGCCAACGGAGAACAACGCCTTAGCGTATCTGCGTGAGACTATGTTCCCGGTCAATTTAGCACCACCTTAGTTAAGTATTCATCCACAAGATTCTCATGCTGAGCTTTAGTCAGTTTGCTCTTGACGATTTTCTCTGCGGCTTCAACGACTTGATCAGCCATTTCTGCGCGCATTTCGTCGAGTGCAACATTAACTTCCTGCTCTGCGGAGACCTTTGCCTGAGCTTTAATCTGCTCAGCACTCTGCTCTGCCTTCTGGATAATCGCTGCCTTCATGGCCTCGCCCTGAGTTCTGGCTTCGGAAAGGATTGCATCCTTCTCCTGTTCCAGATTAGCAATACTCTGTTCGACGTCCTGGAGTTTCTTCTCTGCAGCTTCCTTACGGGACTGCAAATCATTAAGCTCCTGCTTGATTCCAGCCTGGCGTCCTTTGAAAAGACCGGCGATTTTGTCGCCTGCGAATTTATAAAGAATACCAAGTACGAGAACCAAGTTAAGTACACGCCAACCGAAGTTTGCCCAGGGAATCTCGTGCGCCCCTTCTCCTCCGCTTGCATAGGCTGCGCCTGCTGCCAGCAGTACAGAAAGAGCGGCTGTTGCCATGATCATGTTTTTCCGCTTCAAGGCTAAACCCCCCTTCGATATTGATTAGGCCTAGCCAAGAACCTTGGCTGTAACCTTCTGAGCAAAAGCTTCAACTTCGCCACCAAGAACTTTCATTGCTGCGCCTTTGTCGGCTGCAACCTCTGCCCGAGCTTCCTTCACAGTTGCAGCTGCAACTTTTCCGGCTTCGGAGAGTAATGTCTGTTCCTGAGTAGCGCCCTGTTCTTTGAAGTCGTTCCGGATGTCCATACCCTCTTTACGGGCACCGTCCAGAGCAGCTTCGTAATCCTTAACCTTTGTGTCAGCAGCCTGTGTGAAATTCTCCACTTTAGAAAGCTGGTCACTCATGAGCTCCGCACGTTTACGAATAATTTCGCGAATCGGACGAAACATAAGAAGGTTGAGAACAAGAAGGGTGATGATGAAGTTCGCTAACTGGATAAAAAAGCTAATATCTAAATCAATCATGCCTGCTCCCGAAAAGGTTGTGAATTTTTGTCCAAAGTCAGTCGCGGTGTAGCTAATTTTGAAGGTTGTGTCAAAGGGTTTTTCATTTTTAAACGACTACTTTTCCCTCATTAGACCGCGTCATTACTGGCTTGTTATTTTTTAACTAATTTCTTCACTTTGAGGTTCGGCCCCTTCAGAAGCCATCGAACTCATAGTTACACGCCCCTCCAGAACAGCGCCTTCCTCCACAACAAGCACCGGAGTAACCAGATTGCCCTGAAGGTTGGCGGTTTTGTGAAGAACAGCCTTCTCACTTGCATAGACTTCACCATTAACTTTACCGCTCAGCACCAGCTGACCGACCTTTAAGACTCCTTCAACACGGGCTTCTTTACCTACGACCAAAGTCCCTTCGGACTCCACCTCGCCATTAAAGTTACCGTCAATACGCACAGCGCCCTGAAAATTAAGTTTTCCCTGATAATCAGTTCCACTGCCTAAAAAAGCATTTATTTCATCTCTAGCCATTTGAGCTCCTTTTTCCCCCGCGCCGTTTTTTGAAAATCCGAACATACGGCTTTTTACCCCTGTTTAAATACGTAACGCCTCATGGACACGTTCAAAACGAGTCCCACGAGGCAAAGATTGACCACGGTGCCACTGCCGCCGTAGCTGATGAATGGTAAAGGGATGCCTACTACGGGCATTAGTCCGAGGACCATACCCATATTGATTAGGATTTGCCAGAAGAAATAAAAGAATACACCTGCAGCAAGATAGCTGCCGAACAGGTCTTTTGCCTCTCTGGCAGTAACCACCATCTGATACAAAAAAAACACAAAAAAAGAGTGAGTAATGACATGGCACCCACAAAGC
>JMSU01000347.1_pt1 | contig 12012 bp, 11 predicted proteins | sample 179011 | NCBI WGS metagenome assembly JMSU01 (sample SAMN02769580, study PRJNA246767) | bioreactor metagenome | isolation source: Culture-1 Bioreactor ArsB derived from microbial biomass from the upper 2 cm... | place: Germany: Bremen | collected day 87 after inoculation
CTGCAAACTGAGCTACAAAAACATGAATGGTTGCAATAACTGCAATCCAAAAACCGCCGCCAAAGGTTGTCAGGTGCCAGATTGGATATTCCATCATTAACTCCTATCAGCCTTGAGCATGAGTTTAAGCATATAAACAATGCAGAACCCGCCTACAATAAGTGAAACAACAAACAACGCCAGAGGTTGCCATTGTCCGGAGACCGGAGCGGTATCAAGTGTAAAATACGGTGCCAGATATTTTTGACGCACAAGATGGCGCATGGTTGCCATAACCGGAACAATGAACACTGTAGCAGCTGTGGCGAAAATAACGTTCTTCGTGAATCCGGCATGAAGCATGGCAAAGGTTGCGACTAGACTTACACAAAGCAAAACTGTTGCCAGCATGTCCTGTCCCATAAAAATCAGCATAACTTCTTTGGGCAAAGCCATCAGAAACCAAAGCCCCATTAGAATATTAATTAGCGTAGAGCGAGAGAACCATTTCAACCCGGTATCTATAAAAATCTGGTCATTTTTGCTTCTGCCTATCAAGGCAACAAAAAGTCCACCAACGGCTAGAGCTGACAAAGCAAAATGCAAAAATCTGGGGATAAGAACCGGGTCGCCCAAATTGAGAATATATCCTTTAGGATCAGTAAAATATTCAGACCAAACTTCAGGTCGAAGCATAAGAGTCATCTTATTTGAAAGCATGAATCCGATGTAGGAAATCATGCACAAGACAGCAAGTATCATAAACTTACGCCCGGCAGCACTCAACTTTTCATAACGATAATTATGAAAATACAGCCCGTAATAACCAGTTATGAGAGCGCCAATTACAGCCAACCAGAACACAGCCATAAGTATCGACGACACGTAACTGAATTGCCCGTATACAGCTTGTAGAAAAAGTAGCGGAGGAACTCCGGCGTTAATTGCAAGAGCCAGCACAGTCGGAAGTTTTTTCGAAACACTTCTCGAAATTTCACTTCCCCCGGAAAGGGAGTGAAAAAAAACAATCGCTGTTCCTCCGAACACTGCATTCATGAGCAACAGATGAACAGAAAATGTTATTATTGAAAGAGTTATCGGCCAGATCGGATGCACAGATATACCGATGGCCTCCGGAACAAGTGTAGACGGGTCCATATATTCCCCCTGAAATTTTTCCAGTTTTGTCTTTATATATCAGGAGTAATTTTTATTAACAATTAGAAACGACTTCTTCCTGCAATGACACTTTTCACCCTCTAAACCTTTGGTTCAAAAGGGTTACTCCAAGATTTCAGTAATTGTAACGTTTGTTTCATTTTATATACTTTTTAATTAAAAAAATGCTTGCCAAAGTGTAGTGAAGTAAATATACACAATTCTTCCGAGTGCCGAAGTGGTGGAATTGGTAGACACGCTAGGTTCAGGGTCTAGTGGGGGTTCCCCCGTGGAAGTTCGAGTCTTCTCTTCGGCACCACTCGTAAATAGAAAAGCCGCAACACATGTTGCGGCTTTTTTGTTATTAGATCCTAGCTAAAAGAACTTGAAACAACAGCCGATTAATAATATTTAGAAAACAAATAACAAACTCATGGAGGATTTCTTGAGTATAATTCTAAATGTTATCTGGTTGATTTTCGGTGGAGTCTTTCTGGCCTTAGCTTGGTTCTTAAGCGGCCTTCTCATGATAATATCAATTGTCGGTATTCCCTGGGCAAGGAGCTGTTTTGTTATAGCTAAATTTGTTCTTTGGCCCTTTGGTAAAGAGATGGTCAGCAGAAAAGTCATAACCGGGCAGGAAGATATCGGGACCGGACCGCTAGGCTTCCTCGGTAACATAATATGGTTTATCTTTTGTGGAGTATGGCTGGCTATAGGGCACTTATGCTCAGCACTTGCCTACTTTATCACTATAATTGGAATACCTTTCGGATTTCAACACCTGAAACTGGTCGGAGCATGCATGGCCCCCATAGGAAAAACAATTATAGAAAAAAATGACTATAGGTTGCACAAAGTAAATTAAGACCGACAGTTGCTTACAACTTTTCTTATACTCATTTCGGTGTCTGCACAAAAAAAGGTCAGTTTACTCGTAAACTGACCTTTTCCATTAAAAATAACCCAAAATTTTTACTAAGCTTCTGCCTGCCCGTTATCACTTGACAAAGGATTCTCTGCTGCATGAGCTTCCATAGCAGCTAATAATTCCTCAGTTCTTTCCACCTCAACAGACAAACCCATCTTATTAAAACCGGCAAGCGACTCACGGATCATCCTTAGACCATCGTCACGGCTGCCTGAGACAAAAAGAAGCTGCCCTAGAAGTTCCCCGGTAAAACAGACTCCGCTCAAATCTTCCTGATCCTTAAACCTTGAAAAAGCCTCCATAAGTAAAAGCAAAGCCTCTTCCTGGTCACCTTCAGAAATTTTCATTTTCGCCATTTCGAAAAGAATCGCTGCGCGTCCCTTGGAATCACCCTTTTCTTCACATTCCTTAAGCATCTTTTCAAATCTTTCAAAAGACATCAAAACATCTCACTTTTTTGTGCTAATAAATTTGAATACTTCCCCACCAGAACAGTGAAGCAAATTCTAACTAAGCTAAACATATTATGGCTTGTGCGGCACGTATAGTCAGGGGGCTAAGAGGCGTCAAGCCGGAAAGACTCCATCACTCTATGCCCCGTCGCTTTAAATCCCGCTGCACTGCTTTCCAGCCAACTTTAAAATCGGTCACCCTTTTAATAGCCTTCACTGCAGTCTCATTCTTAACATTGGCAACAAAAGTAGTCTGATGATAGGGATACACCGTTTTGAAAATCAAATCAGGATAACGGGCAAAACACTTTTCAAGATGAACATAACTCTTTTCTCCCGCGATCTTATGATAAGAAGCTATGGCTGCCCATGACTTAGAATTCTCACTTATATATTTAGCAAGATCTTCAGCAACATCAACTTCAGCTCCTTCGATGTCCATTTTGAAATAATCTATGCCCTGAGGAGCATGTTCAGAAATGAGTTTTTGTAGAGTTATAGACTCAACAGCTCCATCCCCTGCAGACTCGGTGATAGAACTTGCGCCTAAAGGTCGACGCTGAAAACTGATTTCTCCATCACGCGAATAAAGAGCCTTGCGAACGATTTGCGCATTTAAAAGACCGTTAGTCTTGATCTGTCCTTCAAGGTAATCAGCACTGTCCTCATCTGGCTCAAGAAAAATGACTTTCCCTTTATGAGCAACTGAACTGAAATACATCCCTGAAATTCCATTCCAGGGGCCGGCGTCAAGAACCACATCCTCAGCAGTGACTGTCATGGGCAATGTATATCCCCGAAGTTCACAGATAAGTTCAAAAAAAGGACATCCTGAAGTAAAAAAACGAGCCGTGCCTATCTTGGTTTCCCAAGCTTTATGATGAAAGCTGTAACGCACTAAAGGTTCATATTTCCAGCACGGTAAATACCCTAAAGTCGATGTAAACTTCACTGCATACCAATCACCGATACGTTCAAGATAAAAATCTCTGGCAGCAAAAAGCCCTTCGACTTCCTGAAACAGGTCAAGAGTTTCAGTTGCGACTTTATTTTTAAACTTATCAACAAGCTCACGATCCATGTAGCCCCCTATAATTCCCCCCTTAACAATAAAACCGTTCCCTTTACAACCGCCATACAATTACAATTCCCCTATTTACATTTAAAAAAAGAATACTATACTCAATGCATTGCCGCCTTCCCGTTTTCCAGGCGGCGTTTGAGGAGGTTACATGAAATTGAAACGCTACTTAGGTTTATTGACTCTCATCACTGTACTCGTTTTACCCGTTTATGCTCAGGCTGACGGGCTGCCTTCCTTTGCGGGACTGGCAAAAAAATGCGGTCCGGCGGTTGTTAACATCAACACTGTGAAAATGGTTGAAGTGGGAAATCCCATGGAAGACTTTTTCAAGTTTCATGGAAATGGCCGCGGAGGCGCAAATCCCTTTGAAGAATTCTTCAAACAGTTCAACAACAGGGGCCGTGGAAACGGCAATCAGCCCAAGAAAAAACGCAAAACAGGATCACTGGGTTCAGGATTCATTATCTCAGCTGACGGATATATTGTAACTAACAACCATGTGGTTGCATCCGCAGATGAAATTAAAGTAAAGCTCCAAAATGAAGAACAGGATTATCCTGCAAAAATCATCGGACGTGACAAGGAAACTGACCTTGCTCTCTTGAAAATAGAAACCGGCAAAAAACTGCCCTACCTTGAATTCGCCAACTCACAAAATGCTGAAGTAGGCGCATGGGTACTTGCCATCGGTAACCCTTTCGGACTGGGACATACCGTGACCAAAGGAATTATCAGTGCTAAAGGACGTATTATCGGTGCAGGTCCTTTTGACAACTTCATTCAGACTGATGCAAGCATTAATCCCGGCAACAGTGGCGGACCGCTCATTGACCTTGCAGGCCGAGTGATAGGCATCAATACCGCCATTATCGCCAGTGGGCAGGGAATTGGCTTTGCCATCCCCAGTAATATGGCCAAAAGTGTTATCAATCAGCTTAAAACTGACCATAAAGTCAGCCGAGGCTGGCTGGGTGTGACCATTCAGGATGCTGATGCCAAAACCGCCATGGCTTTGGGCCTCAAGGAAAAAACAGGAGCACTGGTAAACTCTGTCAATCCCGGAGACCCCGCTGATAAAGGTGGCATGAAAGTTGGGGATGTAATCCTTAAAGTCAACGGTGAAAAAATTGATGACACCAATGATCTGCTGCGTACCATTGCAGCACTTCCTCCGGGCAAAAAGGTTTCTGTCAGTGTCTGGCGTCAAGGCCGTGATAAAAGGCTCAACATCACCTTAGGTGACCGTAACGGAAAAACCGTTGTAGCCAAGGCTGAAGAGATGTCTCCAAAGGCTGCTGAAGAAAATCTTGATGATCTGGGCCTGGTTGTACGAAAAGTTAATCGCGAGGCAGAAGCTAATTCCTTAGGACTTGATAAACCTAAAGGCCTGCTGGTTATTGAAGTCACTCAGGGGTCCCCCGCAGAAGAAGCCGCCATCGCAGTTGGGGATGTGATTCTTGAAGCCAACCAGCATAAGGTTGATTCACTTAAATCACTGCAGAAAATCATCAACACCGAAGGTAAAAAACGCGGACTGGTAATGCTGCTGCTGAAACGTCAGGGCAAAAACATCTTCCGCACCATTGAGTTGAAGAAAAAATAGTCTCCGGTTAATTGTTGGCTCTCATTAAATAAAAGCCCGGCTTGATTGAATTCAGGCCGGGCTTCTTTTTTATCATCTTCTTGTTACCCTTCGCATTGTGTGCAACTATATCCAAAATCACAAACAGCAACCCAAGGTTAACCATGAAACCGTCCAGCACCATTATATTTGCCCTACTCTGCCTGCTTCTGCTCTCCACAGATGCCATGTCTGCAGAAGAACAATTTGATGCTCACAAACCGTTTGCAAAACTTCATTTTGATGATCATGAAATGGATTTCGCCTTTGCTTTAATAGTGGGGGCAACCATGAATCATGGTTGTGAAATTGGTGAAGCATTTTACACCGCCTCTCAAATTAAAGAGGGCAATGCTAAAAGCTGGCAGAATGAATGGATTGCAATGGCCGGACGCGTAGCTGCACGAGGCGAAAAATCACTGGCAAAAGGACACAAGGTAAGCGCCCGGGACCAGTTCCAGAGAGCTTCATATTATTATAGGGCAGCATTAATTTCCATGATGCCTGATGATCCCCGTTTCAAAGAGACTGCCCTTAAAGGACGTGACCTACTTAAACGGGCAGGTAAACTTCTTGACCCTCCCATGCAATACATTGAGATTCCGTTTGAAGGGACAATGCTCCCCGGCTATTACCGCAAAGCTTCTAATGACAATAAACCGCGCAAGACCCTGATTATGCTGGGCGGTGGAGAAACTTTCGCTGAAGATCTTGTTTTTTTACATTTCACAGCAGGCCTTTGACCGGGGATACAATTTTATCACTGTCGACTTACCCGGACAGGGGCTACTACCTCTGAAAAATAAAGTTTTCCGCGCTGACGTTGAAGTTCCGGTAATGAAGGTCGTGGATTACGTTTTAAAGAAACCTGAAGTCGATCCCAATAAAATTGCCGCCTATGGAATCAGCGGCGGTGGCGGTTTTGTGCCCAAATCAGCAGAAAACGACCCACGCATTAAAGCAATTGCCATGAACAGCGCAGTTGTGGATGCATATCCCCTTTTTGCTTCCATGCCTGTGGCTTCGGCTACGCCGGAAATAGTTGAGACATGGTCAACTTTTAAGCAGAACACAGTCAAATCCATTGCATGGCGCTGGGGCGTAAAGAGTGACGACATTCCCGGTTTAGTCGCGGCCAACAAAGGCTATGCATTCACTCCTGAAAGAATTACCTGTCCGGCCCTGATCATTGTCGGCGAAGGAGAGTATTCCAACGATGAAGTGAAACGACAGCAAAAGCTTTGCTATGACAAATTAAAAGTAAAGAAAAAAATGGTCGTCACCCCCGCCAACGAAGGGGCCTCCAACCACTGCATAACTGAGAACCGCAGCGTAATGAGCCAAGTCGTATTCGATTTCTTCGATGAGGTCTTCAATTAACGTTCCCCTTACGAAACGGCAAAGCCGTAATAAAAGTTTTTGAAGAGTCCAGGGCCATGCGCAATTGATAAATTTTACCTCTTCCTTACGACTAAGCTTTAGGTTATTAAGCTTTGCATGAACAACAGCGCTACAATTCTCACCGCCCCGGCTAAGGTGAATCTTTATCTCAAGATTGTCAGAAAAAGAGAAGACGGTTACCATGAACTGGATACCCTTTTTCACCCTTTTCCGGCTCTTGCAGACACCCTTGAGCTTACAGAAAAAGCAGAAGGGTGCTCAATCCGTTGTAATGATTTTGATCTTCCGACTGAAGACAATCTCATCTATAAGGCTTGGGACAAATACGCCGAAGCAACAGGATTCCGGCCGGGATTACACATCGAATTGATCAAACGCACCCCTACCGGCGCAGGCCTTGGCGGAGGAAGCTCTGATGCTGCCTCCATGCTCCGTTACCTGAACAGCCACCCTGACAGCCCCGGTATGGAGCATGACAATTTAAATTCACTTGCAGCCGGTCTCGGAGCTGATGTTCCCTACTTTTTATTAGATGGTCCGGCATGGGCAAAAGGGATAGGTGAAATTTTATCTCCCTGTGAGGTTGACTTATCTGACCTAACAGCCTTATTAGCCTGCCCGGATGTGCACGTAAATACAGCGTGGGCGTATAAAGAATGGAGCAATCCTGACAGAGCGAGAAATCTTGAAAAAAAAGATTCCTTTCACTTGACAACTTACGCCAGCAGTAATAACAAGACGGCCTCCAAAACGAGGGTAACTTTGTTCAATGACTTTGAAGAGGTTGTCCTGCCCGAATTTCCCAAAATCAGGGAAACGAAGGAATATCTGCTGAAAAACGGAGCCTGCGGAGCAGTCATGAGCGGAAGCGGTGCAAGCGTAATATCTTTTTTCAGGGACAGAAATGAAGCTGAAAAAGTTGCATCCGGCTTGAAATCTAGTAAAGTCGACTCTGTAATTCACACTTTTTAATTATATAGCACTTTTTTTCTACATAATCAGTGCAGGGATGTAGCCAAGTTGGTAAGGCACGTGGTTTTGGTCCACGCATTCGCGGGTTCGAGTCCTGCCATCCCTGCCAAATTCATTTCTCGTCCCGAGAGGTCAAGTTGGAGACCGACATGAACGGTGAACTCAAGATTATCAGCGGCTCGTCAAATCTGGCGCTTTCAGAAGCAATCTGTGACCATCTCGGCAGCAAGCTGACGCCCTGTCTGCGCGAAAAATTCAGTGATGGCGAAATCCGCATTGAGATTCAGGATAATGTCCGCGGTTGTGACGTATTCATTGTCCAGTCCACTTGTGATCCCGTAAACTTTCATTTCATGGAACTCTGTCTCATGCTGGACGCACTCAAAAGAGCCAGCGCCCGCCGTGTAACAGCAGTTGTTCCTTATTATGGATACGCAAGACAGGACCGCAAGGTTTCTCCCCGTGCCCCTATCAGTGCAAAACTTTGCGCCGACTGCCTTACAGTGGCAGGCATGCAGCGTCTTGTTACCATTGACCTCCACGCAGGCCAGATTCAGGGATTCTTTAATCTTCCCGTAGACAATATTTATGCAGCTCCCGTCCTTCTGGACGAACTGCGCACCCGTAACGAAGAAATGGTTATGGTTTCCCCTGACGCAGGTGGAACTGAACGCGCCAGAGCATATGCCAAACGCCTCAACGCAGGACTGGCAATCGTCGACAAACGCCGCGATGCTCCTAACCAGGCCAAAGCCATGCACGTTATAGGTGAAGTTAAAGATAAAACATGTGTAGTCATGGATGACATGATCGACACAGCCGGAACCATGTGTCAGGCAGCAAAGGTCCTCATGGACCACGGTGCAAAAGATGTAATAGCTTGCGCTACTCACCCTGTCCTTTCCGGTCCTGCAATTGACAGGCTGGCAGCAGCACCTTTTTCTGAGGTGATCGTTACCAACACACTGCCTGTCCCTGAAGAGAAACTCGCAAGATGTGGTAAGATCAAGGTTAAGTCTGTTGCAGGCATCCTTGCTAAATGTATCCACAACGTGCACACAGAATCATCTGTAAGTGTTCTCTTCGTTTAAAAAGCCTATTCCCACCCTCTGTCGGTCTTAATTGAGCGGCAGCAGGTTAACCATAAGGAGAAAATAATGTCAGAAAAAGTAACCTTCAAGGCTGAAGTGCGTACCAAAACTGGTAAGTCCGCTAACCGTCAGCTTCGTAACGAAGGCAAGGTTCCCGCTGTTTTCTATTCACAGACCGGCGAAAACCTTATCCTTTCCGTAAACGAAATTGACTTCGTGAAGATGTACCGTTCCATCGGAACTACTCGTCTTTTCAGCCTCGAAATCGATGGTAAAACCTACGATACACTGGTTTGGAAAGTACAGATGGACCCAGTTCGCCCCCGCGCGAACCACATCGACTTCCTCGGTGTTGCAGCAGACAAACCTCTCAAAATCGAAGTTCCTGTTACCACTGAAGGCAACGCTCCCGGTGTCAAACTCGGCGGACGTATGGCCATCTACCGTGACAAGCTTACTGTAGCTTGTACCGCAGCAACCATTCCTGCCGCGATTGTTGTAGACGCTTCTGAAATGAACGTAGGCGACACTGTATTCGTAAACGAAATCGAGCTCGGCGAAGGCGCATCTGTCATGTATGACAGCAATTTCGCTCTTGTTCGTTGTGCAGCTGGTCGCGGAAGCGCCGCAGAAGACGAAGAAGAAGGCTCAGAAGTAGAAGAATAGACTCCTGAGACATAAGGTTTATCAGGCCCCGGACCTTCCGGGGCCTTTCCTGTTTTCTAAGCAGGGTAACAATATTTCAACAAGCTTTTCGTCAAAGGTTTATCCATGGAATACAAAGCACTTATTGCAGGACTGGGAAATCCCGGACCGGAATACGCCAAAACCCGTCACAATATCGGGTTTATGACTGTTGATGCTTTGGCTGAAATGGCTGCCTCACGAAAAAGCATGCGCTACAAAGAAATGGGAATATCCGGCGACTATGAACTTTTCAGTATCAGTATTGCCGGAAACAACGTGCTTGTAACCAAGCCGCTTACATACATGAATTTAAGTGGCAAGGCTGTATCCGCCATCGCTGGGAAACACTCCATCCCGGTCAAAAGTATTTTCGTCATCCACGACGAACTTGACCTCCCGACGGGAAGGATGAAATTCAAAAAAGGCGGCGGAAACAACGGGCACCGAGGACTTGAGTCCATTCAGGACAAAATGGGATCACCTGATTTCTTCAGAATCAGGGTGGGAATTGGAAGGCCGGAATTTTCATCTCAAGTTAAAGACTATGTACTTGAAGAATTTAACTCAGATGAATTAGGTATAGCAGCCCAGATGTCGCTTGCAGCAATAAAGGGGCTAAACGTATTCTTCCGCAGGGGCCAAGGCCCTGCCATCCAGTTTATGAACAGCTTTGTGCCGGAAACAAACGCAACCGAATCGTAGACTATTTTTTACAATTCGGTTACACTAATCTTTCGTAACAATTCCCCTTAATAATATATATACTTAATCAGGGGACTCAAAAGAAATGAAAGGTAATCCGCTACATCTGTTTTTAAGCTAATCCTTAAAGTTAATATCGCGCCTTTAAACTAAACGGATTATTACCTGGAAACCTGAATAGTCCTTTCTGAACCATTTCTTTTGTAAATCCAAGGAGCCATGAGTGTTTGAGTTAGAACAACTGGTTGTCTACCCTTCACAGGGTGTGGGCAAAGTAGAACGTATTGAAAGTCAGGAAATCGGCGGAGCCGTGGCCGAATTCTATATAGTCCGTATTTTGAGTAACAATGTTACGCTCATGGTTCCGGTCATGAACGCACACAACGTTGGACTCAGGGCTGTTTGCGACAAAGATGCAGGGCTACATATTTTTGAATGCCTCAAAGACAGATCTGACTTCACAGGGTACACTGGGCAGAACTGGAACCGACGCTACCGTGAGTACTCTGAAAAGCTCAAAAGCGGTGACCTTGAAGACGTTGCCTATGTCCTGAAAGAACTCTTCCTCATCGGAAAAGATAAAGAACTCTCCTTTGGTGAGCGTAGACTTCTTGAGCAGGCTATGGGTCTGGTTTCTATGGAACTTTCTTTTGCTCTGAACCTTGATCAAGAAGAAATCAAGGAACAGATTAACGAATTATTCATTGACGTTCTTGAAAAGCAGGAAGAAGAATCCTAAAAAACAAACTTAAACGACTTGTCATAACCGATTCTTTCAGTTAATGCCCTATGAGTTGCAGCCGCAGCAATGCTTTTCATTCATACTTTTAAGGAGTACAAAGCATTATCTGGCAAACCGATTGCAACGGGGCAGTGTGAAGACGAATTACAAATATACAAGTTGTAATACTAGCGCAGATGAATAGCCCCTCGCTTAGTAAAATCCAAATATAATTCATTCATTAAATTATCGTTAAAGCAATCTGACGCATGCAGTCTTATTGATTACCTGCATAGCAACTGCTTTACTATAGTATTTAAATATTTTTAAACTTTTAACTCTGGTTATATAAGTATGGGCCAAGAAAAAAAGACAAACAACCTGAATCTGACTGAACTAAAACAGAAAAACATGTCTGATCTTATGGATCTGGCAGCTAAGTTTAAAGTTGAAAACCCCAGCGGAATGCGTAAGCAGGAGCTCATCTTTGCCCTGCTGCAAGGTTGCGCGTCGCAAAATGGGCAAATTTACGGTGAAGGCGTACTTGAAGTACTTCCCGATGGTTTCGGTTTTCTGCGCTCCCCCACCTACAGCTACATGCCCGGCCCTGACGATATATATGTTTCCCCCTCACAGATCAGAAGATTCGGCCTGAGAAAGGGTGATATTATTTCCGGCCAGATCCGCCCCCCCAAAGAAGGTGAAAGATATTTCGCACTGCTGAGGGTTAACGAGATCGGCATGGAGCCACCGGAGCATTCCAGAAATCTGGTTCTCTTTGATAACCTCACCCCTATCTACCCTGATAACCGTTTCAAAATGGAAAACGGACCGAAAAATTTCAGCTCAAGAGTTATCGATATCCTTTCCCCAATCGGTCGTGGGCAGCGTGCATTGCTCGTTGCGCCTCCCCGTACAGGGAAAACTATGATGCTCCAGAACATCGCAAACTCTATCAACGCTAATCATCCTGACGTTGATCTCATTGTTCTGCTTATTGATGAGCGTCCTGAAGAAGTTACCGATATGGCCCGTACAGTTAAAGCCGAAGTTGTCAGTTCAACTTTTGATGAGCCTCCGCAGCGTCATGTGCAGGTTACTGAAATGGTTCTCGAAAAGGCCAAACGTCTGGTTGAGCGCAAACGGGATGTTGTTATCCTGCTTGACTCTATCACCCGTCTTGGTCGTGCATACAATGCAGTCACACCTTCTT